>Ga0209629_10000122_pt1 | contig 34897 bp, 30 predicted proteins | sample TergutCu122P5_FD_187286 | JGI IMG/M metagenome (GOLD analysis project Ga0209629, IMG submission 187286) | Cubitermes ugandensis P5 segment gut microbial communities from Kakamega Forest, Kenya - Cu122 P5 (SPAdes) (version 2) | ecosystem: Host-associated > Arthropoda: Insects > Digestive system...
CAGGACACTGGATGAAACTGTTTATGCACTATATGTTTATCTACAAAGCAAAAGCGCTGCCGCTTTGGTGGATGATTCCGGAATAAAGTTTGAAAATTTTAAATAATCTTAAATATTAAAATGATGGAAACAAAAATAAAAATTGAAGACGAAAGAGATTTTTCCGTTCCTTATACCCAAAGTTCATTTGCTACCGAACCTACAAGATGGACAAGGTTTATTCGCACTTGCATTCTTTATCAATTGGTACGTTTTTTTGTACTGAATTTGAAAGTTATGCGTATCGTAGTCGGAGGACATTCGTGAGCGGAGGATTTGTTGCTGCAATTAATAGTCAAATACACCCTTTATTATGCCGATTTTGTTAATTAAAAATATTTTACGTAATTTTGTATCTTGATAATTTATTAGGTTTATAAATATTAATTTTTAAAAAGTATGTTTGACACAAGCCATTTTCATCCAATGTTAGTCCATTTTCCGATTGCTTTGGCTGCGGTTGGACTTTTTTTTGAAGTTATCTTTTTTAGAAAAGGTAACGAGAAACCTGTTTGCGGGGAGTTTATTCTCTATTTAGCCGCTTTGTCTGCCATAGCCGCTTTGTTAACGGGTTTATTATTCACTTCTCCGCTATCAGGAGAGGCGCTCGCCATGAAAGATAAGCATCAATTGTTTGCGATTCTTTCAACCGTTTTTCTGTTCCTGACGAGTTTGGTTTACTTATATCAGCGATTCAGCAAAAAAAGTAAGTTAAGTATGGCAGGAATAGTTCTTTACCTTGTTTCATTTGTATTGATAAGTATTACAGGCTTTCTGGGCGGTAATTTAGTTTATTCATATATGATTGGTTTATAAATTTAAAAAATAAAAAAATGAAAATTCAAAAATTAGTATTCGTTTTATTTGCTGCCGTTTTTTGTATCTCATGTACTCAACAAAAACCGGTGAAGAGCATTGAAAATTTGAAAAAAGCTATTACGGGCGAAACAGGGGCAAATGCCAAGTACACGAAATTTTCGCAAATAGCACAAAGTGAAGGGTATCCTAACATCTCTAAATTGTTTGCCGCCGCTGCGGCAGCAGAAGCTGTACATATTAAAAATCACAATGCAGCGCTTATTAAGATAGGCGAACAGGAATTTACGCCGACTGTTCCGGAAATAACAACAGGAACTACAGTTGAAAATCTTAAAGCTGCCATTGAAGGTGAAACGTATGAATCCACTACGATGTACCCTGAATTTCTCGCAACGGCAAAAGCAGAAAAGAGCGCTGCCGCTGTTACTACTTTTACATGGGCAAATGATGCCGAGAAAAAGCACGCGCAGCTTTATACCGCAGCATTAAACAGTCTTACTACAGAAGGAAATGATAATGCTGTTTCGGCAACGTGGTATTTATGCCCGAAATGCGGAAATTTATATAATAACATCACAGATGTTCAAAGTTGTGAATTTTGTGCAACCAAATCAAGCGCCTTTCAACAGTTTTGATCTTAAAATAAATTATCATTTAAACAAGGCTGTCTCAAAAAGTCAGCCTCGTTTTTTTATATTACTGATTTAATCAATTAAGGACAAAAGAAAAACAATGGAAAATATTAAGAATAGTATTGTAACAAATGTTACGGTTTTTTTATGGTTTTACCTTTATATATGCAGAAATTTATAATTAGACGATGATTAAAGGATAAAAATTACACAAAAACAAATCATAATGAAAAAAGTAACATTATTTCTATTGCTTTTTGCAATCCTTGCAGGTTGTGGACAAAACAATAAAAAAGCGGAAAACGCTGCAACTACCGATTCAGACGTGGTGAATGTCTATTATTTTCGCAGTAAACAACACTGCTCAACCTGCGCTGCCGTTGTCAGTATAGCAAAAGTAACCGTAGAAAATGCCTTCGCCGGCAACGACAAGGTTCGTTTTACAGAGATATTCACAAGCGAAAAAGAAAACGAGGTATTGGTTGAAAAATACGAAGTTACTTGGAACGCTCTGATTATCGCAAAAGGCGACAATTCAGTTGACATTACCCAACAAGCCTTCGCCTCAGCCGTAGGGAATCCGCAAGCATTGGAAAACCTGATTAAAGAAGAAGTAAATAAGCGTTTGCAATAATTATGGAATGGTTACAGCAATTGGCAAGCAGTTCAAATATCCCTTTGCTTACTGCGTTCATTTTGGGGCTAATGACCGCCATTAGTCCCTGCCCTTTGGCAATGAATATTACTGCAACCGGCTATTTGAGCAAAGAAATTACTGATAAAAGGCGGGTATTGTTTAACGGAATTTTTTATACGCTTGGGCGAATGTTCAGCTACACAGCGTTAGCAAGCATTATTTATTTCGGTGCAAACAAATTTCAGATAGCGAGGTGGTTTCAGCAAATCGACCCCTTATGGATTGGTATTTTTCTTGTCGTTATTGGCGTTCTGATGTTGGATTTTATCAAATTCAATATCCCTTTTGTAGGTAAACTCACAACATCTGTAAGTCAAAAAAACATTAAGCGTAATTATTTGAATGCTTTTTTGTTGGGCATATTTTTTGCGTTAGCGTTTTGTCCGTATGCAGCAGTACTATATTTCGGTGGACTTATCCCGATGACGGTTGCAAGCGCTTCGGGGTTGCTGTTGCCGCCTGTTTTTGCTTTTGCAACAGGCTTACCCGTTATCGTTATAGCGTGGTTGTTGGCGTACAGCGTTGCGAATATCGGAAAATTCTACAATCAAATGAAATCCTTTGATAAATGGTTTAAGCGGATTGTCGCAGTCGTTTTTATCATAGTTGGAATTTATTACATCATCATAAATATATAAAAAATGAAAATAGAACTGTTAGGGGCTGCAGGTTGCAGTAATTGTAAAGAACTGTATGAAAGAGTAAAAAAAGTGGTTGAAGAAACCAAATCCACCGCTACCATTACAAAAGTGGAAGATATTACCGAAATTATGAATTACGGCATAATGACAACGCCGGCAGTTGTCATTGACGGAAAAATCATCTCACAAGGCAGCATTCCCAAAGAAAGCGAAATAAAAAATTGGCTTTCTCAAAACGGAAAAATAAACCTCAAAGAGTTGGTAAAACAACAGTACAACGCTTTGGCTTTGGCTTCTGACGACAAACAAAAATGTTGTTGCAATCCGTTAGCCCCTGCTGCACCTTCTCAAAAGGTTTATACGATAATGAGCGAAGATTACACAAAACTCAACGGTTATGAGCCGGACGCCGACTTGGGCGCAGGCTGCGGACTGCCGACCCAATACGCAGGAATAAAAGAAGGTGACACCGTTGTAGATTTGGGTAGTGGAGCGGGAAATGATTGTTTTATTGCTCGTGCAGAAACAGGCGAGACAGGAAAAATTATCGGCATCGACTTTGCCCCTCAAATGCTCGAAAAAGCGAGAAATAACGCCAAGAAAAGAGGTTACACAAATATCGAATTTTTAGAGGGCGACATTGAAAATATGCCGTTGCCCGACCAAACGGCTGATGTGATTGTCAGTAACTGCGTGTTGAATTTATTACCACAGAAAGACAAAATCTTTAAAGAAATTTACCGAGTTATGAAAGTCGGTGGACATTTTTGTATCTCCGATGTGGTGCTAAACGGACATTTTCCGAAAGAATTTACCGACAACGCCGCAATGTATGCGGGTTGTATCGCAAGCGCCATTCAGCGAGAGGACTATTTAGGCGAAATTGAAAAAGCAGGTTTTGCAGACATTAAAGTAGAGAGCACAAAATCCATAACCATTCCCGATGAAGTTTTGCAGGAACATTTAGACGAGGCAACCATCCAAAAATACAAAACGGGTAACGTGGGAATTTATTCGATAACAGTAACAGGAAAACGAGGAGAATAGTTCTTTATTTATCTGAACACAAAGGAATATCGAAAGAATAGAAAAGTTGTTTATCAGAGTTCATAATCTATTGTTTATAGAATAGTTGATAGATTTCAATATTTCTACCATTTTTTTTCCCCTAACGGGATTCTGAGGAAACAATTTTAACATCATTCGACATAGTCAAATATTTTTCCTGCACCTCAAAAAGAAATTATGCCGTATTAAAAAATGTTTGTACTTTTGTCCTTAGTATTATTAAATGAAAAGCTGCAACCTCATTTTGAGATTAAAAAAGTTATGAAAAATTAAATCCGAATCAAAGAAATGGAACTTGGTAAATATTCCTGGGGAATTGGCGACCGTTTTACCCATCAAGCCGAAGCGCAGTTAAAAGCCTTGATTTTAGCGCGAAATGCCGGAATTGATATAGTACCGGTTTGGAACAAATCGAACCGTGAACACACATTCATTCACTCCGAACCTGCATCCACTCGCGCTGCCGCGGATGCTGCCGTCAGAGCGCAGGGTTGGAAAGGGCAATATTTTTGCGATGCCGACCATATTAACTTGAATAATGTGGATCGCTTTATCTCAGCCTGTGATTATTTCACCATCGATGTAGCCGATTTTATTGGAAAAGAAGCAGCCGATGAAGAAATTGAGGCTTTCATCCGGGCGAATAAAAAATACATCGGCAACCCGGTAATCCCCGGAATGGCGAAACCACTCATCATTACAGAAGATAAAGTAAGAACCATCGCTAAAAAATTCCTGTATGCCATCAAAGAAGCCGCCGGAATCTATCAACACATAGCGAAAGCAAAAGGTGAAGGCAATTTTATCCCCGAAGTTTCGATGGACGAAGTGAATGAAGCGCAATCGCCTGTCGAAATGTTCTTCATCCTGAGCGCGATGGCTCAATATAAAATCCCTGCACAAACCATTGCTCCCAAATTTACGGGACGTTTCAACAAAGGAGTTGATTATGTAGGTGATATAAAACAGTTTGCCATTGAGTTTGAAGAAGATTTGTTGGTTATCGATTATGCAATTAAAGAATTTGACCTTCCGAAAAATCTTAAATTGAGTATTCACTCCGGCAGCGACAAATTCTCAATTTATCCCGTTATGGGCGAATTGATTAAGAAATACGACAAAGGCATTCATGTAAAAACCGCCGGCACTACCTGGTTGGAAGAAGTCATCGGATTGGCTGAAGCGGGAGGAGACGGCTTGGAGGTCGCAAAAAAAATCTATGCCGAAGCCTATAAACATCGAGAGGAAGTGATTCCTCCTTACGCAACAGTTATTGATATTGATTTTTCAAAGATTCCGAAACCGGAAGAAGTCAATGAATGGACCGGCAAAAAATTTGCGGAATCGCTTCGGCACATTCGATCGAATCCAAACTACAATCCCGACTTTCGTCAATTGATTCATATTGCATTTAAAATGGCTGCCGATATGGGCGCTGTTTATACGGATGCACTTGAAAAACATGCGGAGATCATTGGAAAGCAAGTAACCGATAATCTATGGGAACGCCATATTAAATTGTTGTTCGGCATCTAAATCAAATAAAATCATACATAATCAAATCATATCAATCATACCAATCATAGTAATGAATCATAGTACAAAATACGAATTGCGCTACGCAGCCCATCCGGAGGACGTAAAACATTACGATACCGATCGTTTAAGGAAAGAACACCTGATTGAAAAGCTGTTTGTTCCCGACGAAATCAACCTGGTCTATTCGCTTTACGATCGAATGATTGTCGGTGGAGCGATGCCTGTAAACGAGAAACTTCCGTTAGAAACCATCGAACATTTGAAATCGGATTACTTCCTGACTCGTCGTGAAATAGGTATTTTCAACGTAGGCGGTCAAGGAAAAATCGTTGTGGACAGGACGACTTACGAACTGAACTACAAAGAAGTATTGTATCTTGGCAGTGGTGACAGGAATGTGGTTTTTGAAAGTCTTGATCCTGCTCAACCCGCGAAATTTTATTTTAATTCGACTACGGCGCATCGCAATTATCCCGACCGGAAAGTGACCAAAGCTGATGCCGTAGTGATGGAAATGGGATCGCCGGAAGGTTCCAATCACCGGAATATTAACCGGATGTTAGTTTCTCAAGTATTACCGACTTGCCAATTACAAATGGGAATGACCGAACTTTTCCCCGGAAGCATTTGGAACACCATGCCGGCGCATATTCACAGCCGGAGGATGGAAGCTTATTTCTATTTTGAAGTACCGGACGGACAAGCCGTTTGTCACTTCATGGGCGAACCGCAGGAAACACGACACCTCTGGATGAAAGGCGAACAAGCCGTGATTTCGCCTCCGTGGTCGATTCATTCGGCGGCTGCTACCCATAATTACACTTTCATTTGGGGAATGGCAGGAGAAAACTTGGATTACAATGATCAGAATTTTTTTAAAGAAACAGAGTTAAAATAATACTGCCGTCATTGCGAGGACGCAGTCCGAAGCAATCCGGAAAAAAATGGATTGCTTCGCTTCGCTCGCAATGACGGGTAAAAAAAAATAAACGAAATGAACCAGTTTGATTTAACAGGAAAAATCGCACTTGTCACCGGTGCATCCTATGGCATCGGTTACGCCATTGCTAAAGCATTTGCTTCAGCAGGAGCCACCATCGTTTTTAACGACATCAACCGAGAAGCAGTAGAAAGAGGATTAGCTTCTTACAAAACTGACGGAATACCGGTACACGGCTATGTTTGCGATGTCACCAATGAGGAAGCGGTGCAAGCGATGATAGCCCGGATAACCCGAGAAATCGGTGACATCGATATATTAGTAAATAATGCAGGCATAATTAAACGGATACCCATGACAGAAATGTCGGCTGCCGAATTTCGTCAGGTAATTGATGTGGACTTGACCGGTCCTTTCATCGTATCCAAAGCGGTGATTCCGGCAATGATAAAGAAAGGGCATGGTAAAATCATCAACATCTGTTCGATGATGAGCGAGTTGGGCCGTGAAACGGTTTCAGCTTACGCAGCCGCTAAAGGCGGATTGAAAATGTTAACCCGTAATATTGCTTCCGAATATGGCGAATACAATATTCAGTGCAACGGTTTGGGCCCCGGATATATCGCTACGCCTCAAACAGCGCCTTTGCGGGAACCGCAAGCTGATGGTTCGCGTCATCCTTTCGATTCGTTTATCATAGCTAAAACACCTGCAGCCCGTTGGGGAACTGCGGACGATTTAGCCGGTCCGGCGGTCTTTCTCGCATCAGACGCTTCTAATTTTGTCAATGGACATATTTTATATGTTGATGGCGGCATTTTGGCTTATATCGGGAAGCAACCATGAGATTGTGAGTCTTTTGATTTTTGTAATTGGGTATGACAAATAAAAAAGAAAAAATAACGGTACAGGGGACGGAAATAGCACTATTTTCAAACCCCGATAATAAAAATTATATTTGCATAACGGACATTGCACGTTATAGAAATCCTGTTGAACCAAAGGATGTGGTCAAAAATTGGATGCGTAACAGGAGTACTATTGAATTTTTAGGACTTTGGGAGAAAATCTATAATCCCGACTTCAAAGGGGTCGAATTCGACCCCCTTTGGGTTGCATCGGGCAGCAATGCTTTTACAATGAGTCCTTCGAGATGGATAGAGTTTACTAACGCTATCGGTATTATTACAAAAACCGGCTCAGGAGGAGGTACTTACGCTCATGAAGATATTGCTTTTGAATTTGCTTCATGGATTTCATCAGAATTTAAGTTATATCTCGTTACCGAGTTCAAACGCCTCAAACAGGAGGAACAACAACGTCTTTCACTCGAATGGAATTTGCAACGTACCCTATCCAAAATAAACTACCGTATTCATACCGATGCCATAAAGGAGCATCTTATCCCTTCTGTTGTAACAAGAGAGCAAATTACATTTCTTTACGCCAATGAAGCCGATTTACTTAATGTTGCGCTGTTTGGAGAAACTGCTGCACAATGGCGAAACGAAAATCCAAACAATAAAGGAAATATTCGCGACTATGCCACTTTGGAACAATTAGTTGTGTTGTCGAATATGGAAAGTGTCAACGCCTTGCTAATCAGGCAAGGACTTTCGCAAGGTGAACGTTTGCTACAACTCAATAAAGTTGCTATCACCCAAATGAGATCGTTAATGAACAATCAAAATTTAATGAAACAAATCAAATAAATCATAGTTCATACAATGAAGAACATCATTTTCTTACTCAGTCTCTTTTTATTGTCTTCTTGCTCCGGAAAGCCAATAAAAATTACCGTAGAAAATTCCTTGGATTTCGATCGTAACAAGGAAATCGTTGAAATATCAATCACAGGGTTAAATGTGGATTTTACACATAAAACCTACATCCTGAAAGATGGAAAAGGAGCAGAAGTCGGTTATCAGTTGTTGTCAGACAAAAAAACGCTGATTTTTCAAGCCGATGTGCCGGCAAAAAGATCGGTGACATACGTTTTACAGGAAGGAAAACCGGTGCCGGTAGCCGTTCGGGCGCACGTTCGTTTTGTACCCGAAAGGAGTGACGACATTTCGTGGGAAAACGACATTGTCGCTTACCGCATGTATGGTCCGGCATTGATGAAAACCGAACATCCGAGCAATGGCGTAGATATTTGGATGAAATATAAAGATGAACCGGTGATGGATAGCCTTTACGCCGGCGAATTGCAACGGAAAATTTCGTATCACGAAGATACCGGTTTGGGTGGACTGGACTGTTACGACGTCAATCATACTTTGGGAGCCGGAGGAGTAACACCTTATACTACCCGATTGTGGGTGGGTGATGCTTTTGCACGCTATAAAATTTTGGAAAGCGGTCCTTTGCGTTCGGTCTTCACTTTATTTTACGATACTATTCCGGTGAATGGGAAATATTATGCCGAAACGTTCACCGTCACTTGCGATGCCGGAAGCCCTTTGTGCACAGGCACAGTCAGGTTTGATGGCGCTGACCCCATTCGGGTGGCAACCGGAATTTTCATGGACAAAGATAGCGTCAACACTGTTTACGACAAAGAAAACAAAATTATTGCCTATACAAAAAACACTACTTCTAAAAAAGGGGTTTCGCAAGGACAGACCTACATCGCAGTTTATGCGCCAGGCATGACCGGCGATCCACTGATAGAAAACAAAAATTATTTTGTTACAAACGATTATAAACTTGGCAATGAATTGACCTACTACTTCGGCGCCGGCTGGAGCAAATGGAAATTCCCGACCGAAAAAGACTGGCTGAACGCTGTAACGCAATTCAGCCGAGCAAAGCAAAATCCATTGAAAATAACAATTAAATATAAATAGGATGAAAACACAGGATAAAATGACGAATTACCGATGGGTTATTTGTGCCATGCTTTTTTTTGCAACAACAATCAATTATTTAGACAGGCAGGTATTATCGTTGACATGGCCTAAATTTATCGGACCGGAATTTGGATGGACCAATGACAATTATGGAAATATTGTAGCATGGTTTTCTATATTATATGCTGTTAGCATGCTTTTTGCGGGCCGTTTTGTTGATTGGTTGGACACCAAAAAAGGCTTCCTTTGGGCCATTGGAATCTGGTCTGTAGGAGCTTGTATGCATGCCTTTTGCGGAATAGCCACCGCAGGAGTAACTACCGGCGTATGGGTGGCTGATTTTGCCAAAGCTCGTGATTTAATACAAACTGTTGGAAATACAGGCAGCATTATATCTCTCAGCGTTTTGTTTTTTATCATTTCCCGTTTTGTTCTTGCGTTAGGTGAAGCGGGTAATTTTCCTGCTGCTATCAAAGCTACTGCTGAATATTTTCCAAAAAAAGACCGGGCATTTTCAACCAGTATTTTCAATTCAGGCGCAACGGTTGGTGCAATGATCGCGCCGGCAATCATCCTCTATATTGCTGAAGTTTTTCATTGGGAGACTACCTTCATTATTATTGGCGCCTTAGGTTTTATTTGGATGGCTTTTTGGGTATTTATTTATAAAAAACCGGATGCAAATATCAAAGTCAATTCGATGGAATTGGATTATATTCATCAAGATGCAAAAGAAGAAAAGACGGTTGAGAAAAAAGGGAAAAAATTGTCATTTGCAGATTGTTTTAAGTTCAAACAAACCTGGGCATTCGCATTTGGAAAATTTATGACCGATGGCGTTTGGTGGTTCTACTTGTTTTGGATGCCTAAATACCTGCAAATCCAATTCGGACTCGAAGGTACGAAACAAATATTACCATTGACAGTTCTCTATACTATTGTAATGATTTCCATTTACGGTGGTTGGCTACCTTCGTATTTTGTAGGTAAAAAGGGTATGAATCCTTATGCCGGACGAATGAAAGCGATGTTGATTTTCGCTTTTTTTCCGCTTTTAGCGTTATTTGCACAGCCCTTGGGAAGTCAAAGTTATTGGTTGCCAATAATCATTGTAGGGATTGCTTGTGCTGCTCACCAAGCATGGTCGGCCAATATTTTTTCTACGGTAGGCGATATGTTTCCTAAGTCAGCCATTGCTACAATCACCGGCATCGGCGGCATGGCAGGCGGTTTAGGTTCTTTTTTCCTTTCACGAATTGCCGGAAAACTCTTTGATTATGCAGATTCCACCCAAATGGATTTCTTGGGTTTCAAAGGTCAACCGGCCGGATATTTTATTGTTTTCATCGGATGCGCCGTTGCTTATCTGATTGCTTGGACAGTGATGAAATCATTGGTGCCCAAATATAAACCGATTGTAATTTAACAGATATGAAACCAATATTTTTTTACGCGGTTGCGGGAAAATCAGGGAAAGTTTTAATATGTTAAAATAAAAAACGTAAATTTACCGAATATTTCTTAATGACCGATAAAGAACGATACAGAGAACTATGCGCAACAGAACCATCCATTCCGATTTATTCAAGGGATTGGTGGTTGGATTGCGTTTGCGGAGAAAATAAATGGGATGTTCTTTTGTTTTATTCCGAGCAAAATCCCGATGCGATTGAGGCGGCTTTTCCTTTTTATATTCCTTTTAAAAAAGAAATTATTATGCCTGCTTTTACACAAACAATGGGTATTTGGTTTAATCCGGATTTTGAACAAGAAAACTATACCAAAAATTTACTTCGAAAACAGATCCTTTGCGACCGTTTGATCCGGCGTTTACCCAAACATTCCTATTTTATACAAAATTTTCATTATTTGTTTACAGACTGGTTGCCTTTTTATTGGAAAGGGTACCAACAGACGACACGTTACACTTATATACTGCCGGATATTCGGAACCGGGCGGAGTTGGAAAAAAATGTGAATAACAATACGCGGAATAATATAAATAAAGCTCGGATGAAATATCAAATGAAAGTAACTTCCGGACTTTCGCCGAATTTATTTTTGGAAATAAACGCCGAGACCTACCGAAGACAAGGTAGAAAAGCATATCAACCGATAATTTTGCGTCAATTGATCGAAACTGCTTATGCAAGAAATCAAGGAAATATATGGGGAGCTTACGACAACGAAGGTCGGTTGCATGCCGCAATATTTGTTGTGTGGCACAAAAATTGCGCCTATTATATTGCCGGGGGAGGCGATTCGATTGGAAGAAAATCAGGGGCTCAACTTTTAGTTCTGTGGGAAGCCATCTGTGAAGTATCGAAAATTTCTGCTTCTTTTGATTTTGAAGGTTCCATGATACCGGGTGTGGAAAGAGTCTTTCGCTCATTCGGCGCTATTCAAAAACCTTATTTTACGATTTCAAAAGGGAATCGTCATTGGTTACGTGAAAAAATAGGTACTCTTCGCAGGTTTTTCTTATGATACAAAAAATAAAAGATTTCATCGATGATTACCAATTGCTGAAACCGAATTGTAAAATCATTGTCGGCTTGAGCGGAGGAGCAGATTCGGTAGCGCTTTTGCATATTTTGCATAAACTCGATTATGCTTGTATTTCAGCCCATTGCAATTTTCATTTGCGAGGAGAAGAATCCGCTCGGGACGAACAATTTGCAGCAGAGATTGCTGCTTCCCTCGAATTACCTTTTATCAAACAAGATTTCGATACAAAAAAAATGGCAAAAGAGCGAAAAATCTCCATAGAAATGGCGGCACGCGAATTACGTTATCAATGGTTCAGCAAACTGAAAGATGATGAGCAAGCGGATGCAATTGCCGTGGCACATCATCGAGATGACAACATTGAAACGCTGCTGCTCAACTTGATTCGCGGAACCGGAATTAAGGGGCTGACCGGAATTCAACCAAAAAGAGGAAGTCTTGTTCGTCCGATGCTTTGCGTTTATAAAACAGAAATTCTACAATACATTCAAACAGAAAATCTTCCTTTTGTCTCCGATTCAAGCAACCAACAAAACGACCCGGTTCGAAACAAGATTCGTTTACAAATAATCCCGCTTTTGGAAACGATAAACCCCTCAGTTCGTGAAGCAATTATCCAAACGATGGAAAATATGAATGAAGCCTTTAAGATTTACGAAACTGAAATTGATAAAGCGATTCAAGTCGTGTATAATCAAGAGAAAAAAAGTATTTCCATTCCAATATTGAAACAATTTTCCTCACCGGAATCGATGTTATTTGAATTGTTAAAAGTGTATGGTTTTGGAAAAGAAGTTATTCAAGACATTTATTCTTCAATGAACAGCCAATCGGGAAAAACCTTTTATGCACCTGAATACTACTTAGTAAAAGACCGGGATCAATTTCTTATTTCAACTTTTCCCGGAGAAAAAGAAAAAGAATATTTTATTCAAGCGGGCGATACCTCGTTAGAATTTCCATTCAAAATGTCAATCAGCATCCAAAAAAATGAAGCAAACGCCGAGATTGAAAAAAGCGTTCATGTCGCTTGCTTGGATTACGATAAACTTCAATTTCCTTTAAAACTTCGAAGATGGATAATCGGTGATAAATTCAAACCTTATGGGATGAAGAACTTTAAAAAATTAAGCGATTTTTTTGCAAACCGAAAATTCAGTAAAATTCAAAAAGAGAAAACATGGATACTCACTTCCGGGAAACAAATTGTTTGGGTCGTAAACCATCGCATCGACGATCGATTTAAAGTGAATGAAAACACAAAAAACCGATTTATTCTAAAACTTTTGTAGTTTTTTTTGTAATACAAAAGATTTTACTTACTTTTGCAGCAAAATAACCTGTTTGTAGAAAAAAATCCAATATAATCAAAATATATTATAATCCATTCTACTTGTTTCTTCCAATTAGTATGTGATTTATTTCGACTCGATGGGACTGATTATTTCTATTCAATGATAATAATTTATAATTTATTTTATGCAGAAATATACGATTTTGCAACTAAAAGAAATGGAACAAAGCAACCTGATTGCTTTGGCAAAAGAATTGGGATTAAAAAAAGTTGACAAATTAAGTAAAGATGCTTTAATTTATCAAATCCTTGATGAACAAGCAATAATTGGAGCTGCTATTCAAGCTTCAACCGCTAAAAACAATGAAAATGTTTCGCAGAAACGGCGAGGTAGAGGGTCAAAAAGCGAAAAAATGCAGCCGAAAAAACAAGCTAAGCCGGAACCAACTACACCTATTGAAGAAGTTCAAAAAGAAAAGATCACTCCTGTTTCTGAAAAGCCTGAACGACCCAAATTGGTAAAAAAGAAAATAAATAATATCGTTAAAAACGAAGAAACGCCCGCTGTGATTGCCGATGCCCCAAAGCAACAAGAACAACAAGAGCAACAAGAACAACAAGAGCAGCAAGAACAACAAGAACCGCAAAAACAACAAGAACCGCAAAAACGACAAGTACAGCAAAAACGGCAAGTACAGCAAAAACGGCAAGAACAGCAAAAACGGCAAGAACAGCAAAAGCAACAGGAGCGGCAAAAACAGCAGAAGCAACAAGAACAGCAAAAACAACAAAAACAACAAGAACAACAAAAGCAGCAAAAGCAGCAAGAACAACAAAAGCAGCAAGAGCAACAAGAACAACAAGAACAACAAAAGCGGCAAGAGCAGCAAGAACCGCAAAATCAACAACCGACAATAAATCAAAATCCGGAGCCGCCACAAACTCATGAGGTAACGGTACCAATAAATTCGTCGGTTAATAGGAAAAAGAAAAGGGCTCGCATCGACAATTCGGCTCCTGTTCCTGTAAATGCAATCCTTTCAACGCCTCAACCGGTAGTAGAGTCTCAAAAAGAAATCACCGAATCCGAATTGCTACCTGCGCAGGAATCACCGGTCAAGAAAGATCTTCCCAAAGAAGAGAATATAAATCAAGGTAAGTTGGTTTTTCGTCACAATCCGGAAGTAAAAAGCGTAATGGATGACATTTTATTTACCTCTAAAAATCAACCATCCAAACAAACCTATTCTGTTAATACGAATCAAACCGGTCAACCGAATCAGCAAATCCCTCCAAAAAACGGATTTTCTGCAAAAACTTTAAATAACGGAAATGTAAATGCAGTAAAAGATAAAACCTATGACTTCGAAGGAATATTGGTAGGGACCGGCGTGTTGGAAATTATCCAGGAAGGATACGGCTTTCTGCGTTCTTCGGATTACAATTATTTATCATCAGCCGATGATATTTATGTATCCCAATCTCAAATCAAATTGTTTGGATTGCGTACAGGCGATGTAGTGGAAGGGCCTATTCGTCCTCCCAAGGAAGGAGAAAAATTTTTCCCGTTGGTCAAAGTAGATTTAATCAACGGACTCCACCCGGAAGAAGTACGGGATCGAATTCCTTTTGATCATCTGACGCCTTTATTCCCTGATGAACGTTTTCGCCTGACAGCAAGCATGAGTCCGAAAGTAGTCGACAAAATATCTCCGAGAGTGGTAGATTTATTTTCACCGATAGGAAAAGGGCAACGAGGTCTGATCGTTGCTCAACCGAAAACAGGAAAAACCATGTTATTGAAGGATATTGCCAATTCCATTGCTTGGAATCACCCCGAAGTTTACATGATTGTATTATTGATCGATGAACGGCCTGAAGAAGTAACCGATATGCAACGAAGCGTTGACGCAGAAGTTATCGCATCCACTTTCGACGAGCCGGCCGATCGGCATGTGAAAATTGCGGAAATCGTTTTAAATAAAGCCAAACGTATGGTTGAATGTGGTCACGACGTAGTGATTTTATTAGATTCGATCACCCGATTAGCACGGGCCTATAATACGGTTCAACCGGCTTCCGGGAAAGTGCTATCGGGAGGCGTCGATGCAAATGCTTTACAAAAGCCCAAGCGATTTTTCGGCGCCGCCCGTAATATCGAAAACGGAGGTTCATTAACCATTATTGCCACCGCTTTAACGGAAACCGGATCAAAAATGGACGATGTTATTTTCGAAGAATTTAAAGGAACCGGAAATATGGAATTACAATTAGACCGTAAACTTTCAAACAAACGGATTTATCCGGCGGTTGATATTGTCGCTTCCAGCACCCGGAGAGACGATCTTCTTCAAGATCGCGAAACCATTAATCACATGTGGATTCTCCGTAAATACTTAGCTGACATGAACAGTTTGGAAGCTATGGAATTTGTTAAAGATCGCTTAGAAAAAACTTACAGTAACGAAGAATTTTTAGCTTCAATGAACGGGTAGCGTACGAGAATGAAGCATACTCTGCTACCTTTTTTTCCTGGCAATCGCTTACGCATATAGTTCTTTTCCGATAGACTTTTGATATTGCTCATATCCAAAAATCTTCGTCTCTTATAAAAATAAATCCTGAAATTGTTGCATTATTTTTATAAATATGTTATATTTGCTTCGTATTTTATAAAAAAAACCTTTTAAATGACACAATTATGGTAGATCCATCAGTAGTCCTCAACGGACAAACCATCGCATATACTTTGTATGCAATGGTCATGCTGCTGCTAATGGCATGGTTCGGGTATCAGATTACCCGTGGCGGCAAAGGAAATTTCATCAAGCCGGCTATCTTCTATTCTTTCGTGACTTTTCTGGTAATATTGGGTGTAAGCCTTCACATTGTTACGCACGAAACTATTCCTTGGAAGCCGATTGACTTGAATCGGAGCGAATACAAAGCCGATAAGGTATTTGATATCAGCATCCGCGATCATGAGTTTATTCTCCCTTCAGAAACCTTGTCTATTGATAAAGGTGATTTAGTATTGTTCAATGTAACATCCGACGACCTTACTTATGGATTTGGCCTTTTCAGGCAAGACAACACCATGCTGTTCCAAATGCAAGTATTGCCCGGACATGTGAATGATATCCTATGGAAATTTGAACGACCGGAAGTTCTTAGTATTCGTTCCACAGAATATTCGGGTTGGAAAGGATATAATATGTATAAGAAAGACGTTGTGATTGTAAAATGATTAAAAAAACACTTAAAATTCGAACAAAATGAGTTTCACAGATACATTTATGAATGGCGAGAAAGGCTTATTCAAGCACAAAACGCTCACACCCATGCAAAAACTTACACTTCAATTTGTGGTGGTAGGTTTAGTATATTACTTGTTCGTAGTGATTGAAGGCATGTTGATGCGTATACACCTCGTTGATCCCAATCTTCAAATCCCCGCTGCAATGACGGACGACAAGCAATACTTTGCGATTTTGACAGCCCACCCCTTGGTTGGGATTTTCGGATCGTCTTATTCTATCGTTCTCGGAGCTTTCTTGTTTTTAGTTCCATTCCTTATGAAAAAACCCCTCTGGAGCTTCAAAATGGCGCAATGGACTTTGTGGCTTATTGCCATCGGTACCTTTACTTTTTGGTTCGCAGGTTTCCTCTCTCATTACTCACCGCTGTATACTCTTTATTGGCCACTGCCTGCCGATTTTACACAGTTCAGCGTCGTGGGCGGTATATTCTTCGTATTGGGTATTGCGCTCGTGATGATAGGCACTTTGCTTTATGTATTTAACATGTTTAAAACGATTTCCTATAATCCGGCAGGACAGCCTAAACAACCCAAAGGAGTTTTATGGTCAGCTATCGGCTTTAAACGTTTAAAGAACTCCGACGGTACTAACTATGTTTCCACTCCGGTTGCAGCTATTGCGCGAGGCACTGTAAATACCATGCTCAATGCGGGCATCATCACCTTCACGGGTGTTCTTATTTTGGTTTACATGGTAGCTGCCCTTTTGGGTCACGACCTCAAACATTCAGTTGTTGACGCTTTATTGTATAAAAACTGGTTCTGGTGGGGACTCGACCTGATTGCCGACGGATTGGTTTTGATTTTTGTTGCCGGCACGTGGTATCTTTTGGCTACTTTGATTTCCGGTAAAAATATTTTCATGGAAAAATGGGCAAGAACTGCTTTATTAGTCGAATTGATTGTTTCATGGTTTGTATGGTCACACCACTTAATGTCGGATCAGGCTCAACCCGGTATTCTCAAAATCTTTTCCGGTGAAATGCTCACCGCATTTGAGTTAATTACTCAAGGATTAGCTTTTTTTATCACATTGGCTACCCTTTGGCAAGCTCGACCTTTGAAAATGACCAATCCGCTCAAATTCTTACTTGGCGGACTTACAGGTTTTGCCTTAGCTGTACCGGCAGGTATCATGCAGGCAGATTTGGGTTTGAATCGTATCCTTCATAACACCCAATGGGTGGTTGGACCTCATGTGCACGTAGCTGTTTTAATCGGCTTAACCATGACGTTATATTCAGCGATCTACTTCCTGCTCCCGATTCTTACCAACGGCGCACAACTTTACAGTCAAAAATTAGCCAATTTCCATTTTTGGGCGCATCTTTTGGGCGGTATCGGCATGGGCGCATTCATGGGAATGGCCGGATTGAAAGGTATGCTTCGCAGAGTGGTGTATCATAACGGCGAGTTTAATCTCTATATGATATTGGCAGCTTTATGCGGAACGCTTATTCTATTAGCTTTTCTCGCATTTTTCTACAACATTGTGATGACGGTTGGACTCAAAGGTGTGTTGGGAATTTTCACACCATCGAAGCTCGACAAGAATCAATTGCTTCCCGAACAAAAAGCATAAGCAAATTGACAATAGAAATAGGATTGGGCCGGAAGATTTTACCGGCCCTTTTTCTTGGTATTAAATGATCTATTTTTCTCGATCTCAATATATAATGTTATCAATTCGTACAAAATGTATTTTATACAATATTAAAAATTTGCTGTTCAATACAATAAAATATATTTCAATATATTTTCTATTTTGATAAATTAAGCGTATATTTGTCGTTCTATCCATAACTCATAATTCATAATTAAAATGTATTTATTAGGATTTGATGTAGGAAGCTCTTCTGTTAAAGCATGTTTAGTAGAAGTAGGATCAGGGATAATCGTTGCCCGTGATTTTTTTCCGAAAGTTGAAATGCAGATTGCCGCTGCCAAACCCGGATGGGCTGAACAGGAACCCGAAACCTGGTGGAAGAATTTAAAATCAGCTTACCGGTCGGTACTATCGCAAGCCGGAATTAAAAGTGATGAAATAAAAGCGATTGGCATTTCGTATCAAATGCACGGTTTGGTTTTAATCGATAAAAACAAAAAAGCGCTTCGCCCGGCGATTATCTGGTGCGACAGCCGGGCTGTACCCTATGGTGAAAAAGCGTTTCATGCGATCGGAAAAGAACAATGTTTGTCGCATCTGCTCAATTCACCCGGAAATTTTACGGCAGCCAAGTTGGCTTGGGTGAAAGAAAACGAACCAACGATATACGAACAAATCTATAAACTGATGTTGCCCGGCGATTACATTGGTATGCGCTTGACCGGCGATGTTGTAACCACAGTTGAAGGTTTGTCCGAAGGCATTTTTTGGGATTTCAAAGAGAATCGTCTATCAGAAGAAGTTTTGCAATACTATGGTTTTGACAAAAGTTTTATTCCGGAAATCAAACAGACATTTAGCGTTCAAGGAACAGTATCTGCTGAAGCAGCCGAAGAATTGGGATTGAAAATAGGAACTCCGGTTAGCTACCGTGCCGGCGACCAGCCCAACAACGCGCTTTCGCTGAATGTTTTCAATCCGGGTGAAATCGCTTCGACAGCAGGAACTTCGGGCGTAGTTTACGGTGTGCTTGGACAGGTGAATTTTGATCCTTTGTCACGCGTAAATACATTTGCTCATGTCAATCACATGCCGGAACAAACTCGTCTCGGCGTTTTGCTTTGCATCAACGGAACGGGAATCCTCAATTCATGGATGAAACATAATGTTGCTTCTACTCTAAGTTACAAAGAGATAGATATGCTGGCAAGTCAATCACCAATCGGTTCAAAAGGAATTTCAATTATTCCTTTCGGGAACGGAGCCGAACGTATTTTGGAAAATAACGAAACCGGAAGTTCCGTTCACGGAATCAATTTCAATATTCATACCCAAGCAGATCTGTTGCGTGCGGCTCAGGAAGGCATCGTTTTCTCTTTCCAATACGGAATAGAAATAATGAAGGCAATGGGAATGGATATTCGAATCATTCGCGCAGGGAATGCCAATATGTTCTTCAGTCCTATTTTCCGTCAGACCTTGGCGAGTATCAGCGGAGCGACCATAGAATTGTATGATACCGACGGAGCGGCCGGAGCAGCCAAAGGTGCAGGCATTGGCATCGGAATTTACAGAGACAACAATGAAGCGTTTGCCGGCCTGCAAAAATTGGCAGTCATTGAGCCGGAAACGAAATTATACAATCAGTATAAAGAAGCGTATGAGCTTTGGAAGAAAAGATTAACAATATAATAATTGATTGAACGAATATGCTATATCCTTTTTTAGATAGAATTAGACGATTTATGATGGCCCCGATGTTATCAAAAGTAGATCGTATTTTATTATTTACCGGATGGCGCGGATTGTGGATAGAAGGCAACGAAAAGTATTACAGGAAAATGAAAGAAAATTTTTTAAAACCTCTGTCGGAAGGACAATTAACTGCAATATGTTCATACGTGACCGCTGAAAATATCAATAAACTGATTGGAGATGCCGGAATTAATGGAGAGATTGATCTATTAAGCATTGATATTGACGGGAATGATTATTGGGTATGGAAAGCAATTACTTGTATTCAGCCGAGAGTGGTTTCAATAGAGTATAATGCAAAATTTCCACCTCCTTGCGAATGGATTATGGAATATGACCCCAATCATATATGGGATGGTAGTGATAAACAGGGCGCATCATTAAAATCGCTTGAATTACTTGGAAGCGAATTAGGTTATCAATTAGTTGGAACCTCACTAACCGGAGTCAATGCATTTTTTGTAAAAAAAGAATTTACTAAAGATTTATTTCCCGATCCTGCTACTGCTGAAAATTTATATCATCCTCTCGGTTTTGAATATGTCATCAGTAATGGTCCTCCCGTGAAAAAATACATTGGAAATAAGTATTCAACAAAACGTAGTTAGTCAGTTAACATTAAATAAAAATAATTATGGCAACAAAAGAATTCTTCCCCGGAATCGGGAAAATCAAATTTGAAGGTAAAGAGAGTAAAAATCCGTTGGCATTCCGTTACTACGATGCCGAAAAGGTAGTGTATGGTAAAAAAATGAAAGACTGGCTCAGATTCTCCATGGCGTGGTGGCACACCCTTTGCGCCGACGGAGGAGACCCATTCGGACCGGGAACCAAATCATTTGCTTGGGCAAAAGGCTCATCTGCTTTAGAAATTGCAAAACAAAAGATGGATGCCGCATTTGAATTTATGCAAAAAATCGGTATCGGATACTATTGTTTCCACGACATTGATTTGATTGCAGAGGGCGATTCGATAGAAGAATACGAAGCCAACCTCAAAGCCGTCATCGCTTACGCAAAACAAAAACAGACGGAAACCGGAATCAAACTGCTATGGGGAACTGCAAATGTATTCAGTCACAGGCGGTACACAAACGGAGCGGGAACGAATCCCGATTTCAACGTAGTAGCCCGCGCTGCCGTTCAACTCAAAAATGCGTTAGATGCTACTATCGAACTTGGTGGCGAAAACTATGTTTTCTGGGGCGGTCGCGAAGGATATTATTCACTGCTGAACACCAATATGAAGCGGGAAAAAGAACATTTGGCAAAATTACTGATCGCGGCTCGTGATTATGCTCGCGCCAAAGGTTTCAAAGGAACTTTTTTGATTGAACCTAAGCCAATGGAACCAACTAAACACCAATACGATGCAGATACCGAAACGGTAATCGGCTTCCTGCGCGCGCATGGTTTGGATAAAGATTTCAAGGTGAATATCGAAGTTAACCATTCTACACTTGCCGGTCATACATTTGAACACGAATTGCAATGCGCTGCCGACGCCGGCTTGTTAGGCTCTATCGACGCTAATCGCGGAGATGCTCAAAACGGCTGGGATACCGATCAGTTCCCCATCGATGCCCTTGAACTAACGCAAGCGATGTTGGTTATCCTGAAAAACGGCGGTTTACATTCCGGCGGTACGAATTTCGACGCAAAAACCCGTCGCAGTTCTACGGATTTGGAAGACATTTTTATTGCGCACATTTCCGGTATGGATGCTTTCGCTCATGCTTTAGAAGCCGCAGCCGCCATATTGGAAAAATCACCTTATGAAAAAATGCTGAAAGAACGTTATGCTTCTTTCGATTCCGGAGAAGGAAAGAAATTTGAAGAAGGCAAAATGTCGCTCGATGATTTAGTAAACTATGCGAAATCGAAAGGCGAACCGGCTCAACTCAGCGGAAAACAGGAGCTTTATGAAGCGATTGTTAATATGTATGTTTAATCAAGTGAAAGGTACGAGGTGAAAGTGGATGTCTCGAAAGGTACTTTAATACTTCATTGCGAGGGCGAAGTCCGAAGCAATCCATTGAAATTCAAAATTTTGGATTGCTTCGCCTGACGGCTCGCAATGACGATTGAGACTTTTGAAACAACCTCCTTTACCTAAATAATTATACACGTGAACGAAATAGATCTTACAAAAACTTCTTATGGTAAAGTGAAGGGAAATAAATACGAATTTGCCATTTTGCCTTGGGGAGCTACGGAACCCCACAATTATCACTTGCCGTATTTAACGGATACAATCCTTTCTTATCGGATTTCAACGGATGCTTTAACCTGGGCAATGAAAAAATCGGATATAAAAGGAATGGTACTACCTCCTGTTACAATGGGCTCGCAGAATCCGGGACAACGGGATTTGTCGTTTTGTATTCACACCCGATACGAAACTCAACGAGCAATATTAACCGATATCGTGGCTTCACTGAATCGTCAAGGGATTTTCAAATTAGTGATAGCGAACGGACACGGTGGCAATTCATTTAAAAATATGGTTCGCGACCTTTCTGTCGAATTTCCCGATTTTTTGATTGTGCTAGTCGATTGGTTTTCCATTGTTCCTCAAAGCGATTATTTTGAAGAAAAAGACGATCATGCGGGAGAAATGGAAACTTCGCTCATGATGCATTATCATCCGGAATTGGTTTCTTTAAGTGATGCCGGCGACGGAGCCATCAAACCTTTTGCAATTTCTTCACTCAACGAAAAGACGGCTTGGGTGCCGAGATATTGGACAAAAATGTCCGCCGACACCGGCATCGGTAATCCTAAAAAATCTTCACCGGAAAAAGGAGAACGTTATGCAAAAACAATTATTGAAAAATTAGGGAAATTGTTTATCGAACTGACCGGTAATGATATTTATTCCTGAAGGGCAACAGACAATTTATGAAAATTCTTTTTGTCTATTCGACCCAAAAAACGATTGTTCCGGAAAAACCGCTGTTGGGACAGGAAGCAATCTATCACGGTTTGTCGTCGGTAGCTGGAATGCTCTACAGCCGGGGTCATGCTTGTGAGTTAGTTGTTCTTGACCGTGCGAACGGCAAAACGAATTTCCGGCTTTTGATGGACAAAATACAAACCTTTGATCCGGCAATTGTTGCTTTCACTTCTGTCTTTTCCGAATTTGACTTTATCCGGCAAATAGCTGAATGGGTAAAAACGGCGGTTCCCCATCTTTTTCTCATTGCCGGAGGCGTTCATATTACGCTCAATCCCGACGAAGACTATTTAAAGTTATTCGATGCCATTTGTATTGGCGAAGGAGAATTGCCTATGCAGGAATTGGTTGAAAATTTGGAACGGCGTCAATCGATCGATTCCATTCAAAATCTTTGGGTGAAAACACCTTCCGGAATCAAAAAAAATCCGCCCCGTGCGTTTATTCCTAATTTAGATGATTTGAGTTTTTCTTACCGGGCGATGTGGCAGGAATGGATTCTAAATCCTGTAACCAAACCTACCGTTTTATTGGGACGAGGTTGTCCTTACAGTTGCACCTATTGTTCCAATCACAGTTTACGAAATGTTAGCGCAGGGAGATATGTTCGAATGAGAAGTCCTGAAAGTATTGTGGGAGAAATAAGCGAATTGTATCGGAATTTACCCGGCATCACTGAAATCTATCTTGAAGTAGAGACAATAGCCGTTGATAAAAAACAACTCGAAAAGCTATGTAGCTCTTTGGAAACCTTTGGAAAAGAAACCGGTTTTAAAATAAAATTCGGAACGAATCTACGTATTTTTCCCAATATTGATCTTGAATTTACCTTCGATCAATTCAAAAAAGCCGGGATAACCTCGGTAACGATCGGTTTGGAATCGGGAAGTTACAGGATTCGGAAAGAGATTCTTCATCGCGAATATACCAACGACTTATTGCTTAAAACAGCTTCAACAGCTAAAGCGCGGGCAATCGAAATCGCTTTGTTCAATATGGTCGGTTTACCGACGGAAACCCCGGCCGAATTTGCAGAAACGGTTTTGATGAACCGCTTGATTCAACCATCATTTCACGCAACATCCATTTTCTTCCCTTATCCCGGAACGCCGCTTGCCGATTTGTGCAAGCAAATGAACCTTATGCCTAAAAATATCAATACCAACGACGAGCGTCAATTGGCTGTCTTGGATTTGCCCGGTTTCTCGAAAAAACAAATACAGAGAAGTTTCGATTCGTTCCATTACCAAGTTTACAAAAAGCGCAAAAACAAATCGATCCTCCGTTTACTCATCTATTTCTCTATGTGTTTTTTGGGCCATAATTTTTATGCCAATCTTAAAATCAAGTTAATCCGAATAATGTACAAGACAAAAAATATCAAATTCCTGTCGCCTCAATGGTTTACTATCTTTCAGAAAAGCGGTTAACTTGCTCGCAAATTGGTACACAGTTTTTGTACTTCATAATTCATAACTCATAATTCATAACTCATAAAGTTCACAATTTAAATTAATATCACTATTTTTGCACTGTAATGATTGAAAGGCTCCGGTTATGAAACGAGGCAACATATTGGTAGTTGACGATAATAAAAACGTACTGACGGCGTTACGAATTCTTCTCTCAAACTATTTTGAGAAAGTGATGTTGTTGTCTTCGCCCAATCAGCTTTCTACAGTGATGCGGGAGTTTAATCCGGATATTGTTTTATTGGACATGAATTTTTCAGCCGGAATCAACACCGGTAACGAAGGCTTCTATTGGCTGTCGGAAATAAAAAAACAGGATGCAGACCTCCCCGTTGTGCTTTTTACGGCTTATGCCGACATTGACATAGCTGTCAAAGCTTTGAAACAAGGCGCCTGCGATTTTATCGTAAAACCCTGGGATAATGCCCGATTAATTGCTACCCTTCAATCGGCTTTCGCTTTGCGGGAATCACGCAATGAGGTTAAGCAATTACTTGGCAAACAGTATGTTTTGCAAAATGAACTCAACAAAGAACTCGACATTTGTTGGGGAATTTCCTCAGCCATGCAGGATTTACAACGATTGATACAAAAAGTGGCTTTAACGGATGCAAACGTTCTGATTACCGGTGAAAACGGAACAGGTAAGGAAATAGTTGCACGAGAAATCTATCGCCTTTCTCCGAGAAACAAAGAAATGTTGATTACGGTCGATATGGGCGCTATCACCGAAACGTTGTTTGAAAGCGAGTTGTTTGGACATGTTAAAGGTTCGTTTACGGATGCTAAGACCGATAGAACCGGCAAATTTGAAGCCGCTAATCATGGTACTTTATTCTTAGATGAAATAGGAAATTTGTCTTATCCCTTACAAGCCAAAATTTTGAATGCCCTACAATCGAGAACCATCGTAAAAGTCGGAGATAACAAACCCATACCGATTGATATTCGATTGATCAGCGCTACCAATCGAAATTTACAGGAATCGGTGCGAAAAGGGGAATTCAGAGAAGATTTATTATATCGCATCAATACCATACAAGTGGAAATTCCGGCTTTACGGGAAAGAAAAGAAGATATACCTTTATTGGCTGATTTTTTCTTAAAACGATATGCCCGGAAATATCATAAAGAGAATATCAGCCTCTCCGAAGAAGCAATCGCAAAATTGAAAAGCTATCATTGGCCCGGCAATGTTCGCGAATTGCAACATATTTTGGAAAAAGTAATTATTCTTTCTGAAGCAAATGTATTACAAGCCGGCGATTTGTATTTGAATCCCATTGCTCCAACCGATATCAATAATCCCGAGACCTTGGATGAATCGGAAAAACGCTTGATACAAAATTCGTTGCGACGAAATAAAGAGAACCTTTCTGCGGTTGCTGCCGAATTAGGGATTACTCGTCCTACTTTATACAGCAAAATGAAAAAATACGATCTCAATTAAAAAAAGATATCTTGTTTAAATCCATTCAATACAAACTGAATATTTATACGGCTTTGCTGATTTTGGCAGTAGCGGGGACAACGCTTGCTTTTGTTTACCATAGATATTTTTTTGTATTGCCGGGGATAGTTCTTATTCTTGTCAGCCTTTCCGGTTTGGATGGATGTTACAAACAATACAACAGAAATGTCAATTTTCTACTGAATGCTTTGGAAAACGGCGATTATTCCTTTCATTTTTCGGAAACAAAACTTTCGGTTCGTGAAAAGGAAATGAACATGATGATGAACCAAGTCAAAGCGATTCTGACGAATGCGCGTAAAGAAGTAGTTGAAAACGAGAACTTCTTAAGCATTATCCTTGAATCGGTATCTACAGGAATAGTCATTATCGACGACCGAGGGATTGTTCAACGAGTCAATCAACCGGCGCTGAATATGCTTGGTCTTTCTGTTTTTACGCATATTAATCAACTGCATAACGTGAATGAGACCTATCCGGCTTTGTTTCATCAATTGAAAGTCGGCGATCGTATTCAAATATCTTTAGTGAACGAACGAGAAGAAGTGCCAATCAGTCTCCGGGTTTCTCAAATTCTGCTCAAAAGAGGGTTGATGCGCATTATCACTTTGAATAATATCGACAGCGAATTAGAATCGAAAGAAATGGAATCATGGATACGCCTCATTCGGGTTATGACGCACGAAATTATGAATTCCATTGCTCCAATTACATCGTTGAGCGAAACCATGCAATACCTCTACCGATCGGAGTTGTCCAACTTCGAAGAGTTGAAACAAAATACCTTAGAGGCTTTCGAAACGATTCATACCACCGCTTCAGGACTTTTATCGTTTGTAGAATCCTATCGTAAATTCACAGCGGTGCCGAAACCCAAGAAACAGAACTTCATTGTTAATGCATTGGTCGAAAAATCGATAAAATTACATGGGTCGGCTCTTTCCGGAAAAAATATCGAATTGCAATTGGTTATTCCGGAATCACTCAAAGCTTTTGCTGATGAAAACTTAATCGCTCAAGTACTGATTAATTTAATTAAAAATGCTATCGAGGCGATTGACGCAGATACCGATGGTAAAATAATTATTTCCGGCGGTAAGAATCCCGAAGGCAAGGTTTATTTGAATGTAGCCAACACCGGAAAACCGATTCCTGCCGATATTTTACCACATATTTTTATTCCGTTTTTTACGACCAAATCTGCCGGCTCCGGAATCGGCCTTTCGGTTTCGCGTTACATTATGCGTCTTCATAACGGGAAATTGCACCATTGGGTTTCTTCCGATGGAATGACCGTATTTCAACTGACGATGGATCAATCGGAAGAGGAATGAAAGGCGTGTTTTCAAGCAATGATTATAATTCAGAGATAATCTTTCGTTGTTTTTCAAAGAAATCCGCTCGGTATACCGCACCGCTTTTTGTTATTAAGGTAGAAGATTTTATTAAAGAGCGAATCCAGTTTTTTATTATTGCAAACGAAGATTGATTGGACGATACAATTGAATTTAAAATTAATGTTCTTATGCGACAGAGTCGAATATCGTTGAATTGTAAATAGCTGTAATCGGCGTAAAGGTTAACGTCGGAGATGTAGAAATCGACAAGGTTTCCGGTTTCTTCAAAACAGCCCTGATTGGCAATTGTTTCTATATAATCCAAGAGAGCAAATAAATCGTTCTTTATGAGTTGAATATCCTCCGGAGAAATCAAATTAGTATCGGAAAAAAATAGGATATCGGTCACCAAATATCTGAAAATAAAATGATCCCATATATAAATCGTTTTAGCAAAATTTTTCGTTTCAATAAAATACGAGTGATAAAGTTGATTTAATTGTTCCGGAAAAATCAAATCGGCAAAGGATATCTTGCTTTCTGTTCCGCCAAATAAATATCTGTATTTGAATAGGAAATATTTAGTAAGCGAATCGAATTTACTGTAGATCATCAGTGGCAAGAGGTTCGAAGATTCAGCTATTTCCGAATGAGGATCCTTTTTTGCCGAACGGATAAGCGTTATATAATTTTCCCAGTCTGAATAATCTGTTTCGCTTGGGTTGGAATAATCGATGATATTTAATTGAAATCGATCGGTTTTCACTGTATCCGGATATATCAGATTATTGATTGGGATATCCAGTTTTTCGGCAATATTCACTGCTTCTAAAAGACTGAACGACACTTCTCCACGTAACCGGCGATAAATAGCCCCCTTTTCCATGAAAAGCACTTCCATTAATCTTTCCACAAGTTCAGTTTTATCGAGAATCTTGTTTTCTATTGCCCTTAATAAATTGCGATGTAAATCATCTCTTTTCATTCAAATGCTATCGATTATTTTTCTTTGTGTTTCGAAAAAACCGGCTCTTATTTTTTCACCGCTGACGGAAATCAAAGTCGACATCCGTTGCACGGTGTGAATCCAAGCTTTTGTTTCATTATAAATCACTTTATCAAAACTCACGGTTGCATTTAATAAAAATGCTTTAAAAAGAGTCATATTTATATTTTTACTTTCTAAGCAACTGTAATTAGCATCGAAATTAATATCGGAAATATATATGAATACTTCTTTTCCTGTTTCTTCGTGTTTACCTTTATCGGCTAATTTTTCGATATTATCTAAAAAATTAAACAGGTCGTTTTTAATTAAAGCAACCTCTTCATCCTTCAGGAGGCGTACTCGATGGTGATATTTGATGCTTGTTACAAAACGTTGAAAAATCATGTAATCCCATACATAAGTAGTAGATGAAATATGTCTTGCGTACTTGCAAGTATCTTTCTGTAAATTCCGTAACCGATCCGGTATTGTAATTTTGCTGAAGGGGCGGGCATCGCCATAGCTGCTGGCTATATTCCATCTGAACAGGTTTAACTTTGTAATATATTCATAATCCTGATAGAGGTAATGCGGAAAAGCGTTTCCGGCATCAATTATTTTTGTATTAGACTCATTCATGATGGATTTCAATAAATTTACATGCCCTTCAAACATTTCATAATCCACATCGGTAGGGTCTACTTGTTTGCTGATATTTGTTTTGGTCGGTTTACTCTGCTCATTTTCTATTTCGGCAATGCTATCTAAAGAAATTCCCAAATTTCGAGCAATAACAGCCATTTCAGCAAAAGTAAAATTTACTTCGCCGCGTAAACGTCGATATACGGCATCTTTGTCTATGGCTAATAGATCGGTAATTGTATTGGTAAGGGTTGCTTTATGCGGAATCTTATATTGGAGTGCAGAAATAAACCCTTGATAATAAATACTATTATCTGTCATATCCTTGAATTAAATTTATAAAGCGATTCACAAATAAAGAATCATATCAAAAGTGTTGCAAAATTACGTTTTTTATTTTTTATTTCAAATTAAAGTTTCGAAAAATGTAAATAAAATTTTTAATAATTTGCGAAAAATACAAATTATTGTATATCATTTCCCATTTTAGGTATTAAATCCGGTTATGCCTATTTTTTATTCATGAATATGTTTATATTTTCGTCTACTTTGCCTTCAAAGTACTACATTTTTAGTGTATAATATCTCTACTTTTACATAAGAAGAAAAAACCTTGTTAAGTTACAGAATCGAGATAGCTTTTTTTTTATTATTAACTAAAAAACATTAAGGTATGAAAAAGATGATTTTAATTTTTACATGTTTACTAATCGCAGTAAGCGGTTTTTCGCAAGCGCCTTGGTCTTTAAATGGAAATACGGGTACCATTGCCTCTACAAATTTTTTAGGGACTACCGATAATGCGCCAATAGATTTTAAGGTAAACAATCAATGGGCGGGTTTTACGGGTTATCCGGATAAGAACAATGTATCTTTCGGATATCTCTCGTTAACGAATCCGCTGGGAAAAGGAAGCGCCAATACGGCTATCGGAGCTCAAGCGCTTCAATGGGGCAATTCAAACAACTGCAATGTAGCCATTGGAGCATGGGCGCTTGAATGGTGCACCGAAGGCGATAACAATGTTGCTTTGGGAACAGGAACGATGGGAAATTCCATGAAAGTGGGTAGTCATAATGTAGCCATCGGACAACGCGCATTGTTTAATAATAAGCAGTCGGAAAATACGGCAGTCGGCAGCGAATCACTCTTCAGTAACACGGAAGGCCTTGGTCTCACGGGAGTCGGTTTTAGGACGCTTTGTAACAATACGACGGGAGAATTCAATACAGCGATCGGTTTCCAGGCGCTTCTGCTTAATACGACAGGATACTGGAATGTAGCTTTGGGCTCGGGAGCACTTCAATGGAATTTGACCGGTCGTTTTAATACAGCGGGCGGAAATTCATCGCTGCATTTCAATCGAACAGGTATTGAAAATACCGCTTTTGGCGAACAGGCCTTAGGAGGAAATTTAGATGGAAGCTATAACACGGCTGTGGGCTGCCGATCCTTATGGTCAGTGACTACGGGGCCGAATGGCGACGATACCGGCTATGGTCACGGAGAAGCTAATACCGCAGTTGGTTATGAATCGCTCCGAGAGATTACCACCGGAAAATGGAATACCGGAATAGGTTTGCGGGCATTGCAGAAAAATAGCCTCGGACACGACAATACAGCTATTGGATGTTATGCTTTGAGTTCAAATACAATCGGCGGATTCAACATTGCAATCGGCAATCAAGCGATGAGTCGTAACACCGACGGTTATGAAAATATTGCAATCGGTCGCTTTGCGCTTATGAATAATATCGAAGGAAATCATAACATTGCAATCGGTTACGGCGCGGATGTCGTTAAAGATGGACTTTTCAATTCGGTGGCCATCGGATACAATGCAAAAGTAACTACCGATAATCAAGTTGTTATCGGGAACAGTAACACGACCAGTATCGGCGGTTTTGTCCCTTGGAGCAATTTCTCTGATGGGCGTGCAAATAAAAATATTCGGAATAATGTTCCGGGATTAGTTTTTATAAATAAACTGAGACCAATTACGTATAACTTGGATATCAATGAAGCCGAAAGTTACTTCCATTCCGGCAAAGAAATCGAAACACCGGCGGATTCATTGTCACTAACGCCACAAATAAATAAACTCGCTAAGACCATTCAATTAAGCCGGTCGCTGGACGGATTTATTGCGCAGGAGGTAGAAAAAACAGCCCGGGAAATCGGCTATGAATTCAGCGGGATTGATGTGGATGGAAAAGGTATGTATGCCTTGCAATATTCCACATTTGTGGTGCCTTTGGTAAAGGCGGTTCAAGAACTCAGTGAACAAAGTAATTCCAAAGATGCAGCTATCGCTTCATTGCGAAATCAAGTGGAAGAATTGAACGCATTAGTTAATCGGATCTTGGAAAAAGGGAATTTTCTTTCTCTCGGCAACGAAAATGGTTACATGCCAAGTGCTTCTTTAGAACAGAACTTCCCTAATCCGTTTAATCAAACTACGACTATTCGCTATAGGCTACCCGAGACTTACCGTTCCGCAATGATAACCATAGCTAATATTTCCGGGAATAAAGTTAAGCAAATACCAATATCCAATACAGGATCAAACAGCTTAATGATTGAAGCCGGTTCTTTGCCGGTCGGTATGTACGTTTATTCTTTGTATGTAGACAACATACCGATTGATACAAAGAAAATGATTCTAACTAATTAATGAAAGAATAAAATCATGCGATTGTTACATTGTTTAAAACCAAAACTAAAACCAAAACTAAACTAAAAAGCCGAAAAAGGTCAACCAAGCCAAGCTATGATAGGGCGAATTTTCGATAGTATTTCGAATTTTCGCCCTTAATTATAAGTATGCAAACCTCCCGACTGAATAGCGGAATGATGCGTTTTTCGAATATTGAAATCCCGTCTTGTTTCTCTTAAAATGAGTCATTGGGAATACTGTATCCTCTATTGAAGAAAATTCCTTCAAATATTGATGCTTTGTAACAAAAATGTTGTATTTTTGCCGACTTTATTGCAGCAATTATGACAAACGGGATAAAACAAAAAATCCTTAACGGTTTCGGCAAGCGGCGAGAGCACAGCATGACACCAAAGCAAAAATTTGAAATTAAAATAAAATATTAATCGCAAAATAATGGCATTTATACAAGAGAAGATGTTTGCAGAAATGCAAGAAAAAACAATCTTCAAAAAAAGTTTAGAGTTTGGTTCAAAATATATTGATGCATCATTCGACAGAAATGTTTATCCAACCGAAGAAGCAATACAGAATTTAGATTGGTTTAATGAATTAATGCCAACCGAAACCGCTAATCCGGTTGATGTAATTGAAAAATTGAATCAATATGGTTCTCCGGCAACGGTTTCCCAAATAGGTGGAAGATATTTTGGTTTTGTTAATGGAAGTGTAGTTCCAACCGGTTTAGCGGCAAAATTATTAAGTACTTTTTGGGATCAAAATACACCTATGTATGTTACTTCGCCTATTGCCGCCCAACTTGAAAATGTGGTTCAAGAATGGTTAAAATCTATTTTCAAACTTCCGTTAGAAACAGTTGCAGGTTTTGTCAGCGGCTCTTCAACTGCCAATTTATGTGGACTTGCAGCAGCAAGATTCAGATTACTTCAAAATCAGGGATGGGATATAAACCAAAAGGGATTTTATCATGCGCCATCCATCAGAGTTATTGCAGGAAAAGAGGCTCATTCGACTGTAATTAAAACTATTGGTCTTTTGGGGTTTGGAAATGACAATATACAATTCATTGACACTGACGAGCAAGGCAGAATTAGAGCCGATTTAATACCTGAATTAGACAATAAAACTTTGTTAATTTTAGCGGCAGGAAATGTAAATAGCGGCTCTTTCGACAATTTTTCGGCAATATGCCATAAAGCAAAAGCTGTGAATGCGTGGGTTCATATTGATGGCGCTTTTGGACTTTGGGCGTCAGCAGTAAAAAAACTAAAATATTTAACAACAGGAATAGAATATGCTAATTCATGGGCAGTCGATGGACATAAAACTCTAAATACTCCTTATGATTCCGGAATTATTTTATGCAGCGATAAAGAAGCGTTAATGAGTTCGTTGCATATGTCGGGAGGATATTTGGTATTAAGTGATGATAGAGATGGAATGTTTTATACGCCGGAAATGTCAAGACGAGCAAGAATAATTGAACTTTGGGCAACGTTAAAATATCTCGGAACATCCGGAATTGACCAATTGGTTTTAGGTTTACATCAAAGAGCAAAACAATTTGAAGCAGAACTTTCAAATATTCAAGGGTTCACTATACTAAACGATGTCGCTTTTAATCAAGTGGTCGTTTCTTGTGCTACCGACGAAATCACAACCCAAGTAATACAAGAAATTCAAAGAGAAAGGGTTTGTTGGGTTGGCGGCTCAACTTGGAAAAGCAAAAAAGTCATCAGAATAAGCGTATGCTCATGGGCAACAACAGAACAAGATGTAACCTTATCGGTAAAATCCTTTAAGTCTGCATTAGACAAAGTGACAGGAAAAAAAGATTTTTAAAAAATAATAATTAGTGTTATGTTAATTCAAATTTGGCGCCTCGTCATTGCGAGGGCGAAGCCCGAAGCAATCCATTGATATGCAATATGCTGGATTGCTTCGCCTAACGGCTCGCAATGACGGTATTATAGAATTAACTTAACATTGGTTGAAAATATGACAAAAAAACAAATGAAAGCAGAAATTGCAATAGAAAAATTTGAGAGTGGATACAATTGCGCTCAATCGGTTGCTTACGCTTTTGCAAACGAAGTGAATCTTGATAAAAATATTTTAATGACAATTGCAACAGGATTTGGTGCAGGTTTCGGCAGAAAGCAAGAAGTTTGTGGAGCCGTTTCAGGAGCAGTTATAATATTGGGAGCAAAATACGGAAGAAAGGAAAATGACCCGGTAGAAAAAACAGAGAAAACGTATAGTGAAGTCCGAAAATTTATTGACAAATTTACAGCAGAAAGAGGTACAGTTAATTGCTTGGAATTATTGTCAGGTTGTGATTTGCTGACAGAGGAAGGGCGAAAATTATTTAAGGACAAAAACTTGAAATGTGAAGTATGTAATAGATGTGTTGAACTCGCTTGTAATTTACTGCAAAGTGATATCGAAGTTGGAAGAAGCAAAGATGAATAAATAATGAAAAGAATATTCAAAAATACATTGATTTTCGTAGCAATAATCACGACGGTTCAATGTGCACAAGATAAAAATATTATTCAAAAAAGAAATGTTGCTTATGATTTTACGTTTGCAGAACTTGCCGACAAGTATTTTGAAACAAATGATTCTACCTATTTGCAAAAAATCGCCGAACTCGATGCAACCGAACATCTGTTAAATCATTCAAAACGATTTAAATATAATTTGCCAAACAATACAAAATTGGAACTTGTTACTTATCTTTTAACCTCAAAGAATAACAGAGAAAAATTGGCAGACTTTAAAAGAAATCTGAAATACGCCAAAAGACATATTGCAGAAACGGATGTTTCACAAGAAATTGCATTACAATTCCTTCCCAAGGATTTTACTTTTTCAAGTACTTTGTATTTTACTTTTGGCTACGATATAGGTGTTGTTTATGGTAAAAATGCAAGTTTAAATTTGGCCCATCGATTCTTCTTGGAAAACATGAATGAATTGAAATATTATTCTATTCATGAATTACATCACGCAGGATTTATTATGCTCAAAAACAATGTTATGCCATCGCTTGATATTACGAATTATCTGGAAATGAAACAAGTGATAGAATACTTAACGCATTTGGAAGGGATGGGTACATACGCGCCTCTTGAATTAAGGGAAAAGGAGAATGCTATGAATATTGATAAAGACTATGTAGCGCTTCAGGATCCTGCGTTGATGAAAGAATACGAAAAAGAATACTTTGAAATTTATTTCCATTTTAAAAACAATCCCGATTCGATACTGACAGAAGACGATTGGAACAAAATGCATATTCTATCAGATAACAAAAGACTGTGGTACAGAGTAGGTGCAAAGATGGCGCAAACCATAGACCAAAAACTTGGAAGGGAAAGATTAGTCAGTCTAATACCTGAACCTTCCGGAAATTTTATTGCAACCTATTTGCAGATAGTTAACACTCAATGAAAATATAATCTGATGGGGAAAAAGCGTGGTACGACAAAATAGCAGTAAAAATGGTGTATATTGTGTTTATTATATTCTATTGAACTAAAATTTTTGTCAAAAGCACATCTAACTACAGTTAACATCAGCCTGTTTGGATAAGTTTGCAGTTATATTTTTCTGCAAGTTTCAATAATTTTTTACGTTCCC
>Ga0209629_10000124_pt1 | contig 34742 bp, 30 predicted proteins | sample TergutCu122P5_FD_187286 | JGI IMG/M metagenome (GOLD analysis project Ga0209629, IMG submission 187286) | Cubitermes ugandensis P5 segment gut microbial communities from Kakamega Forest, Kenya - Cu122 P5 (SPAdes) (version 2) | ecosystem: Host-associated > Arthropoda: Insects > Digestive system...
GCATTGCTCGCCCCTACATATATGTATATTTTAAAATCGGCTGTGAATTGTAACATATTATCCAATATTCGAGAATAGATAGTATCTACTTATTGCTTTTGATATATTCTTATAATCCTTTTCAGTTAAATAAGCAATTTTCTTATTATAAAAATAAGGTTCTTTTATCCTTTTATAACTCAAATTAGTCATAGATTCAACTTTAGCTGTTCCAAAAGGTAAACATTCAATATCATAATGGAAATAATATTTATCAGAAAGGCATTTTGTACTAAGAGGTATTACAGTCCACATTTCTTTATTTGAGGAAGATCTCCAAAGAATGGCGGGTCTTAGCTTCCTTAATTCAGAACCGATATTAATTCCGAAATTAACCCAATAAATTCCATTTGGTTTTAATATAGATGGGATATAAATAGAATTTTTTATTTTATTATTATGTATGGGTAATCCAACATAATGATTACCAGAAATATTATAAATAATTAATATATTTTTTTCTGATTTATTTTCTACAACCTCATAAATATTTTTGCTATATATTTGCAATATGATACCTCCATTATTCAATCACTCTTTATTAACAAATTTTTCTACAATAAATTTAGGTCTTGCTTTTACTTCGCTGTAAATTTTGCCTACATATTCTCCTATTATGCCTAATGACAGCATTTGAACACCTGCAACCAGCCAAATGGAACAGATTATAAATGCCCAGCCGGCTTCAGCATACCCCATTATTTTAACTACTATTGTGTATATAAGCATTATAAAACTGACGAATAGCATAGCCACACCTAGGGCTAATACCAATTTGATAGGTTTTACACTAAATGATGTTATTCCGTCTGCTGCAAATGACAACATCTTTCTAAATGGATATTTGGACTCGCCTGCAAATCTTTCGTTTCTTTCATATTCTACAGTTGCTGATTTAAAGCCGATTAAAGGGATAATTCCTCTTAAAAATAAATTGACTTCTTTAAAATTAGCAAGTTCATTCAGAGCCCTTCTGCTCATTAGTCTGTAGTCTGCATGATTATATAAAACATCGACCCCCATAAGCAGCATCAGCTTATAAAATGCCAGTGCAGAGCTCTTTTTAAAGAATGTATCTTTTTCCCTAGAAGACCTTATTCCATAAACTATATCACTGCCTTCATAATATTTTTCCGCAAATTTATCTATTGCATTAATATCATCCTGCAAATCTGCATCTAAAGAAATTACCATATCGGCTAAATCTTTTACAGTCATAAGCCCTGCCATCAGTGCATTCTGATGACCTTTATTTCTGGATAATTTAACACCGCTGAATATATCATTTTCATTATGCAGGCTCTCAATAATTTCCCAGGTTTTATCCTTTGAGCCGTCATCAACAAATACAATTTTGCTTTTATTATTTATTAAATTATTTTGAATCATAGTATTCATCTTTTCCAGCAGTCTTTTAGACGTCTCCGGCAATACCTCTTCTTCATTATAACAAGGGATTACCAAATATAAAATTTCTGGATTTTCCATTTCTCATACATCTCCTATCTTGGCATATATGCCACCCCCCTTGCTAAAGGGGGGCTACTTACGAAGCGTTTCTATAGGGGGGGATTTAACAATATTTCACAAATATCTTTTGTTGAATTTTTTTTGGCAATAATTCTTGCATTTATTTTCATTTCTTTTATTTTTTCCGGCGAATTTAATATTGAGCGCAATCTCTCTTCCACATTATCTTTCTCCCTTATCCAAATACCAATATTTCTATCTTCCACAAATTGTGCATTTGCTTCTTCCTGACCAGGGATAGGATTAATTACAATTATAGGAAGACCTGAAGCTATACTCTCAGTAGTAGTAAGCCCGCCGGGTTTGGTTATAACCAAATCAGAAACACTCATCAGCTCAGGGACTTTATTAGTGTATTCCAGAACTTTAACTGTTTTATAAGACCTTGTTTCTGAAACTAAATTTTCAAACTGTTCCTTCATTTTCACATTTCTGCCGGCTATAGCTATAACCTGCATGTCAGGGAAATGAGATATAAGAGATTTAAGTATATTATAAGTTTTGTCTTTACCAAAACCATATTCCCCACCTGCAAAAAACAGTATAGTAGTTTTGTTAAGCGCAAGACCAAATTCAGACAAGACTTTTTCTTTGTCATAATTCATTAAGAACCTATTAGATAAAGGAATTCCAGTAACAAATATTTTGGATTCGGGGGCGCCATATTTTAAAAGAAGTGGTTTCATTCCGTCATGTGCGACAAAGAAATAGTCAGTCTGCTCATGGTTTGCCAGCCATTGTGCATGAGGCTCATAATCAGTCAGCACTGTGGCTAACCTGCAATTAATTTTTCCTTGTTTTTTCACAATAGAACACATTTGACTGCTCCAGGGGTCTGTAGAAATTATCAAATCCGGTTTAAATTCCTGTACTAATTTGTTTAATTTTATGGACATAACTTTATTTGCTGTGTGGGTAATTTTTGAAAGAGGTCCCTCTTCAGTTTTGTTATATAGCTGCTTCCATGCCCAGGGAGCACTTTTTGCCATTTCAGAATATGCTTTTTTAGTTACGGTATTTAATGCTTTATTCACATATTCCATACCGTCAACAAACTGGGTTTCTGTTTCACTCCCATAATTTGTATCTATATATTCTTTTATATTTCTTGCAGCAGATAAATGCCCGCCGCCGAATGATGCATAAAAAATTAATATTTTTTTCATAATCTCACCTGTAGGCAGTATATCATAAATAGGACAAAATAGGTATATTTTTCTAAAAATGATGAAAGAATACATGCGAGGAGGACTGGTGTGAAAAAAATTTTTAAAATTATGAAAAAGAATTATATTTATGGAATTGCCGCACTTCTAATAATTATTATTTCTGTTTTGGGCATATTATTATACAGAAAAAATAATGAATATTCGATTCAGGTAAACAATCAATATAATTTAGCTTTTTATGAATTAATAGATTATGTACAGGATATAGAAACATATCTTGCAAAAGCTGCAATATCAAATTCGCCGGAGAGCGGGACAGAAACGCTTACCAATGTATGGAAAGAGGCAAATTTAGCCAGTGTATATTTATCCCAGCTGCCCACATCCAGCGGCGACCTTTCTAAAACTGCCAAATTTTTGAATCAGGTTAGTGATTATGCATACTCACTTTCCAGAAAAAACATTAATAATGAGCCATTATCTCAGGATGATTTGAATAATATTAAAGAATTGCATGACTATTCCGCAGAGCTGAAAACCACATTAATTCAGCTTGCATCAGACATGCAAAGCGGCAGAGTTACATGGAGAGAACTTACAAAGGATACTAAAATACCTTTTGCTCAACAGGTGGATAATCTATCTGCAACAGTTTTTGGAAATATTGACCAGAATTTCGGAGAATATCAGGGCTTAATTTATGATGGAGCTTTTTCTGACAATACAGATAAAGCAGTCAAGGTAGGACTTACAGGAGACGACATAGACGAAAACACGGCAAAACAGATAGCATCAAATTTTATTGGGCAAGATAAAATTAAAGAGATAACATTAAATGGAGAAGCAAATAATGGAGATATTCCGTCATATGATTTTTCTGCTAAAATGAAAAATGGAGATGACCAAAACCCGCTAAGTATATCAATTTCTAAGAAAGGCGGACATGTCATACTCATGAATTACAACAGAGAAGTGGCAGCAGAAGTGATTGTCGCAGCAGATGCAGATAAAATTGCTCAGGAATTTTTAACTAGCCACGGATTTACAGGGATGAAATCCACATATTATCTGACGCAGGGCGGAGTTATAACCATAAATTATGCATATGTTCAGGATTCAGTAACAATATATCCGGACTTAATAAAAGTAAAAGTTGCGCTAGATAATGGGGAAATACTTGGAATAGAATGTGCAGCATACTTAAACTGCCATACTGTAAGAAGTGTGCCAGCTCCTGCAATATCTGCAGATGATGCTAAAAAAACTTTGAATAAAAATTTGGAAATAACTTCAGAAGGCTTGGCAATAATACCAACAAAGTGGAACACAGAAATATTCTGCTATGAATTTAAAGGTAAAATTGATAACACGGATTTTCTGGTTTATATTAATGCTGTAACTGGAAAAGAGGAAAATGTACTGCTCATTACTAATACACCAAATGGGATTTTAACTCAATAAAAAATTGTAAAAAATTTAATCAATAAAAAATTAAAAATTGCAAATAATATAATTGGAAAAGTGATTTTATTGCTTTTCCAGAGGAGGAACTTAAGATGTCTAATGGTACAAAGTTGATGTCTGAAAATCTGAAAGAAGAGATAGCAAAAGAATTAGGAGTATATGAAACAGTAAAACAAGACGGAGGTAGCTGGGGCAATGTATCTTCCAAGGATTGTGGCAATATGGTGAAAAAGGCTATAGAAATAGCGAATAGGACTGCGTAAGCAAAACAATCCCCTCGTGCGAAGCACGGGGGAATTATTTCGCTTTTCTAAAAATTATAAATTTACTGAATATATAATTTACCACTATAACCAATATTTGTGTTACTATTTTTGATATAATATCATTTATATGAAATACTTTTATCATTAATGCAAATGTGCCTTGGTCGCAGAGTATTCCTGAAATAATTCTAAACAGGAAAAAGCTTGCCAATTCTTTGGTAGTTTCTTTTTTGCTTTTCGTTTTTGATTCAAATACAAACAGTTTATTTGTAATATATGCAAATAAAACCGCACAAACCCATGCAATGGCATTACTTATTACTTCATCTATACCAAATAATCTGGAAAAAATAAAATATGTTATAAAATTAACTAAGGTGGTTAGTCCGCCAAAGAATAGATAATTTATTATTTCTTTGTATTTTAGGTAGATGTTTTTTAACATTTATAATTAATTCTCCCAATTTAGGTTTCTTCGGCAAACCTTTTTTGAAGGTGTTTAAATATGTTATATCCTATTATTAATAATATAAAAGATAATCCTAATACAATTAATAAATTTTTCATATTTGGCATTGATTGATAATAAAAAACACTTCTATAACCTTCTACTATATGAGCCATAGGATTAAGATTCATAATACGTGCAAAATTATCAGGTAATGAACTTATTGGATAAACAATTGGTGTAGCATAAAACAGTGCTAATAAAATTATTCCAATTATATGCTCTAAATCTCTAAAATAAACAGTAATGCTTGAAATAATAAAAGAAATGCCAAGTAATAATATATATTGAATAAATAGTATAAAGGGGTAAAATAAAATATACCATGTAAGACCCATTCCAGAGAATATTACGAAAGCAAGTATTATAATTGTGGATATTATAAAATTTACAGCATTGCTAGTCACTACTGAAATAGGTAAAATTTCCCTTGGAAAAAACACCTTTTTTATTATATTAGAATTCGAAATAATGGTTGCAGCACTTTGAGACACAGTCATAGTAAAAAATGTCCAAGGAATTAATGCAACACAAAGAAATATAGTATAATTAGGTATAGAACTCCTTAAAATTAGTGGAAAAATTATTGCATATACTGCTAACTGTAATAGGGGATTTAAAAATGACCATAATATTCCAAAGAAGGACTTCTTATATCTCCCGCGTATTTCTTTATTTACATTTGTTTTTAGCAATTCTCTATAATTATATAAATTTTTAAATATTTCCATTTTCATTAGCCCTTTCCTTGTAACATTAAATAATTTATTTATACAGTAGTTTTTATATATTTTTCGACTACTTCTTTTGGATCTCCATCCATTTTAACAATTCCATCATGTAGCCAAATTGCTCTGTCACATATCTCTGCCATAGAACCTAAGCCATGAGTAACATAGACCATTGTTTTACCTTCTTTGTGTAATTCCTTCATTTTTTCGAAACATTTATCTTGGAAATGCTTATCACCTACAGATAAAATTTCATCTATTAATAAAATATCAGCATCAACATTTATAGCAACAGAAAAAGCGAGTCTCATATACATCCCTGAAGAATAAGTCCTTACAGGGTTATCTATATAATCGCCCAATTCTGAAAATTCTATAATTTGATTAAGTCTATTATCAATTTCCTTTCTAGTCAATCCAAAAATAGATGCATTAAAATATATATTTTCTCTACCAGAAAAATCAGGATGAAAACCAGCACCTAATTCTAATAAAGATGTAAGCTTCCCATCAGTAGTAATCGTACCTTTATTAGGGTATATTATCTTTGTCATGAGCTTTAATAAAGTTGATTTACCACTGCCGTTAACACCAATCAAAGCAACAGAAGAACCTTTCTCAATTTCAATATTTATATCATTTAGGACTTCTCGCTTTTCTTTTTTATTTCTATGAAAAAATAAAATTTTTTCTTTTAAAGTGTTAGCTTTATCATAGTATATATCAAAGCTTTTATACACATGGCTAACTTTTATTGCACAGAAATTATTATCATCCATATTTATCCAATCTCCATTCTGATTATGTAATTTGCACTTATAATTATACCATAAGAGTGTTCTTAGTCAAGGAATAAGAATACTAAATGTGGTATTTATGTTATGTAATATTTTTAATTTTCCAAAGAATTTTTGTTTTAACCCTTTTCATGGTAATTTTTATACCATCATTTTTTATAGATTTAATAAACTTTAAACTTAAATAATATAACTTTTTAGATAATGGTAAATGCTTGTTTTCCAAATAATCAATTTGCTGTTTTTGGATTTCAATTAATTGCTTAAGTTCATAATTCTGATGAATACTTTTCTCGAACTCAGTTTGCTTTTCTATTACTCTATTCATTGCTAATTTGCAGAGCCTTTCATATTCGTTAATTATTGTTTTTATGTATTTTTTTGCATCAAGTGGAGTATGATTTAATTTATTTGATAGATTATTGTAAGTTTCTTCGCTACTATTATTTCCCAGAATGGTATCTATTAAAGCTTCCCATCTTTGTTTAATTTCTTTTATATCAAAGCCTTTAATTAATTCTTTTGCACTTGTCCCCATTTCTCTTAAAATAGAATTATTTTGTAAAAGAAAAATTATTTTTTCAGCTGCCTTATCTATATCTCCATGAGGTACTATATATCCATTTCTTCCATCGATTACAATATCATCTAATCCAGGTATATCAAATATTACACTTGGAACTCCATGGCAGGCAGCTTCTGTCAAGACCATTCCAAAACCTTCGCTATCAGATGTTAATAAAAATACTGATGATTCCATGTAATATTTCTCAACATTGGTACTATTCCCTACAAAGACTATTTGTGAATCATTAAAATTCAAACTATTATATAATTCTCCAACTGTTGCATATTCTGAATTTTTGATTTCCATATCAGGATTATAATCTCCAACTAATACTAATTTTGTATCTGGAACAACATTGACAATTTTATGAAATATTCTAAAAATTTGGTCTATTCTTTTTATATAGTCATTATATCTTCCAACACATAGAACAATTTTCCCATCACGAATAGCATCTTGTGTTTTAGACACATCAAAAGTGGTCGGATTTGAAATTAAGTATCCATTAGAATTAATATTATTATATACATTGGTTGCAAATGATGTTTGAAACACAACAGCATTAGCATAAGATAGCAGTTCATTTTTTTTGATGGCAGCATTATAAAAATCGGAATTATTATATTGGAAAAATAAATATTCATGTATCCATGCTATAGTTTTTATTCCTGACTGATTGAGTGATTTGTAATACGATAAATTCAGCAAATCACTATTATGGCTAACAATTAGTATATCAGTTTCAATTAAACATGACATTTTAATTGCCATTTCATGATAGGCTTCTGTGTAAGGAGGAGAAGATGGGCAAACTAACTGCTTAATTTTTTCATTGCTTTTAAATCCAGTATCATTTTTTTTGTCGAAACTAATAGTACAAACAGAATATCTATCAGATAAGGCATTCGCAACTATCATTTGCACTCTAGTTCCTCCGCCGATTTCGTTTCGATAGGGAATATAAAATAGTACAATTGGCTTATCTTTTATCCCAGTTAAAAGTTCTTCTATATCACCTAGTTCAGAAATATTACTAACATTGAATTCTTTTTCTATTATTTTAGTAGATTTAGTATCTATATATATTTTTTTGGCTTCTAACATTGCTTTTTGACATGCATATAACATTGCTTTATTATACAGTGCCAGCCATTTTAAATACAAATATGTATTTTTATAAAACTTGAATGCAGATCCATTAAGAGATATCATTTCATCTTCTGAAATTTGGTCAAGCATTCTAATCCAAAGCTTATTTGAATCTTCTATATGATTTGAAAGAATTTTACTACTTTGTTCATCATGAGATCTAGATTTTAGATAAAACCCCTTATGATATTTAATATGCTGATTACGCATCATATCAAACCATAATGAATAGTCTTGAGTTGTGGGTTGATTTGGATCAAACATTCCAACACGGTCAAAATGACTTTTATGGATTAATAATGTACACCCATTAACTATGCCTCGGAATACAGCAAATAATGGCTTGTCCAATTGTTCCTGAGAGTAATTCTCATATGGATCCATTTTTGAGATATATTTCCCTTTTGAATTTATTATGATATATCCACCAATTAGTATTGTCGTCTTATCTTCTAGTTCTGCTAATTTTTTTATCTGCATTTCTATCTTTTCTGGCAAATATATATCATCATGACTAAGCCAAGAAAAATATTCACCAGTCATTTTTTCTATACCAAGGTTAAGAGCAGTGGATACCCCACCATTTTCCTTATAAAAGTATTTAATTTTATCTCCGTAAGATAATGCTATTTCTTCCGTCTTTTGTTTATCTATCGATCCATCATTTACTACAATTATTTCGATATTTTCATATGTCTGAGCAAGGGCACTATCTATGGCATCTCGCATATAGTTTGAACCATTATATACTGGAATAATTATTGATACTTTTGGATTAAATCTATTCTTTTTTAATGTATTATTTAGTCCCATTTTTTCTCCTATTAAATTTCTTTTTTAATTTTTCAATAAATTTTTTAACAGTTTTAATAAAGCCATTAGTCTTAAAGTATTTTAATCCTCTTTTTATAAGAGATATTAATCTAGAGTTAAATAAATGTCTATGCATTGAAGGAGGTTTGTCATCAACTTTATTCATATCAAGAATAATAGAATTTAGATTTTCAATTTGCGTTGTATAATTATTTCTCAATTCTTCAATATTTTTGTCATATGAATTGATAATATTTATAATATTCTTTTCGTATTCAGATATTATTTGATTAATATATTGCTCTTTGTCCATTATTTCTGTATTGAAAGTGCTTTTTAGTTTTTGGTTTATTTCTTCCTTACTATCTGTAGTAAATAAAAAATTAATGAGATTTTTCCATCTTAAGCCTATATTTTCTCTGGAAAATCTCTCCACTAATTTTTGAGCAGATTCCCCCATTTGAATACGTAAAGAATCATTTTCTAACAATAAACATATTTTATTAGCCATTTCTGAAATATTATTTCTTTTTATTATAAATCCATTTTCATTATTTTTTATAACATCATCAATACCAGGAATATCAAATATTACAGCGGGTATCCCATAGGCTCCTGCTTCTGTTAATACCATAGGAAAGCCTTCACAATCAGAAGCTAAAATTAACACCTTAGCTTTTTTGTAATATTCTTGAATATTATTTTGTTCACCCAACCAAATAATGGAATTTTTTGGAATATCCAACTCTTCTATTAATTCCTTAAGAGTATGAACATTATCTGATGGGACTCTAATAGATAAATCATATGCACCAACTAAATATAATTTAGCCTTATTATTTTTTTTATATACTGCCGTGAATATTCTTAAAATTTGATCTATTCTTTTAATTGTATCATAAAATCTTCCTACACATAATACAATATCTTCTTTTTTATCTATAGTATTATTATATTCCACTTTAAATGTATTAGGGTTAGGCATATATGCACCATTATCATTACTTGCCATATATGTTCTTAATCCAAAGCTTGTTAACCATGTTGAAACAGTAGAAGCGGAATAAGCTTCTTTTCTCTTTTTTATAATTGGAAATAACCAAGGAGACCAATATGGGATAAAATAATAAGCATGGTTATAGCATATACTCTTTATATCTAAGTCTCTAAGTATAGAATAAATATCTAAGAAATCATATATGATATTAGGATTCCCAATAAATATATCAACATTTAGCATTAAGCATAATGTAGCTAATGAATATGGTAGATTTTTTCCAAGGTTATCATTTATGAGTATATGAGTTATATTATTTGGTAATGTAAAGCCATTGGGTTCATTACATTTATTTGAAACCAATATAATATTATAATCCTCTTTCAATTCTTCAAACAATATGGATAATACACGCTCAATACCGCCTTTCACCCATACATTTGAATAGAAGAGTAAGGTTGGTTTGTTTGAGTTGTTATTAAGTTGCGATGTAATAATATTAAATATTTTTTCAGAGTAATTATAATCTAACGAACCCAATATTTCTTGATTAAATAATTTTATAATATCTCGTTTATATATCTTAAACAAATGATTTAATATGCATGCAGCAGTTTTCAAATAACCACTATTAAAATAAATTTCATATATATGTATAGCATAATCAATATCATTGTTAAAGTATTTTTGAATTTCTTCTAAATCAGATTCTAAAAGAATTTTACTATGCAATTTGTCGGATTCTATAGTACATAAATCAGTTTTCGTTTTACTATCTTGCAATTCATGCTGCCTCGACAATACTAAAGAATCTGCAATATATATGAATTTAGTTTTTCTGGAGAATCTATACCATAAATCATAATCCTGTGTACATTTCAATTCTGGATTAAATACCCCATATTTTTCAAATAATATTTTTGGAACTAATAGTGAACAGCCATTTAATCCAGTATCCACATCTAAAGCGAGAAATGCTGTCACAGATGTATTAAACCTATTAGAAATTTTATTAAAATTTAAGACATCTCCAGTTGCAGATACAACTGTTACATCACATACAGAGATACTCTCTTTGTCTTCTTTTAATGCCTCTACTTGTTTAGCTATCTTTTCGGGTAAATACATATCATCATGGCTAAGCCATGAAAAATATTCACCTGTCATTTTCTCTATTCCATAATTGAGTGCTGTAGAAACACCACCATTTTCTTTTTTATAATACTTTATTTTATCACCATATGATAAAGCAATTCGCTCTGTTTGTCCTTTATCAGTACTTCCATCATCTATCACAATTATTTCTAGATTTTTATATGTTTGTGTGAGTGCACTATCAATGGCGTCTTTCATATAATTAGAGCCATTATATACAGGGATAACTATCGACACTCTTGGAGTGAAATTTTTGTTCATTATATTAGTCTCTCTTTCTTCTATTTCCCAATTATTTCAAATTTGATTTTAATTATTTTTTACAATCCTTTTTAATTTTCTCAATGGTGCAGTTATCTTCCAGCTGTTGCTATTTTCATACGAAGCAATTTGATTTTTTAAATTTTGGTTTTCATTATTAAGATTTTCACTTTTTTCACAGAGCTTCATATTTTCATTATTAAGAGTTTCATTTTTTTCACAGAGTTTCATATTTTCATTATTAAGAGTTTCATTTTTTTCACAGAGTTTCATATTTTCATTATTAAGAGTTTCATTTTTTTCACAAAGTTTCATATTTTCATTATTAAGAGTTTCATTTTTTTCACAGAGCTTCATATTTTCATTATTGAGAGTTTCATTTTTTTCACAGAGCTTCATATTTTCATTATTAAGGGTTTCATTTTTTTCACAAAGTTTCATATTTTCATTATTGAGAGTTTCATTTTCTTCAGTAAGATGTTGTATATTAATATCTAATAATTTATTTATATAATCCAAAGCAATTGTATAATTTGCGGCATAGAAGAAATTACGCATATCATTATAGAAATCTAACTTACTAGGAGCAAGCAATTTTATATCCTCTTCCGATAAATTTTCTATAATTTTAATAAACAATCTACTATATTCTACATCTCCTTTTGAATGACTTCTTCTTCCTTGCCTGTTTGGAGAGTCACGAGCAGTAACTAAAACTTCCGGAACTAATTTATGTGGGAATTTTAAGAAAGCTCTATAGAAAAATTCAAAATCTTGTGCTACTAATTCTCTTTCATCAAACAACCCAACTTCGTCAAAACATATTTTTGGTATTAATAGAGTGCAACCGTGAGTCTGATTATATATTATAGGATGTATATAGGATTTTGCTCTGGGAGGATAATCTTTAATATGATCCATATAATGTGTTACATATATTTCTTTATATTCTTCATCAATACCATCTAAATCTGACATCATGATAGTATTCTTATTAGGAAGTTCAGATAATTCTTCTATTTGCCTTTCAATTTTATTTGGATAATACATATCATCATGACTTAGCCATGAAAAGTATTCGCCAGTCATATTCTTTATGCCTAAATTTAAAGCGGTTGATGTTCCACCATTTTCCTTCTTAAGATATTTAATTTTTTCTCCGTATAATTTGGCTATTTTTTCGGTGTTATCTGTAGAGCCATCATCTACAACTATTATTTCTAAATTTTTATAAGTTTGAGCGATTGCACTATCAATTGCTTCTTTTAAATAATTTTCACCATTATATACTGGTATTATTATTGACACTTTTGGATTGAAATCTTTGTCCATATTTTTCTCCTCATTCAATATTTTTTCCATACAGTTCTATTTATATATTCTGTATAACTTAATATAATTCTAACTACTTTGGAAGATACATTATTTACATCATAATCATTTACAATATGCATCTTTTTTGATTCTTTAGTAACAACTTCAATTGCATTTATAACATCATCTGCATCCACTCCACTCATAATAAGTGTCCCTTCATCCATACCTTCAGGTCTCTCATGAGCTTGTCTTATAGTTATGGCAGGAAATCCAAGAATAGAAGATTCCTCAGTAATTGTGCCACTATCAGAAATAGTACAAAATGCATTTTGTTGTAATTTTATATAACTTGCGAAATCAAGTGGCTTCATAAAATTTACTAAATCATCAAATTTGTAAGAACCAGCATCTATTAATTTTCTTGTTCTTGGATGGGTTGAGAAAATTATTGGTTTTTTATATTTCTTAGCAATTTCATTTATAGAATCAACTAAACTCTCAAAATTCTTTGGATTATCCAAATTTTCTTCTCTATGTGCACTTAAGACAAAATACTCTCCTTTTGTTAAATTTAGCTTTTCTAAAACAGTACTATTATCTATAGCATTTTTATTTTTTATCAATACTTCTTTCATGCTGGAGCCAACTTTAATAACTGTTTCTGGAAGAACACCTTCAGAAATTAAGTATCTTCTGGCATGTTCAGTTAAAGTCATATTAATATCACTTAAGTGGTCAACGACTTTGCGGTTTAGTTCTTCCGGAACCCTTTGGTCAAAACAACGATTCCCAGCTTCCATGTGAAATACTGGTACTTTGTTTCTCTTCGCAGAAATAACAGCAAGACATGAATTAGTGTCTCCATAAAGAAGCAGTGCATCCGGTTTATATTCTTTAAATAATTTATCTGATGCTATTATAACATTTCCTATTGTTTCTGCAGGATTTTCTCCGGCTGCATTCATAAAGATATCTGGTTTTCTAATATTCATGCCGGAAAAGAAAATTTCATTTAATTCATAGTCGTAATTTTGTCCTGTATGAACTAGAATATGTTCTGTATATTTATCTAATTCTTCAATCACGCAAGCTAACTTTATTATTTCTGGTCTTGTGCCAACGATGGTCATTACTTTCATATCATATTTCCTTTCGCAGATTATTTAATCGTGCTTATTAAATTTCCATATAAATTCGGATGATTTAAAATCCATTCTTTCATTTCTATAATCATATCTTCATAACTTGGAACATTAAAATTAAAATCATTTCGTGTACTGATTATGCTTTTATCACTTACATAATCACTTTTTTTATTTATAACAATATCAGTCTTAAAATATTTTTGGAATAATTTTAACAAACTATATTTATCTATTTTCTCATTGTTAACTACATGATATAAGCCGGATAAATTACTGTTTATAGCTTTCTCTATGCTTTTGGCTAATTGCAATGTAGTAACACCTGTCCATATAACATTACTAAATCCATCAATTTGTCCATCCTGCTCCATAAACCACTTGAATAGTCCTATTCCTGTAGGATTGGTATCTGGTCCTACTATAGATGTTCTAAGAGTCAAGTTCCTATCATTTTCGATTTCTCCTAATGCTTTTGATCTCCCATAAAAGCTTGTTGCATCTCTGAAACTCTTTTCTGTATATTCACCTTTTGCACCATCAAAAACACAATCTGTACTAATATGAATTAATTTAAAATTATATTTTACAGATAATCTATCTATATAATGTGGTAAATAACTGTTTATTAATACTGCTTTATCATGATTATCTTCAGCATCTTTATTAAGAATTCCGATACAATTAATAATTACATCCGGCTGTATTTCAGCAATTACATTTTCTAAACTCCAAATATTATCCATAGCATCAAAATAGTATTTGTCCTGTTTCTCTCTACTAGTTTCAACTACTTCATATCCATTTTCAGAAAAATATTGTTTTACCATGTGACCAAGCATTCCACTGGAACCTAGTAATAATACTTTCATTCTACTTCTCCCATCTTTATAAGCAGTTTTATAACCCCATCAACATCTAATCGTTTTGTATTATTAGAATTATAATCTGTAATTTTTTCAATATGAGAAACACCTTCTACAAAATATTTATCATAGTTTAAATCTCTATCATCTGAGACAACTTTATAATATTCTCCCAAGTCAACAGCTCTTAACATTTCTTCTCTTGTTACTAATACTTCATAATCTTTTTCTCCATGTCTTGTCCCTATTATTCTTGTATTTAATTTTTTATTCTTATATTTACAAATAGCTTCTGCCAAAGTTTGTATTGTAGCAGCAGGAGCTTTTTGTACAAATAATTCTCCTTGTTTTCCATGTTCAAAAGCATAAACTACTAAGTTTACAGCATCTTCCAAGGTCATCATATATCTAGTCATATCAGGATTTGTAAGTGTAAGAGGTTTGTTTTGTTCTAATAGACTATAGAATAATGGAATAACTGAGCCGCGAGACCCCATTACATTCCCATATCTGGTCAAACATATAACAGTCTCATTATTGGGTATAGTTTTAGATTTTGCTATTATTACTTTTTCCATTAAAGCTTTGCTCATACCCATTGCATTGATTGGATAAGCCGCTTTATCTGTGCTTAAGCATATAATCTTTTTAATTCCATGATTAACTGCAGAGGTAAGTACATTCTGAGTGCCTAATATATTAGTCTTTACTGCCTCAATAGGAAAGAACTCACAAGATGGCACTTGCTTTAATGCTGCGGCATGGAAAATAAAGTCCACACCTTGCATAACATTATCTACGGAATTGATATCCCTAACATCGCCTATGTAAAACTTAATTTTACTATTATTGTATTTTTTCCTCATATCGTCTTGCTTTTTTTCGTCCCTTGAAAATATTCTTATTTCTTTTAAATCTGAATCTAAAAATTTTTTTAAAACAGCATTTCCAAATGAACCTGTTCCTCCAGTAATTAATAAAACCTTATTTTTAAATAACTCACTCATACTTTCCACTTGTCTCCCATCTAATATAACTCTTCAATAGTTTCAGAATTTCACTTGAAACTATATCATATTTTACTGCTTTAATCAATGCTTTTACGACTTTTGGGAGTAAATATTTTTTGGCGTACCAGATATTTCAAATTTTAATATAGTGTCATTTTTTCTTTACTTCTACTGGTTCTATAAATGTTGAATATTCTTTATTATCATTTTTAAGCCGTCGCCTTAAGTTATAATTTCTGGGTTTCCCCTTTTGTACCATGTATAGTATATAGGTTTTCTGGCAACCTCAATCTACTGCTGTTTACTTCTCTTGCTCCGTTATCACATTTTCCTAGCTCATGGTCTTTTGGATTATGAAAATCACTACCACCAAATGTGTATAAACCTGTTTCTGTAGCTGCTTTATTACATTCTTCTTCTATTACTGCTGTGTGTCCCCAGTGCATTGTTTCTATTCCGTCTATATATGGTCGTATTTCTTCAATAAAACTTAGATATGACTGTTTTAATGGATATATACCTATATGATTTAAAGAAACAATGATATTTGGATCTACTTGTTTTACTTCAGCATATACTTCTTGTAATGTAGCAATATCTTTTGAAAAATCTATAAACCATGGATTTTCTTTATCAATTAAATTTTCATAATAAAATTCTCTAATATTACTAAATGAAAATATCTTTTGCTTTCCTTCTGCATCTTGATAAGCACCTTCTATATGTCCTATACCATTTTCGTCTACTCTTGTAATATTTTCTTTTCTTGATAATATATGATTACAAAAACTATCATGACCACTTTGCCCTAGCATAGTTGCAGTAAAATCCTGATCATAAGAAAGCCCTAATTTATCACATATTCTTTTTAATTCTTCTGTATGTTCTTTATGCTTTTCTACAGAAGTAGAATTTCTAGCTTTTATAAGGGAAGGTAGACTATCAATAATCCTGCTATCTTTAAGTTTGAATCCATATAGCATTATATGAGTTATTATTCCATTATAACTAGAGCTTACTTCTACAGCAGGCACTATTTCTCCAGAGAATTTACTTAAAACATTTGGATGTTCCAATATATATTGGTATGGCATAGTAGTTTCATGGTCTGTAATACTTATTATTCCTATTCCTGTATCTTCAGCTCTTTCCAATATTTGTTCTACTGTTTCTGTTGCATGTGGTTTTTCCTTTGTCCCACCCAATGAAAATATACTATGAACATGCATATCTACTTTCTTATTTTTGAGCATCCTTATTTACCTCATTATCTTTTTCTTTCTACTTACACCAACGATTTTTAATTTCAAATAAAACCTAATATTCACACATAATAATACCTTTTTAACCAATGATTGTATATTGTTTATCTTAATATTCCTAATTAATTTTCTTTTTTTGATATTCTGTATGTATTGTTTTAAGTCATTTTCTTTTAAGTCATTACATTTTAAAATTATAGAATTTGCATAATATTCTTTAATATTTTCCCTGGAAATATCAGCAATATCCATATTACTTACTGCCTGAAGCATATTGTCGTAATGTGCAAGCAAGTCTTCTGCCCTTTTCACCTGCTTGCTGTAATCAATATTTCTGGTAATACTATCTTCTGTCTGCATATAATAATATCCGTAAATATTGGTAGATGCCATTGTATTTGCCATTAATATAATTATAGGTGTTAGGCCGAAATCCTCATGATACATGCCTTTTCCAAATTGAAAATTATTTTTCACAAAAAAATCTTTATTATATAAATAAAGTGGGCTGGGTTCTATAAAATTATCTTTTGTATAAAGAGTATTAAATCCGTCTTCACCTTTTACAGTGCCGAATACCGGACCTGTAGCCAGAAGTTTAACATTATAATTTTCATCTACAATTTTCATTTTGAATTTAATTAGCTCTATATTTGATTCCATATATTCAGATAAATTCTGAAATAAATTTTTATCTATGTAATCATCACTATCTATAAAGCTTATGTAATCCCCGTTTGCATATTTAACTCCAAAATTTTTTGCATCTGATAATCCGCCGTTTTCTTTTTTTAAATAAATAATTTTATCAGATAAATATTCTTTAATAATTTCTTCAGAGTTATCAGTGCTTCCATCATTTACAATAATAATTTCTATATTTTCATAAGACTGGCTTAATATAGAATCGATGCATTTTTTTAAATATTTTCCTGTATTATATACAGGGACAATAACACTCACTTTTTTCATGCTTTTATAAATTCCTCTACTTTTTTGCTGCAAATTATATTAAATTCTTTTTTCCATTCAGAATAAAGCTCCATTATTTTTGCTCTACTATTTATACAATGCAGAATTTTATTTTTTATATATTCAGCATCATCTTCTCTATCAATTATTACATATCTGCCAAGCTCTGTATTTGTAAAATAATCATTGTTATTTCCAACTAAACACGGGACACCCATTTCAAAACTTTCAAGAGGAAACATTGGTGAACATTCTGTAAATGTAATATATAAATTCAAATCATTTTTTTTAATTCTCTGCAGAAGCTCTTCTGTAGGGATATAGTCTTCCAAGCTGGTATAATGCATATTTATTATTTTTAGAAAATCCAATATTGCCGGATTTGTAGGGACTATATCTAAATCAGCATTTTCTATTAATGTTACTGCTGAAATTTGTGTATACACATTTTTAATTTCTCTGGTGTTTGCATTATATACACCAATGGTGAATCCCCCCTGCCCTTCGGCAATGCGAGAATTTTTATCTATATTTACATTATTAATCAGATGCATGGCCTTATACCCGGAATTGTTGTAAAAATCCACCATAGATTGTTTTACAAAAGCAAAACAGTCTATATAATTTTTATTATATAATTCCAATACATTTTTGTTTAAGTCCCAGGTGTAGTCAGATAAAACCTCATAATTATTTGCATGCCAGATTACCTGAACTTTAATTTCTTTATTCCTATCTTTTATATTTTTTAAAAGCTCTGTCCATCCATCAACTATTTGACTGAATATTACTTTTTTTATATTATTTTTAATAATTGAATCTGAAATTCTGCTAATATTTTTTTTGCCGAATACCTGCTCTAATGGAACAATATTTTCAAACAGTCCTTTCGCAGAATTAGCCACCCCTAGCCAGGTTGGGTTATATAGTACAATATAGTCTGCATTTTTATATTTGCTTTCAATTATGGAGCAGGCGTTTTTCACCTGCATAGTGTAATATTTATTCTGCTTTACTATTTTTCTGTAATTAAAAATTCTATATTTAATATTGCTTAAAATATGATAAATTGTTCTAAGCACTTTATATATAAAACTATTTGGTTTAATAATTTTTTTTACCAGTTGTTTTATTTTACTCAATATTAATTTCCTCCAAAAATTCTGCTATACTTTTTTTAGATTCTTCGTTATATATTTGCTTCCATTCTTTATAAAGAGATAATATTTTCTCTTTATTTTCCAGGCATTTTATAATTTTATCAGAAATTTCCTTAGGACTGTCTTCACTGTTTACAATTAAATATTCTTTAAGGTTATCAGGTAATATATCTATTGTATTGCCTGTTATGCAGGGAGTTCCAAGCTCCATGCTGATAAAAAATATTGTGTGAAAATATTCTGTAAAAGAACATGCAATATTAATATTATTTTTTGATATTAACTCAAACATATTATCTTCATTTATATTTTGAGGATTAGAGTTTATTTTGAAAGTGTCCGCAAAATCCTGCATCCTGCTATCTATGGCATTATAATTTATCACTGAATTATCAATAAATTTACCAATACTAAGCTGGTTAAAAATATTTTTATCCCAAGTATAATTTAATGGATATATTCCTATATTAATTAGGTTATTGTTATCATGCTCTGCACCCATATGATTTTCCGATATAAAATTTTCCAATAAATATGAGCATTTATATCCCAAGTTTTTATACACTTCATACTGACCTTTTTTAAGAAACCCAATATTATTAATTATATTTTCTTTTGAAAGTTCCAGTAAATTAAAGAAATTATCACGTTCATAATCGTAATACAGCAGGCTGTCAGCGGTATTGCAAATTACTTTAATCTGAATATTATTATATTTATTTCTAATTTCCCTAATTAATTTATCCCAGCCAATTTCCAAGCCGAAAAATATTATTTGTGAAACTCCATTTTCTAATTCACTTTGAACAATATCCAAAGAATCTTTAAAATCTTTTTGAATCCAGATTAATCCCAACTTTCTGGAATTATTAAACATTGATTTAATTAAAAATATATCTTCCTTTTTTTTATCGCTGTAAAAAAGGGTATAGTTATTTTGCATAGTTAAAACTCCTCGTATATTATTTTCTAATTATTCTTCTTAATAGTTTTTTTATGTCTAATATAAACTGCAGCAGATAAATTTTATTATAAACCATAAAAGCTTCTTTCCATTCTTCCTTAAGCAGCAGCCTCCTGCATTTAAACACATTTAATTTATCCCAGAATGATAAACTTAAATGTTTATCAACATAATTACCTGTCCCGAAAGTGTCATTGTGAATCAGGCTGTAATAGACGAAGGTCAGCTCTTCGGGAGGGTTTGTTCTTAATGCCTGTAGCTGGCTGTAGATATAATCCATAAATTCTTCAGATTGATACGGATGCAATTTAAAGTATTCATTAAGCAGTCCGCAGCCTGAAAGCATACCCTCTTGAATGTGAGATGTCAGCTCTTTAACTACTTTTAGCTCTTCATCTTTTGTTTTTCTTATTGCCTGTCCATCTTTATACCTTATAACACTGCCACTTTGCGGATTAAAGAGCATTTCGAGAAGAGTTATCATAGGTGCAACATCTTTTAAAAGAACATCACGATTTTTTACAAATACCTCTTTTCTGGTATTTTTAGGCTGCAAATTATAAAAATCGAATAATGCATAATAATATCCAGAAATTTGTTTTTCATCAAATATATATGCCAAATTGTCCTGGATTGTGCCTCTCCAGCCGATATCCACCATAAATAACGGCTCAGCATTATTTGTAATATTATGATTTGCCATGTATTTTAACAGCTCCTCTTTTTTATCTGCCAATTCTTTATTTATAAGAGATAGAAACTGCTTATCCATAAATAATTTCTGCACCTGTATATTAAACCATGGCTCACTGATTTTTTCCTTAATATCAATATCATATTTATTAAAATATTCAATATATTTGGTTATATCTATGTTAAGTGTTTTAAATAAAGTTTTCATACTTTGCACTCTGTATTGGGACCATAATCTTAATAATTCTGTAATGGAAAATTCATTTAAAGAAGCGGGAAAAGTCGCCATACGGCTTACTTCTATAATTTCACATTCCGACAGTTCCATATTATATGGATTATTATTTTTAATCATTTCATGAATTTTTATAAAGGTTTCGCCTTCTCTGGTGGCATAATATACTTTAGGAATTTTATTTAAAACAGCATATTCAATAATGGACTGCACAAAAAAATAAAGCATAGGGGATAAATTCAGCCCAATATTATACAATTTATTTTCCTTGCTGCCCGCTTCTTTAGAAAGAGATAACAAATTAAAATCAAATTTTCTATTTTTTTTACATTCAAAACTAAATCGTGGTATGTTTTCTATATTTATTGTTTCAATCCCTAATTTTTCTGCTGCTTCTATATCACTGTATGGGTTATCTCCCACGTGTATATGGTTTTCAGGAGATATATCCACATCAGATTCAAATTGTTTATATAATCTGCCGGATTTTTTATTTAATAAATAATCACATGAACTGTATATTTTTACAAAATCTGCAGGAACATCCGCATGTTTTAGTATATCTTCAAGAGCAGGTGCATCTAAGTAAAAGTCAGAGATGCAGTATTTTTTATTATCTTTATATTTTTCGAATATTGGAATAATATCAGGGTTTACATATACTGCAAGTTTTTCCTGTTCAATTTCTTTAGCAACAAGCTCTTCTGCAATGTCCAATTCCTCCATAAATATTCTGCTTTGAAGCCTTACAAACACTTCGGAAGCCGTATATTCATTGTCTTTGCCTGCAGTTGTATTTTCCTTGGCAATTTCGCCTTCTATTGCATTGCGCTCTAGTAATATAGAATAAATATCTTTATATTCATCTTTTAATTTATCATTATATTTCAGCCATATATATTTGGCAGTATATAATTTTATTTCTTCTGGATGACATTTTCTTTTTAGAATAGTATCCCATATATCAAAACTTACAACTTTGTCCATGCATCTGCTCCTAATGATTTATATTTCTAATGCAGATTATATCTTATAACAGTGGATTTAGTCAAGGAATAAAAATATCCTATTTTTACAAAAGTGCTTGACAAAAAACAAACATTTGTTTAAAGTGAGATTAGTTTAGAATGAAGGTGGTGTTTATATGGGTAATGAATTAATAAATATAGATATTGAAAATATAAAGGACTTAATATATATAATTAGAGGGAAGCAGGTCATGTTAGACAGTGATGTTGCTTGGTTATTTGAATACGAAACTAAGGATCTTAATAGGAATGTGAAAAATAATATTGAAAGATTTCCAGAATATTATTGTTTCCAATTAACTGAAGAAGAATATGAATATTTAAGGTGCAAAAATTTCACCTTAAAGAAATCTGGAAGAGGGCAACATCGTAAATATATGCCATATGCCCTTACGGAGTATGGCATAACAATGCTTACAGGCTTATTAAAAAGTCAAATAGGTTAATATTAGTATAAAAATTGTTGATACTTTTATAGAGATGAGAAGAATAATTGGGAATAATGAACAAGTAGCTGACAGAATAAGCAATATCGAATATAAAATGATAGATTATGACAAAAAAATTCGTATAGCATATTTCCATGATGGAGTTTTTCTGATATAATTACTTCAATTAAGAAAATTGAAAATTAAGGAGTGTTCTGATTGGATAAAATAGCAGTATTAATCCCGTGTTATAATGAAAGTAAAACAATTAAAAAAGTAGTGGAAGACTTTAAGAGAGAGTTACCAGAAGCTGTGATTTATGTTTATGATAATAATTCTACTGATTATACAGCTCAAATTGCAAAAGATGCAGGCGCTGTTGTTAAGTGCGAAAAAAGGCAGGGCAAAGGAAATGTAGTCCGTTCTATGTTTAGACAAATTGATGCAAAATGCTACATAATGGTAGATGGGGATGACACATATCCTGCAGAATATGCCAGAGGAATGACAGATGCCGTATTAAATGATAATGTTGATATGGTAGTAGGAGATAGATTGTCCTCAACATATTTTACAGAAAACAAAAGGCTTTTTCATAATTTTGGCAACAAAATTGTAAAATTTTTAGTTAATATAATATATAGAGGAAAGATTACAGACATAATGACTGGATATAGGGCTTTCAGCTACTGCTTTGTTAAGACATTTCCAGTTTTATCAAAAGGGTTTGAGATAGAAACTGAAATGACAATACATTCCTTGGATAAAAATTTACATTTAAAAAATATTATAATTGAATATAGGGACAGGCCTGATGGGAGTGAGTCCAAATTAAACACATATTCTGATGGATTTAAGGTTATAAAAAAAATTATTTTACTTTATAAAAATTATAAGCCATTCTCATTTTTTACATCACTTTCAGCTATCTTATTTTTAATTGGTATTGTTTTTGTAGTTCCAGTTTTAGTTGATTATTTTACTACTGGGCTGGTTCCTAAAATGCCATCTTTTATTGCCAGTATATTTTTCTTTTTATGTGCTATACAGGCATTTTTTGGTGGTTTAATTCTAGACACAATTGCTAAAAAAGATAAGCAGGATTTTGAGATAAAATATACAGAATTTATGGATAAGTATAAAATATTAAGTAAAACGGATAAAATATAAAGGGAGCATTATGAAATATAGAATTAAATTAGAGAATGCAATTATTTTTATATTATCAATAATAGCCACAGTTTCAATTAATTTGAATATGGCGAAAGATATCTCTATTAAGCAGTCATTTAATGGGAATGATGTTATATATGTTTTTATTTTAGTTGTTTATTTTATAAGCATAAAGAAAGCAATTCAAATAAAAGATAAAAGACTAATGTTATTTTCGGGAATTTTAAGTATATTATTTAGTCTTATGCAAGTAGTGGGATATAGTTTAGACAGTTATTCAGATTTAAGCGGAATTTTTTACAGTAGCAATAGTCTTTTAAAAGCAGGGTTACGATTAGTGGGATTTGTAATCACTTTCTATTTAGTTTTTTATCTTCTTTTTAATTATTTGTCTACTATTAAAATGAAAAATGATAAAAAAGATTCGAATATAGGGGTAAAAGGCTTTATAGTAATATGGGTTTTCATATTACTGGCTTGGATACCATATATTTTAACATATTTTCCAGGAATTTTAAGCCCAGATTCAATGGATCAAATATTACAAACAATAGGTGTAAATGAATTATCGAATCATCATCCAATATTTCATACATTTTTAATATATATATTTATTAACCTTGGCAAGGATATAAGCAGCTATCAATTAGGGGTTGCATTGTACTCAATATTCCAAATGTTGGCTATGTCTGGAATTTTCAGTTTTACTATATATTATATGTCTAAGAAAAATGTTAATATATGGATTATAATTGCAACTTGTGTATTCTATGCTTTATATCCAGTAAATGCAATGTATAGCATTACAATGTGGAAAGACATCTTATTTGCTGGTACAATGCTATTATTTACTATATGTATGACAGAACTTATTATTAATAAGGAAAATTTTTTAAATTCAAAATTTAAAAATTCCCTTTTTGTGTTGAGTATGCTATTAGTTATACTTTTAAGAAATAACGGAGTCTATGTTGTTATTTTAACAATGCCATTTGTATTATATTTTATAAGAGGGTATTACAAAAAACTATTTACTTTATTTTCAATTGTTATAGTATTCTATATTATTATCCAAAATCCTGTTTTCTATATTTTAAATATTGAAAAAGGAGGGGGAATACGAGAGATAATGTCAATACCAATACAGCAGTTGGCAAGAGTTGAGAGAGACAGAGATTTAACTGTGGAGGAGAAAACAGAAATATATAAATTCCTTCCGACAGAAAATTTAGCTACATTATATAATCCGAGACTTTCTGATCCAGTAAAGGTTTACTTTGATGAAAATGCCTTTAAAGAGGATAAAATGGGATTTATAAAGATTTGGTTAAAGCTATTTATAGAGAATCCAGGAGTCTATATAGAAGCATTTTTATGTAATAACTATGGTTATTGGTATCCAGAAACAGCATATTGGATTGTAGAAAGAGGAATGGCTCAGTCTAATGAAATTCAAATTTATAAACAACCATTAATAAATGGCACTTTGGTTGGATATATGGATGGATTAATTGATATGAGGCAAATGCCGGTATTGTCAATGGCATTTAGTATAGGATTTACATTTTGGATTATATTTGTATGTTTTATATATTTTATATATAAAAGGGATTATAAATATTGTCTAATATATATTCCTGTATTATTATTATGGCTAACAACTTTAGCGTCTCCAGTACATGGAGAATATAGATATGTATATAGTATGTTTACTTGCTTGCCAATATTAATTTCAACAGTATATCTAAGCAAACAAGAGAAAGAATGATTGTAAGAATACAAAAGAAGGTATACTGAGAATGCTCTCAGTATACCTTCTTGATAACATAAATTATATTCCGAATTTTATTAAATTATTCTCCAGAAATAAAGCATAATTATAATAATTACCTAAAGTTTGATTAGGAAAGATAACATTCATAGTTTTACTTGTTGAAATATTCCTAGGATCACCAGAAGATATCTCAAAAATATATTGCTTAGAAGTATCAATTCCTTCAATACATCTGTCGAAATAGTAAGTATTAGTACCAGTAGGAGTAACAAATACATCCATATTAACAGTATTATCAGTAGACTTAAATCGCATTACAGGAGGAACTGAAGGGACAGTAGATTTGCCACTCACCCACTCCACAACTACGATTGAGCCAGTGACATAATTCAAATTGTTAGCATTTCTGATTAGCTTTATGGATTTAAGCTCACTATTAATATTTCCAATATAATTATCTGCTCCAAACTTAATTTGATTATTCTCTAAAAATAAATTATAACTATAATATTTACCTAAAGTTTGATTAGGAAAGACAACATTCATAGTCTTAGATGTAGAAACATTTCTAGGGTCACCTGAAGATATTTCAAAATAGTATTGTTTAGAGGTATCAATACCTTCAATACATCTGTCGAAATAGTAAGTGTTAGTACCGGTAGGAGTAACAAATACATCTATATTAACAGTATTATCAGTAGATTTAAACCTCATTTTAGGAGGAACTGAAGGGACAGTGGATTTACCATTAATCCATTCTACAACAACAACCCCGCCAGTAATGTAATTTAAATTACTGGAATTTTTAATTGATTTAATTGATAAAAGCTGGCTATTAATATTTCCTATATAAGTATCTAAGCCGAACTTTATTAAATTGCTCTGCAAGTATAAAGTGTAACCATAATATTTACCCAGAGTCTGATCGGTTAAAGCAACTGTCATAGTTCTGCTAGGAGATATGTTTCTGGCATCACCTGAAGATACTGTGAAGTAATACTGTTTAGAAGTATCAAGTCCCTCAATAACTCTGTCAAAATAATATGTGTTTGTGCCTGTAGGGGTAACAAATACAGGCAGATTAACAGTGCCGTCAGTAGATACAAGTGTCATAACAGGAGTAACGTTAGGGACAGTAGATATGCCGCCTATCCATTCTACAATAACTATTTTACCTGTAATATAATTAAGACCGTTAGACTGTGCCAATGATATAGACTGCAGCTCGCTGTTAATATTGCCTACATATGTACTGGTTGCTGTCAGAGGTCTTGGAGAAGCCGTAGCCGGCATGTTATTATATAATGGAATTGTAAAATTAAAATTACTGTTTACAATTCCAGCATTTGAATATGTAGATTTCATTGTTGTACCCTGGTTTTGAGCTGCCAGTATGTTTTGCTGATATTGATGCTGATAAAATGGATATCCGGTGCCTGATACTACATTAAATTTTTGAAAGTACAGGGTGTTTTGTCCTTTCTTTATGTAGTTGTTACCTATAGTTGCTGAGCCGCCTGTAATAGATGCGGATAAACTTATCCAGCCGTTTTTTTCGGCGGTATATAATCCGTTTAATATAACATTATCTTTCTGATTTGCAGTAAGGTCAGGGCAGCCTGTATTTACAGAGCTTGTAGCACCTATATTAAATACATTATAACGATTAGGATATTTAACAACCCCATTTACTAAGTACCCTTGACCATTAGTCATAACTGAGCCTGATGTGCCTTGTTCCTGCAGCATTAATGCTACAAGATAATATGGATTTATGTTATTGACACTTGCTGCTCCTGTTATGTCGTTAATTGAATACCTTAAAAATGTATTTGCAATCATATTATTTAAAGCAGTAGGAGAATATGCAGGTGATGATAAATCTTGGAATTGGAATATATCATTTGAATTAATGGAATTTCTAGGATCCATCATATATGATATGGCAGGTTTGGATGCACAGTACCAAACCCCTGTATCATAAGGAGTTGCACCGCAGATTGGACAAACCCAGTCTCCATTATACCTTGGGTCGCTTGCAGGAACCAGATTGGTTCCATGAACCTGAGATTCGCCGTTTATAACATCAGTCCAGTTCAATCCTGTATCATAAAATGTAAATGTCCAGTTAGGATATGTTGTTTTAAGATTATCCACCAGAGTTTTATATCCGGGGTAGTTATTAAAATTAACTGAAGAATATGCTAAAGAACCCGCAGCAAAAGAGCTCGAGCGAAAACATAAAACCCCCACAAATAAAAATCCTAAAATTATTGAAAGTATTAATTTTTTATGTAACTTCATTTTTATCACCTGTATCACCTCTAAAATATATCAATAACTATACCATTACATGGATTTCAAGTCAAGGGATAAAATATGACATTTTTATGACAAAAATTTTTAAACAATTGTACAATATGATTTAATATATCCGGGAATAAATAAAATAGAAACAAGAAATTTATTGAAACCACCCCTAACATCTTTCAGCACATGCCTTTCCTTAGTTAAATAACAAAACAAGATATAATGCTTAATTATATACAACCTTTTTTTAAATAAAATTCCCTTCATGTCAAAAGAAAATAATGCCTTAAAATATTCCAGATATCCGTAAGGGTTGTCCATAAAAATTTTTAAAATATTATTACTGTAGCCATCACCTAAATATTCACATATCATTATTGGGTTATTAAAACATATGACATTAAAAAATTTATCCATCTGGTTGTACATTCTGGCTTCTGTTACAAATTTTTCATCTTTTTCTAATATATATTTATATTGTTTTCTTACATCTGTAATAAATACCAAGGCTTTGTCGCCTGTCAGACCATCTTTAAAATACAAGTCAAACATTGTGGATTTATAACCGTCATTTTTAAAAACAGAGCCGATATTACATAAATTCTGGTCATATTTTAAAAATACTAATGCATAAATATTGGTTAAATCCTTGATAGATTCATATTTCGCAGTAATAATCTCTATGGCATTATCTGTTAAATAATCATCAGAATCACATTCTATAATTAAATCCCCAGAGGCATATTCTGTAAGATTATTTACAGCAGCCATTTTCCCTTGATTTTCCTGATAGAAATATTTAATCTCAAAATTACTGGAATTAATATAATTTTCAATTTTTAATTTAGTGTCATCTGTGCTTCCGTCATCCATGATAAGCCATTCCAAATCAGCAGTGCCGTTAGAATTTTTAAGCAGACTCTCATATAATTTATTTATAGATTTACTTCTGTTGTATGCAGCTGTTAAAACAGATATTTTCAAACTTCCTCACCCGATTCCAATAAATTTATTATTTGCTCTAAAATATTATTATTTGTATATTTATAATTACTGCCGATATTAATTCCCTGATTAATTAATTTTTGTAATCCTTCATAAATACTTTTTTCATTATTTTTAGCAATTGTTTTATTTTCATAATCGCTTAAAGTCTCTATTCCTGCGGTATCTGTTGCAAAGATATGTTTATTCAGTATTTTCGCTTCTGCAAGTACCATAGGAAACCCTTCATAATATGAAGTCAGAAGAAAACAGTCACATGCCTTCATATATGGAAATGGATTTGATTTTTTTCCTAATATTATAAAAGTATTTATTACATTTAATTTTACAATTAATTCATATAATTTATTTTCTAATGGTCCATATCCAATTAAATATATTTTATGAATAAAACCTTCATTAATTAAATTATAATGAATTTTAATCAGCCTCTCTAGAGCCTTAGCTTCAACAAATCTACATACAGATAAAAAATTAATATATTTATTATCAAATTTAAAATCTATATTTTCGTCTGATTTTTTTATAATATTTTCGCTGTTTATATAATTATGTATAATTTTTTGGGTAATATCTATATTATAAGTTTTATTAAAAGATTCTAAAGTAGCAAGGCTTACAAATATTATTTGATTATATTTTTTATAAATTTTATTATTAATAAATTTTTTTAATTTGGAAATTAATCCGCTTCCGAATATTTTTGATATATCTGTATGTATCCATGCAATTTTTTTTGCATTCTCATTTTTGGTGCTGAATAAGTAAGTGACAGCTCCTTCTAAAAAAGCAATTTCTACATCGAATTTATTTTTAATATATTTTTTATATATTATTTTTTTAAATAATAATAATTTAATTGAAAATAATTTTTTTTGGATTTTATTTAATTTATTTTTATTTATATTTATTATTTTTATTTTTTCAGATAAATTTTTTTGCAAATCACCACCGCCATATAGTGTTAATATAGTAATGTTATATTTATCACATAATTTATTTGTGATGTCTACAAGTGTTTTTTCAGCACCACCGGTATTTAAGTTTGTTATTCCGAATACTATATTTTTCATTTATCTATCCAATCCGCCAAACATACGCTCAAACGGACGAAAACTTTTCTCCTCGCGGCTCGAAAAGTATTGTCCGATTTCGCAGTTTGGCTATTTTAGTGTTTTTAAATCCTGTGTTTTGTTTAATAGTAGTACATTCAGAGCCACTACCATCATCATTGAAGATGAATGGAAAAATGTAATTCCTGTAAAAAAGGCAAGAATAAAAGTAAATAAACATCCTGCTGAAATAATAATATATTCCTGATCTATATTTTTAAATTTTTTAAATCCAATATATAATGCATATATAAATATGGCTAAAAATGGCACAATATATAATGTAAATCCAATTAAACCGAAATTAAATAAAACTGCAGGAAGTTCCATTTCTAAAGTCAGTTCAGCAAAATTATTTAAAAATCCGTTGCCAAATAAAATTAATCCTAAATTATGCTGATTTAATATTAAATAATAATTATAAATTAGTTGCTGAACTCGCCTGTCAGTACTGCTGATTTCGTGTTTATTTGCAAAATTATATAAATCAGTAATGGAATTGGCAGCTGTAGTGGAGATATAGTTTTCAGATAATTCCCCTTTATCTAATTTTTGTTTTAATTCTAATATAGATAAAGTGACATGCACAGCCTTTCCAGTGGCAGGGTCAATAATTCCGGAATTCAGATTATTTACATAGTTTCTTCTTTGTATGGTTGCAGAGCCTAATATAACTGCTATAAGGCAGAATACAAGTGCAGCAGAAAATGCAGATATAATTATTTTTTTATTAATTTTTATTTTATTTTTTAAATAAATAAATATTTCTGAAAATAAATAAATAATAACAACTGCTGCAAATCCGAATAATCCTGTACGGGTGCCGAGAAATGCAGCTAAATATATCCCTATTAATAAAATCACGGGAATTACTATTTTATTTATTTTCGGAATTTTTATCATTGTAAATAAAATAAATAATCCTAAAATAAATATGCTGCTTAAAGAATTGCCGGATTCAAACCAGCCCTTCTGCCCGATTCCTTCAATATATGTGGAGGTGGATGTGCCGGTAATAATAGCAATATATATTGAAGAAATATATATTGTCATACTTATTAAAATAAATTTTTTAAAATTAATTAAATCTTTTTTCCAAAATACAAATAAATAAATAAATAAATTTAATATTAAAAATGTATAATTAATTAAATATTGTAATTCATTTTGTATGTTGCCATATGATATTCCGGTTTTTATTTTATAAAAAATAAATAAATGAACTGCAGCATATATTGCATATATTAATCCTGCAATTATTAATTTTAATTTAATTTTATTTTTTAGGAATATTATCATTATTACAAATATAGGTATTAACGGCCTTATTACTGTAGATATGGAAACGCTTGTCCCGAAGGCATTTCTAAAAACAAAACTTAATATATCAAATACAGGTAATATTGCTATAAATATTAATAATAATTTTTCCAAATTTAATTTTTTCAAATTATACTCCTTAATATTCTAAATAAACCGCAATAAATTTTATATGTAAATTTATTTATGGTTTTATAATAAATATTTTTTTTATTATTTAATGATTTTAATATTTTATTTTTTTGCCAATCAGGGAATTTATTATATAATTCATTAATTGTTTTATTTAATAATTCTTTTCTGATTTTTTTATTTTTTATTTTAATAATTCTTAGAAATGAACTGCCTAATAAAATTCTAATATATAAATATTCCAGCTCATTTTTATAATTATCATAAATATTCTGATTTTTATAAAATTCCAGAATATTATTTAAAATAATAAATATATCAGCATTTTTTATATTCTGATTATTTACAATTGAGATTTCTCTTTGTATGTAATGATATAACGGCTTATTTACAATTCCGCTTTTTTTAATATACGGAATTAATTTATAAAAAAATTCTATGTCTTCATATCTTAAGCCTTCCGGAAAAAATATTTTATTATCAAGTATTAAATCAGACCTGAATATTTTATTGCAGGACATAACTCTACTATCTATATAATATGACTGTTTATTTATATAAGGTCTGCCAATATCAATTTTAGATTTTGATGGATAATCCCAATAAAAATCACATTCTACAAAATCTAAATCATTTTGCCTAGCTAAATTATACATTTCTTCATACATATTGTTTTGAATGTAGTCATCACTATCAACAAAACCTACGTATTCTCCTGCAATATGTGAAAATGCAAAATTTCTGCTGCTTGATAAACCTCCGTTTTCTTTATTAATGACCATAATTCTATCATGATAATTAATATAAAATTCATTTATAATTTCGGCAGAATTATCTGTTGAGCCGTCATTAACAATAATAATCTGTATATTGTCTAGAGTTTGTGAAAGCAGTGAATCTATGCATTTTTTCAAATATTTTTCTGTATTATATACAGGCACTATTACTGTCAGTTTAGGCATTTTTATCTCCATAAATCCGTCGCATCCCGTGCGACTACTAATTGCTATCTATAAAATCGGACACAATTTTTAATATTCCATTATTATTGCTAATATAAGGCTTGGGAACAAAGGTATCTATATCTTTTAAAGCATCAGGCAGAAGAGAAATATCCAAAACACCTTTTATAAAACCCTGTTCATCAAAAGTTTGTATTATCTGCAGCTGATGGTCATTTACATGTTCATTAAACCTGCTTAATCTCGGAACTGCAATTACTTTTTTGCCGGATTTAATACTATTAATAATTGAGCCGACTCCGCCATGAGTAATTATTAAATCAGCTTTTTCTAAAAAGCTGTTAAATTCTTCCACAGGAATAAAATCCAATAATTCCATATAATCAGATGAAAATTTGGTATGCCCGCATTGTACAATTACTTCATCATTTATAATTTGATTTTTTATACAATTTTCCAGTTCATCCAATAATCTAATAAAATTATTATTTTGGGTGCCTAAAAGTACAAGTATCATTAGTAAATACTACCTCCTAAAACTGCTTTCGGATATAATTTAAGCATTTCTTCCCATTGTACTATAAATAAATCAGATATTGGGTATATCATTTGGCCTGATAGTGTCTTTGAATTCTGATTGGCAAATGTTTCAATAAAAATAATTCTGCTTCTGAACAATTTGCCTATATAGCATATTGGAACTGCGGTATGAGTTCCGGTTGTTACAATGTAGCCAGGTTTTAATTTTATGTACAGAAATAAACTTTTAAAAATATTTGCCAAAAATATAAAAGGATATATTAAAAATTTTTTTCTGGTTCCATACAGCAAATAAGAGATTCTATTTCCATACATTGTTTTTAATGTTTCTGTGGATTTATCATTTTCAGTTACAATATGATAATCATAACTTTGAAAAATAGGTTCCAGCTGCATGAGTTCATCAAAATGCCCGCCGGTGCTGGAAATGAATAATACCTTTTTCATAATTAATCTCCATTTTTATTTTCTGAGCTGATTTTAATTATATCTTTATACCCAATTGAAGCAATGGCAACTACTATAAGTGCAAATGAAATTGCCTTAAACACTCCATTTTCAAGCAGTATTATTGCAAACATACCAAGACTTGCACTAATTCCATATAAAATAAAAACAGCTTGTTTTTGTGTATATCCATGTTTTAATATTTTGTGATGCAGATGGTCTTTGTCACCCTGAAACACTCCTTGAAATGACCTGGTTTTAATAATTCTTCTAATAATAGCAAGGGCTGTGTCTAAAAGAGGAAGAGCAAAAATAATAAGTGGTGCAATTATAACAATTGCGGTATAGGTTTTTGCCAGTCCCAGTATAGAAATTATTGCCAGAGAAAATCCCAGAAAATTAGAGCCTGTATCACCAATAAAAGTTTTAGCAGGATTAAAATTAAATGGAATAAAGCCGACAAGTGCTCCTGCTAAAGCGGTAATTAATATAATACTGATAAGAGGTGAGCCGTTTAGTGAAAATATTATAAGTAAAGATATGCAGGAAATAATAGATATTCCAGAGGAAAGCCCGTCCAAACCATCAATTAAATTAATTGCATTTGTAATACCTACAATCCATATAATTGTAATCGCAAAGACAAGAAAATCATTTGTTATAATTCCTCCAAAAGAATTGACAAAAACCTGATCTATTCTTATTCCGCTAAATGCAACTACAATTGCTGCAAGTACTTGCCCCAGCAGTTTTACAGGAGCGGGAATCCCTCTCATATCATCTATAAAACAAAATATGCTAAGCACAAGAATGCCTATAAAGAAACCCAATAATTTTATCATATAATTATCAGGACCAGTTAAATTTATAGTTTTTTCCATAGTTGATACAATAAGTAAATATGTAATAGATACAGCAAATCCGGCAATTACAGCAAGCCCGCCGCAATCTCGGCATAGCATCTGAATGGATTTTTCTCGTTTCTTGCGGCACGTCTACAGCACCAATTTTTTTTGCAAACCTTATTGTATACGGAGTAACAACATATGCTGTAATAAAAGCCAGTAAAAATGCTATGGCAATATCTCCCCACATACTTCAACATCCTCTTTTCTATTTCGCTTGTTTCCGTAATAATTTTATCTTCATTAACACAATTTGTCAAGGTCAGCATATTGATTTATGGAAATAGATGTTATAAAATAATCACATTAAATAAATAAAGAAAATAAAATATATTAAAATGAAGAGAGGGGTTATTTTGGAAGATAAGATATTAAATGTGAAGAAAATTGTAGAAATATCTGAGGGAGTACTGATTTCGGGTGATGGGGAAGCAATGCCGGAAGGGTTTTCGCAGGATACCAGAAAGATAGAAAAAGGATACATATATGTTGGAATTAAAGGGGAACACACAGACGGGAATGATTTTATTGATATTGC
>Ga0209629_10000126_pt1 | contig 34652 bp, 37 predicted proteins | sample TergutCu122P5_FD_187286 | JGI IMG/M metagenome (GOLD analysis project Ga0209629, IMG submission 187286) | Cubitermes ugandensis P5 segment gut microbial communities from Kakamega Forest, Kenya - Cu122 P5 (SPAdes) (version 2) | ecosystem: Host-associated > Arthropoda: Insects > Digestive system...
CATCGAAGGGAAAACCGGCCTCCATCTCGAAGGTGATGCCGCTGCCGCCGCCGCGCTTGGCGGCAAGCCGGCCGACTCCGGCGACGATCCCGGTAAACATCAGCTCCGCACGCCTTGCTCCAGGGCATCGGCCCGACGCAGAAACTCGTCGGCCATATCCTGGTGCCGGTAGTTGCGGTGGATCGAGGCCACCGTCCGTAAGGTGTCGGCGGCTTTGGCCGTGGCGCCAGCGGCGATATAGACGCCCGCGAGCATCTCAAGCGCCGCGACGCCGCCCTGCGGGTCGTTGTTGGCGGTGTGGAGATCGAGCAGGTCAAAGCACTGCGCCGCCGCCTGCGAAAAAAGCTCGCCGTCAGTCAGGCTTTCAATCAGCGAGCGGCGGACGGCGGCGATACTGGCCCAATCGCCCGCCGCCTCGCAAATGGCCAAAGCCCGCTCGAAATGCTGGTTCGCCGCCGTATAATCCTTTTTCGCCAGGCACAAGAGGCCCAGTTGATTACTGGCGTTGGCGATGCCCGGCTGATCGTTTTTCTCCTCGGCGGTCAACAAAGCGTTGTGCAGGCTGAGCGCCGCCTGGCCGTAATCGCCAGCGGCAAGAGCCTTCTTGCCGGCTTCGTATTCGCTCGGCGCCGCGCCGGCGGCCATTGGCTTGATGGTATCCGGTTGCTGTAAAACTTGTCCACTCATGGCTGTCACGATGATTGAATGGCGGCAAGCGCTTGTTGCGCCTCGTCCCGCACGCTGGTCATGTACCGTTCGCCCTTTTGCCAGCAGGCGAAGACGCTGGGGTCGCCGCTTAAAGGTAAAATCTGCATGGCCGCTTCTTTGGCCTTGATGCGGCCCAGGAGGCGGGCGACCCGGCCGCGCGTGGCGGCGTCTTCATGCTGGAGCATCGGCAAGAGGGCGTAAAACGGCATATTTCTAATCAGATCCGGGCGATCGGCGGCAATTTCCGCCAAGGCCCACAAGGTCTGGTTGCGCGTCGAGGGCTGGCCGGCAAAATTCAGCAGATGCCTGGCAAAAGCGCCGAAAATATCCGGGCGCAGGGCGATGACCGCGCCCATGGTTTCGATCATGCCCCAGGGCGTCGCCGCCGAATCGGAGCAGGCCTCGAACAAGCGGTGCAAAAGCTCGGAGACCTGGCCGGGGTCGCGGCCCGCCACCCTGGCGCAGACTTCGCCGATCAGCCAGGCGAGACGCCAGCGGGCGTCTTCATCCGGATCGTAGAGAAAACGCTGCAACAGGCGCAGGGTTTTCTTGTCGTCAAGGCAGAGGGCGGCGAGAGCCTCGGCATCGCCGGCATCGGCCAGTTGCCGCGCCTTTTCCTTCGTCGCTCGCTGCCGTGGCCCCGCCGCAGGCGATGGCGCCGGAACCGGGACGGCCACGGCGGCCGGCGCTTCGCTCTTCTTTTTCCGCGCCCGCCGGGCGATTTCCGCCGGTTCCGTATGCAGGCGGACAAAATAGAGCACGCCACGCACGGCGCGGCCATCGAGGTTGCCGCTTTCCACCACCTGGTGGGTCTGTTCGTCGTAATTTTCCAGCCGCCCGGTTAGATAATCATCCTCCGGCATCAGCTCCCAGGCAAAATCCCAGTCATCGCCGCAGGCTGACACCAACGCCTCGACCATGGCGGCGCCGACGTTATGGCCGGTGGCGTCGCAGGCGTAGACGGCGCCGCAAACACATTCCCCTTTCGGAAACTCGTTCATCTTCCTGTGACTGGAATGTGACGGCCGGCCGACATTTTGGCCGCAGAACGGGCACCAGGGCTTCAGTGCCGGAGCCTGCCGTTTCATGCCAGCTTTTCGCCGAGGCTGGCGGCGAAATTCGGGTCAACCGCATAACCCAGTTGCCGCGCCCGTTCCATATGTTTGGCGGCGGCGGCGTAATCGCCGCTGAAATAGAGGGCCACCGCCAGATTGTTATGGCCGAGTGGCGAATCCGGCTCGAGCTCGATGGCCTTTTTCGCCGCCGTCACGGCGCGGTCATCCTCACCCATCATGGTGAGAAGCGAAGTCAGGTTCATCCAGGCCGTGGCCAGATTGGGGTTGTGCTGCAAGGCGCGTTCGTAGGCGGCGACGGCCTTAGCGGGGTCATTCAGCCGCTGCCAGATCAGGCCGAGATTGGCGTGCGCCTGCGCCGATTCCGGTTGCAGGTGGAGCGCCTTCTCGTTCAGTTCCCGCGCCTTTTGCAGATTACCCTGGCCGAAATAGATGGCGCCGAGATTGATCAGGGTTTCGACATTCAGCGGATCGAGTTCGCTGGCTTTTTTCAGGGCGGCAATCGCCTCGTCGAGACGGCCCGCCTTCATCAGCACCAAACCGAGATGGTGAAAAGCCACCACCGAATGGGGATTTTCGCGGCACTGCTTTTCCAGCTCGGCGATCACCGCCGCCACGTCTTCTTTCGTATTTTCAGCCATCGTCTCATCCTCGCAGAATCACGGTGAAATTGTCTCATAGCATCCGGCTTGATGCCGCCGGAACTAGGTAGTATAGACGTCTTTACCTTTTCCCGCAAAGACAAATCCAGGCGAGCGGCGCGAGAAATGGGGCACGCCCGCCGTCACCACCAGTATTCCGGGTAACGCCGGTTTTTCACCAGATTGTTGAAGACAACAGCGACAAGAATAAGCACGACCGCTCCGGCTCCAACCGGGATAAGGGCGAAGAGATAACCCAATGCCTCGACTTTGGGGCCACCGCTCAGAGCGATCAGCGCCGTGGCGCCGCCCGGCGGGTGCAGGGTGCCGGTGAGGTGCATGAGGGCGATGGCACAGGCGACGGCTACAGCCGCGGCGATCCAGCCGGGATACGGCACGGCCAGCCGCGCGCTGATTTCGACGAACGCCAGCCGCACGCTGATCCCGACCAAGGCCGAGAGCACATGCCCGCCGAGGACGTTTCGTGGTTGCGCCAAAGGACTTCTCGGCGCGCCGTACAGCAGCACCGCCGAGGCGCCGAACGAACCGATAAGAAACATCAGGCCGAGTTTATCGACGAATTGGGCATCGAGATAGGCCACGAGGCCGATGCCGATAAGCGCCCCCAGCCACGACCACAAGACTTCCCACAGGGAAACCAGCGGCGGACCCTTGCCCTGACCAAGCATCTTGGCAAAATACGCTTTCATACGGCCTCCGTGAGCATATCGCCGAAGGCGCGAATCAGATCGCTGTGGCTCAACATGCCGACGAGGCGGCCCTGTTCGAGCACCGGCAAACGGCGGATGTGGTTTGCCGCCATAATCTGGGCGGCGGCAAAGGCGGTGGCGTCGGCAGCGACGGTTTGGGCGGGAGCGGTCATGATGGCGGCGACGGCAACCGTGCTCTGGTTGACGGCTTCACAACAGGAAATGCAGAGCGCCCGCGCCGCGAGCGTCATCAGGGAGGCGGATTTGGCAATATCCATGAGGGGTAGAAAGTCCTTGATCGAGACTATGCCAACGAGTACGCCCTCTTGCATAACCGGCGCGCCGGAAATTCCGGCATCGGCTAAAAGCCGCACCGCCTGGATAGTATCCATATCCGGCGTGAGGGTGATGAGATTGGTGGTCATCAGGTCGCGGACGTGCACTGATTGACGAAGTCTCTCCACCGTCAGTTGGTGGGCGACACGAAAGAGGTCCAGCGCATCGTTCGGGGTAATGTCTAAAAATACCCCCTGGGCGCGCATGGCTTCGATAACATCCGACGACGACAGATTTGCGTGGTATCGGGGTGCCATAGTTTTCTCCTGTCGCTATCCTGGCGTTGCCGCCTGGACATTTTTATGTGAGCCAGACGACGCAAGCCGCCGGACCATGGAGGAGTTGAATATAGACGCCTTCACCTTTCGGCGCCAGTGGATGAATCGTTTTCCTGTTTCTTCCCTTGACAAATATCGCGCGCCGCCATTTCTTAAGGGCATGAGCATTTCCATGAAACAGGAGACAAGCATGGCAACGGGCAAAGGATACGAACAACTGGGGCTGTTTTATCTGGGACGGGAACTGGATATGGCCAGCGGCCAGGCCGCAGCCGCGCCGCTTCTCGTCAAAAGCAAGGATTTTACCACCCATGCCGCCATCATCGGCATGACCGGCAGCGGCAAAACCGGCCTCGGCATCGGCCTGATCGAAGAGGCGATCATGGACAATATCCCTTCGATCATCATCGACCCGAAGGGTGATATGGCCAACCTGCTCTTGACCTTTCCTGACCTTTCGCCCGCTGATTTCATGCCCTGGATCGACCCGGCCGAAGCGGCCCGCAAAGAGATGACGGTCGAGGCCTATGCCGAACAAACGGCGAAAAACTGGCGGCAGGGCCTGGCAAGCTACGACCAAGACGGGGAGCGCATCGCCACGCTGCGACAAAAAACGAAATTCACCATCTACACGCCGGGTTCGAGCCTCGGCGCGCCGGTGTCGGTTTTGGGCGATTTTGCAGCGCCGTCCGCGGACGTCATCGAGGACGGCGACACTTTGAACGCCCTGGCCGCCTCGGCCGCCACCAGCCTCTTGAGCCTCGCCAAAATCCAGGGCGACCCCTTGCAAAGCCGCGAGCATATCCTGGTTAGCTCGCTGCTGCTCGATGCCTGGCGCCAGGGCCGGAGCCTGACGCTTGAAAGCCTGATCGGCGGCATCGTCACCCCACCTTTTACCAAGATCGGCGTCTTTGCCCTTGACACCTTCTTCCCGCCCAACGACCGCCTTGCCCTCGCCATGCGCCTGAATAACATCATCGCCAGCCCGGCCTTTGCCGCCTGGACGCAAGGGCAGCCGCTCGACATCCAGCGTATTTTCTATGACCAGGACGGCAGCCCGCAAACGGCGATTTTTTCCATCGCCCACCTGGCCGATGGCGAGCGGATGTTTTTTGTTACCATGCTGCTCAACCAGACGATCGCCTGGATGCGCCGCCAACAGGGCACCGACTCTTTGAAGGCGCTGCTCTATATGGATGAAATTTTTGGCTATTTCCCGCCAACGGCCAATCCGCCGTCGAAACAGCCGATGCTGCTTTTGTTGAAGCAGGCGCGGGCCTTTGGCCTCGGTGTGGTACTCGCCACCCAGAACCCGGTCGATCTCGACTACAAGGGCCTGGCCAATATTGCTTCCTGGTTCGTCGGGCGGCTGCAAACCAGCCAGGACCAGGAGCGCGTCGCCGCCGGCATCAGCGGCGCCAGTGACGGCAAGCTCGACCGCGCCCAGGTGAAAAGCCTGCTCGGCAAGTTGAAGGGACGGCAATTTCTCTTGACTTCAGCGCATCTCGACGCGCCGCTGCTCTTTGAAACCCGCTGGACCATGTCGTATCTGAAGGGACCAATCGCCGGTGACGACATCCGAAAATTGATGAGTGGAGCCAAACCGGCGGCGGCATCAACACCAGGAAAGGGCGACGGACAAACTCATCCAACCAGCCAGGTACCGGCCGCCGGTGCCAAGCAATCAACAGGCGAAGCCAGCGCCACGCCGCCAGTCATTGCCAGCGGTATCGAGCAGCTCTACCATATGCCGCCACTGGCCGGTGACGCCCCGGTCTTGGCGCCATGGCTCGCCGCCCGCGCCAGTATCCGTTTTTACAACGCCAGTAAAAATATCGACGAAACCCAGCCAATCGCCTTGCGGATTTCTTTGGATGAACGCTTCGTCCGTCCCGATTGGGCGAGCGGCGAGGAGATTCCTTTCGCGGCAAGCGATTGCCAGCAAAAAGCGCCCGCCGGCAGCCGCTTTTATCCACTACCGGCGGCCATCATCGGCCTGAAGGATTTCAAGACCCTGGAAAAATCTTTTGCCGATTATCTCTATCAGGCGCGGCAGTTGGAGATGTACCGGGTGACGAATTTGAAGATGGAGTCGCGGCCCGGCGAGACCCTGGGTGATTTCAAGGTGCGGGTCGCCGATACCCTGCGCGGCCAAAAGGATGCAGCCCTTGCGGACATGCAAAAGAAATACGCCGACCGCCAGAAAGCGCTGGAACAAAAACTGGCAATGGCGCAAGACAAACTGGCGCGGGAAAAAAGCGATGTAACGGTCAGAGCGACCGACACGCTCATCTCCTTTGGCGTCGCCGTGGTTGGCGCCTTCCTTGGCCGCAAGACCTTTTCGGCCAGCAATGTGTCGCGCGCCGCCACCGGCGTCAAAAGCGCCGGCCGGCTGATGAAGGAACGCGGTGATGTGCAAGTGGCCGAGGAGTCGTTGGGCCAGATCCAGCAAGAACTGGCCGGCCTCACGGCGGAAGTTCAGGCCGAGGCACAAAGCATAGCCGCCGGCTACGATGCCAGCGCCTTCCCGGTCGAGACGTTCAGCCTGAAACCGAAGAAAAGCGATATCTTCGATGTCCGGCTGGCGCTGTTGTGGGAGGCGGCGGTGTAGTTTTCACAGTTTTTACCGCCCTGCCAGCGCCTGGGCGATTTCTTCCTTGACGCTTCTGGCCATGGCCAACGGGTCTTTGGCGTCGCGGATCGGGCGGCCAATGACCACATGATCGGCACCGGCGACGATGGCATCTCTCGCGGTAGCGACGCGCTTCTGGTCATCATTGCCAATGACATCGCGGTTGAGACCGGGGCGGATGCCCGGCGTGACGATGATGAACGAGCCACCGGCGCTTGCCCGCAGACTTCGCGCCTCGAGCCCGGATGAGACAACACCGTCGCAACCGAGAGCGATGGCCTTTTTGGCCCGCAGCAGTACCAGGTCGGCAATCGAGCCGGTCATGCCCATATCGCGCATGTCGGATTCGTCAAAACTGGTCAGGACCGTCACCGCCAAGAGCTTCATGTCGCCCGTTTTCCTGGCGACGGCGGCGCGGATGATCGGGTCGTTACCGTGGATGGTGGCGAAAGTGACCTTATGCTTTTGCAGTTCCTCGACGGCCAAGGCCACAGTTTCCGGAATGTCGAAGAATTTCAGATCAACCATGACCTTGCAGCCGCGTTTGGTAATGAAGTCGATCACCGGCCACCAGCCGGCGAGAAACAACTGCAAGCCGACTTTGAAGAAGCGGATTTCCCCGTGCAGTAATTCGACCAGCCGCCGCGCCTCGCTGACGTCGGCGACATCGAGGGCGAAAATGATCCGTTCGTCGAGTGGAATGTCATTCATGGTCATGGCACCATTCTGTTATAAAATTTTTCGCTGCCGCCGCGAACATCCCGGCAAGCCGCCACTATACCGGACGCGGCACGATGAAAGAAAGGTTTTGATGATCAATCGAGCGGCCCCTCATCGCCTCGGCGGCTGAAAGCGACCATCCGGTTCTCCTTTTCGGTAGATGGCGTCGAGGAAGAACAGCTTGCGCGGCAACTGGGCCGGCGAGGCCCTGACCACGAGGAAATCGGCATCTTCGCCCGGCCTCAGGGCAAAACCCGGCAAACCGAGAAGAGCGGCGGCGGCACTGGTGGCACTCCGCACCGCTTCGGCCAGCGTTAATCCCGCTTTCATCAAAAGGGCCAGTTCCTCGCGTACAGCATCGCCGCAGATGACGCCGGCGCAACCGGCATCGCTGCCGCAGACGATATTCACGCCGAGATCGCGCCCCAGTTTCACCTGTCCGATCTGATGGGCGAGGTTTTTTCGTGCCATGGCCCGTTCACCGGCTGTAAGCCCCGGATAATCGGCAAGGGCGCGCATCGGGACGAGCGTCGGCACCCAGACGGCGCCGCTTGCCGCCATGCGGCGCAGGTTGTCCTCACCCATGAAGTAGCCATGCTCAATCGAGTCGCAACCGGCGGCCAGAGCCAAGCGCACCGCCTCCTCGCCGTTGGCGTGGGTGGCGGCCTTCTTTCCCAAACTGTGCGCCCAGTCCACCGCCGCCCGCATTTCCTCCTCGGAAAACTGGGGCTTCGTGGCCTGGCCAAAGACCTCGAGGCTATTGGCGCCGGATGCGAAAATCTTCAGCCAGGGCGCGCCGTCAGCAAAACGCCTGCAGGCGGCGGCAAGGCTTTCTCCCACCCGCGGTGCCCGCGCGAACAGAGCGCCATAACGGCCATCTTGATGCCAGCCGGCACCGGCGGCGATGATGCGCACCGGCGCGTCGTCGCCCAGCCGGTTGGCTTCGGCCCAGGCCAAGCCGTGCCGGTCGCCGAGATCACGGACGGCAAGAACGCCATGGGCCAGGCAATAGTCGAGATTTCGCCGAATCTGCGGCAGGATTTCTTCTGGCGTCGCCTGACATTGCTTCGCCCGGTATGCCGGGTCGGAACTCGCCGACAGCCACAAATGGACATGGACATCGATGAGCGGCGGCAGGATGGTGGCGCGGCTTAGATCGATGCACGGGCCGTGGCAATTTCCGGCGGCTGGGACGATCTCGACGATTTTCCCACAATCCAGGCGCAACAGCACGTCGCGCTGGATTGCCCCGCCGAGGCCGTCGATCAGCCAACCGGCGTGAATGGCTTGCTGTATTTCCTTATGCATGATTGTGCCTCCGCGCCCGCTTTGCCGCCGTGCCGCCGTCTGACCCTCCTGGCGGCGGGGAGAATAATCGCTTGTGCCAGGACGGAAGAATGCGGTACATTCACGGCAAAATTTTTTGTCCCCTTTCACCAGAGGAGAGCATATGGCCAGTTTCGTCAAAGCGGCTGACGCCGTCGCCGCCGCCCTGGAAATCGAGCGCCGTGGATACGCCTTTTACCGGAAAGTGCAGGAAAAAGCCACCGACCAGAAAACCAAGGATTTCTTCGGGTTCATGGCCGAGGAAGAGCATCGGCACGAAAGTATTTTTGCCGAAATGCTGAAACGGATCGGTGGCTTGGAACTGCCCGCCGGCGCCACCGATGAGGAATATCTCAGTTATGTGCAGGGCCTGCTCGATTCACACGCTCTGTTTTTAGCCGACCAGGAACGGGAGATGATCGCCCAGCCGTTTTTGGGGGCGCTGCGCTTTGAAAAAGATACGTTGATCTTTTTTGTCGAGCTGGAAGCCATGGTGCCGGATGCCGAGCGCATCCATGTCCGCCATTGCGCCGATGAAGAACGCAAGCATATCCGGATGCTGCAAAAATTTGGCAAGTAACCTCTCCCCTCGCTTTGCCGGGATGGCCGCCTTGGGCCGTCCCGGTCCCTGGAGAAAGCCCGTTCTCTCCGGAACAAAACCGGTAACTCGACGGGCTGATAAGCCGCTTTAAAATATGATTGGCCCGATGCCGACGATTCTCCTGACCAACGATGACGGCATTCATGCCCCAGGTCTGACCGCTTTGCGGGCGATGCTGGCGCCCTTGGGACACGTCGTCGTGGTGGCGCCGGAGCACGATAACTCGGCGGTATCACATGCCCTGACCATGGGCCGCCCGTTGCGCCTGCAAGACCTGGGCGGCGACCGTTTCGCCGTCGATGGCACCCCGACCGATTGCGTCATCATCGGCCTCGGCCGGGTGTTGCCGGAAAAACCGGCGCTGCTCGTGTCCGGCATCAACCGCGGCCCCAACCTCGGCGACGATATTTCCTATTCCGGCACCGTGTCGGCGGCCATCGAAGCGACCATGTACGGGGTTCCGGCCATGGCGGTGTCGATGGGGCTGTCCGGGGAAACGCCGTTGTATGAACGGGCGGCGGTGATTGTCCGCGCCCTGGCCGGCAAAGTCCTCGGCGCCGGCCTGCCGGGAAATACCCTGGTCAATGTCAATTTTCCGGCCGGTGGCCTGTATAAAGGAGTCCGCCTGACCCGTCAGGGCAGACGGCTATGGCAAGACCCGATCAAAGAAGTCCGTGATCCCTGGGGTGAAACCCGCTACTGGATCGGTGGCAAGCGCCTGCATGTCGAGAATGAAGGCGATACCGATGTCGTCGCCGTTGCCGAGGGTTATGTTTCGGTGACACCGATCCATCTCGACACCACCAATCATCTGGCGCTCGAAGCACTGCGGCGCAACTGGCACCTGGAAGAACTGGGCTGATCTAGGCTGGCTCGTTTAGTCCAGGCAATTACCCCTTGCACTTGTCTTGGCGCGTGGGTGCTGGTTTGTGTGGCGGTGTTGATGCCGGTCTAGTTCTAGCTTTAACCATAATCGCTATGGTCACCACCTTGGTTAGCATCCCGCTCTTTGTCATTGCCAACGCGCTGGTGTACGCTCATGAGCAAAAGCAACTTCATGTGATTGTCCATACCTAACTCGGAATACTTGAAATCTCTTGCCGGAATTTCTTGCCGAAGTTGCTTTATCGAATGTTTTGTGATACATTAACAGCGTTTAGTGTTTTATATAATATTCATTATTGGTGTTTTTATAATTATGGCTTCGTTTGTTGTAGAACGTGGGTTGAAAAAGCTAGGTGGTGACCTCAAGGACGCCAGACGCCGCCGGCGGATTAAAGCCGCATTGATGGCCGAGCGTCTGGGCATTACCAGGGCCACCCTGGATCGCATGGAGAAAGGCGAGGCTAGTGTCAGCATGGGCACTTATGCGACCGCCATTTACAGCCTTGACCCTGATAAATTCGATCAGCTTATCAATATTTTTTCACGGGAAAACGATGTGCTCGGTCAGCTCATCTCGGACCGGGAGCTACCACAACGGATTCGGGGAACTTCCAGATTATGAAGCTCATTGTGACTATGGACTGGGCCAACCATCCAGAGAAAGTGGGCGAGTTGGAAATTTTCAACAACCGTGGAGTGGAGACGTATCAATTCACCTACTTCAAGAACTGGGCGGCAAAGGGCTTTCAGATCGACCCCGCTTTGGATTTGGTGCCAGGATTTCAATATCACAGTCAAAGTCTACCTGGCGCGTTTCAAGACATCTCTCCTGACCGCTGGGGCCGTCTAATTCAACAACGAACCAAGAGTGGCTTTATGAGTGAGGCCGACTTCCTTCTTGGCGTTAGCGATCAGATGCGTCTAGGAGCTTTGCGGCTCAGTGAAGCGGAACGACCGGAAATTTTTTTGGCTGCCAATACCAATGTGCCAAAACTGGTCGACATTCGCGTGCTGGAAGACGCCAGCCGACGAATTGAAAAAGGGCTGGAGACGGCAGAGGATTTGCAACAATTATTTGGGCCGGGCACATCGTTGGGTGGCGCTCGCCCCAAAGTGGTTGTGCAAGACGGCGGCAAGCTCTACCTTGCTAAGTTTCAGTCAAATCTGGATACTGAGCGCGTGGGCGCATGGGAAGCCACCATGCTCGATATTGCGCAAAAGGCGGGGATCCCGGTGGCCAAGCATCGGTTACTCAGCAAAGGCGATGAACGCCCTATATTACTTCTGGAACGTTTTGACAGGAATGAGGCGGGCCGTATCCCGTTCGTATCGGCCATGACGCTTTCCGGCTTGCGTGACCGGCAGAACGCAAGTTACGGAGAACTGGCAAGCGTCGTATCCAGCCTATCCTCGCAACCAAAGCTGGATAGCTTCGACTTATGGCGGCGCATGACCTTCAATGCCATGGCAGGCAATACAGATGACCATTTGCGTAACCATGGATTCCTACGGGATCGTCAGGGTTGGCGCTTATCACCCGCCTATGATCTCAACCCAAACAATCAACCATTCGAGCGGCGCTCTCACGCGCTGGCATTTCTGCCAGGTGAAAATAGGCCGTCTTGCGATTTATGTAAGGAGATGGCGGCGTTTTTCAACCTGGACAAGCGACAGGTTGAGCATGGGCTAAAGTGCATCGGGACTGCTCTTTCACAATGGCGCGAGATAGCAAAGCGGAACGGTTTGACTGAAGGTGAAATAAAACGTCAGGCTACCGCGTTTCACCATCAGGATAGTGAACGGCTGATTTCTTTGTCGCTCAAGAAACTTGCTCGCGAGGTGTAAGGCTGAAATGCACGTAAAGCTAAGACCGCAATCCCAGCATTTTGTCGCTACCGTGCATTTTGCGGCGCCCGCCAGGCGTATAACAAATAAAGACAGTTCTCAGATCATATCCGAGTTACTACATAGCTAGAGAACCAGTGTTTCAGGCAGCAAACACTACTTCCATATGGCCAATACTTGGGGCGTCGCGACAAAGAAAACTCATTTCAAGAATGCGCCGCTTCGGCCAGCGCTTTGGCCGCCCATTGATTGAGGCTCGTCCCGGATGCGCGCGCCGCCGCTATCGCCGCCTGATGCACCTCCGATGGCACCCGCAGCATCAAATTGCCGCTGGCCGGTTTTTCCGGTTGCTGCCCCAAGCGTTCACAGGCTTGCAGGTAATCATCGACCGCCTCGTGAAAGGCTGTTTCAAGCGCGGTAACGGAATCGCCATGAAACGTGACAATATCGCGGATACCGGTCAGTCTGCCGATAAAAATCCTGTCTTCATCGTCGTATTCAATACGAGACAGATACCCTTTGTAGGTCATGCTATTCATGGCTTTATCCCCAGTTGTTCAAGAAATTCCCGCGCCGCCGAGACGCGATAGCGCAAAGCTTCTTTGTTGGGATGTGGACGGTGGAAATATGCTCTCAGGCCATTTTTCTCGAAAGTGACGGAAGAACCCGAACCCTCGATAACGGAACAGCCAATGGCAACGAGCAACGCTTCTATCCGCGCCCATTCAATGGCGCCCGATGTTGGTTTGGCAAAAATACCCGCCAATGTTTGGCGATGCTTGTTATTCATACCATTACCATACTACGCTGGATCAGCATCTGCAATCGTCAATTGATTGCAGACAGGACGTGGCGATGCGCCGCGAACAAGAGTGGGGAAAATATAAAATGACGGAGTGGTTGCGGGATGGCTGGCGAACCACCCCCGACAGATTGAAAAGACGAAAGCCAGGCAAATAGAAACAACTGTCAGATCAAGGCTGAATTACTGCAACTGAGTCCTCCGGCCGTGGCGCCGCTTGGTTCACATCCCGATTTCCTTCTCCAAGGTGTCGGCTATCCACTGATTAAGGCTTTTTCCCTCGGCAAACGCGGCGTGTGACACTTCCTCGTGCAGGCGGGGAGCGACGCGCAGATTGAACTTGCCAGAAAACTCTTTTCTGGGTTCCACCCCATCCTCCCGGCACATATCCAGAAAAACGTTCAGCGAAATAACCCCTTCCCGTTTCAAGCCGTCAACATCTTTGGCATAAAAATCAGCGCCGCCATTGAGACCGAGAAATTCACCCCGAAACATCTCAATATCCGGATCATATACCACAGCGGCTTTATACCCATTGATCTCCATTATTCCTTTCATGGTTTCACCCCATTTCGTTCAAGCCACTCTCGGACGCTCGCCACTGCGCCCTTGTCCGTGTTGGGCGAAGGATGTGGCCGGTGAAATACCCGCCGCTCACCGAACAGCTTCACACCCACGCGCGATCCTTCCCTTTCGCTGATCTCGGCGCCCAGAGCGACAAACAGTGCCTCGATGTCGCGCCATTTGACATTGGCGCTGACCGGGCGGGAAAAGATGAGTTCAAGAGTGACGATATGTTTTCTTTGCATGGCATTACAGTACCATTAAATAGTACTGTAATCAAGGAGAGACAGCAAATATTTACTGTCTCAAGGCGAACCACCCCACGACAGATTGAAAAGACAAAAGTCAGGCAAATAGAACTGTCATACTTTCCCCCAGCCCAGTCTCATGGCGCATTTTACTTCCAATCCAAGCCTCTCACCCTTGCGTTTTTCTGCCGCTGTGTATTCTCATCGTCGCCGGCGCGCTCCAAATCGGCCAACTGCTTATCCGGTTCGGCGAAAACGTTATCCACCTGTTTCTTGATTTTCTCCCGTTCCGCATTAGCCGCTTTATTCTTTTCCGGCGCTTGCTGATGTTTGGGGATATTGTCGCCTGACATCACGCTCCGCGTGTTGTCGTTTTGACCACTTTTGGCCGCGCCGGAGACAAGGCTCCGCTCTCTCGATTCCGCCAGGCGCGCCGCTTTGGCTGCCGCTACCGCCTGATCGCGTTGGCGCTGGGCCTGTATTTTCTCTTCCTTAGCCATTTGTTGACGTATCCGCTCGGCCTTGGCTGCCGCCGCCTTTGCTGCCGCCACCGCTTGGTCGTGTTGACGCTGGGCGCGTATTATCTTTTCCTCGGCCACTTGTTGGTGCAGCCGGTCGGCCTCGCGGCGCTGCTCATCTTTGGTCAATTGTTCCCGTATTCGCTCGACTTCGGCTGCCGCCGCTTGTGCTTCCGCCACCGCCTGGTCGCGTTGGTGCTGGGCTTGTATTCTCTCTTCCTCGGCCATTTGTTGACGCATCCGCTCGGCTTCGGCTGCCGCCGCCCGCGCTTCCGGTTCCGCCGACGTCTGCTGTACCGTCTGTGGTTCTTGCTGGTTCTGGGCTATTTGCGGCGCTTCCGGTTCCGCCTGCGGTTGCGACAGTCCCTTTTCCGCCAGCAGGGCCTGCATGGCCTCCTCCTTTTGTCTGTCAAGCTCTTTTTTGTACTCGCCGATGGCCGTCTTTACCTGATCGAGACCACCCTGGATTTCCCGTAGGCGTTTTCCCGCCTCCTCTTTCGTGATTTTGCCGCTGTCGTACTGGGCGATGACTTCCTGCCATTTTTTGTCATAACAGAGGCGGGCGCGGAAGACTTTATACTGCAAGTTGCGGATAGCATTGCGTCTCACGCGATCCGCGGACGCAAGGTTCTGGGCGTCAGCACAGTAGGCATGACACTCGGGGTAATAATAGCCACCAGTCGTTGGTTCAACCCCAGCGCATCCGGTGAGCGGCAAGGCGGCGCAAAACAAAAGGGCGATTGCCCGATTTTTGACAGAAACGGACATAAGCATCAGAATTCCAGGCCTCTCTCTCTCGTTTCTTTCTGACGCCGTATTTCATTATTCGCGTCGGCGTGATACAAATCGTCCAAGGAGTTCAACCGTTTGGTTTTCTCCTCTACCGGTTTCACATCCGCTTCTTGGTGCTCTCTCGGCGGTTCTTGCTCTTTGCGGCTATCGCTACTTTTCTGGCTCTGGGCCGTGGCCGTCGGCTGCGGTTGCTGTTCTGCTTGCCTGGCTCGTTTCTTTTGCTTCTTGATATTCACTTTGGCCTGTTGCGCCGGCGACGGCGACGAGCTTTTCGCCACACTTTCTTGCATGGTTACGTCAGAGTCCTTGCTCTCCTCTTGCGGCGCCGTTTGTAGCACCTGCGATTGCGGCTCCTGTTGTTTCGGCGTCTGTGATGGGCTTTCTTGCACGCTTTCTGGCATGGTTGCGCCAAAATCTCTGCGCCCTTGTTGCTGATCGGCGTATCGCGGCAGGTTGGAGTCAAGTGAGCGGATTTCTTTTTCGACTTGCTCGATATTGCTGGCCACCCCCGAGGCGACTTCCGCGCTCGGATGATATTTGGCCAGAATGTTTTTCAGAATCTCCTTGCTCTCGACAAGCAGTTTCTTTTTCTCTTCAATATCGGCGGTTTTGGTCGCGCGGACATAGAGATCAACGGCCTTGCGATGTTCGTCCTGAGCCGCTCTCAGAGAGAGATCGCCCTGTGAGGCTTGCGTGGCTTGTTCGCTTTGTTTGACAAACGCCTTTTTGTAGCCAGCGATGAGCGTCTTCACCTGATCGAGACCGGCCTGGATTTCTCGCAGGCGTTTTCCCGCTTCTTCCTTGCTCATTTGGCCGCTGTCGTACTGGGCGATGACCACCCGCCATTTCTCGTCGTAACATTTGCGAGCGGCGGCGACATCGCTTCGCAAGGAGCGAAAAGCCGCGCTTTCCGTGCGCTGCTCGGCCAAGATTGCACCTGTCACTGGAGTGGCAAAAGTTCCAACGAAGATAATTTCCAAAAATTCCAACATTGTCGGCATTGCCGACGCGCTGTTCTTATAGGCGTCGGCGCAATAGGCGTGGCACTCGGGATAATAGCCCCTATAGCCGTCCGGTGGCGGTACAGACTTAACTCCCGCGCCCCCTGCGCAGCCGGAGAGCAGTAAAACCACGCAAAGCAATACGGCGGTTGGCCGATTTTTGCCGCTTTTGATTGCGTGTGTCAGGTCCAGCAAGTTGTTGATTAATGACATAGAATTCAAATTTCCAATTCAATAATAAGTTTGTGCCGTGCGCGAGGCGCCGTCATTGCGACCGTGAGCGTAGCGAAACGGGAAGCAATCCAGTCCTCTCTCCTGGATTGCTTCGCCTTCGGCTCGCAATGACGATGCTATTTTGTTTTATTTTCCTTTCCGATGTCGCTTTGAATTGGAAAGAGAATTACACCCTATCAATCATCATTGCCCGTGTAGTGCAGTGAGGGCAGCTCCTCTTTGGCTTTCTCCGGCGTTTCCAAGCTGATGACTATGCGATACACGAACACTCCCAGTGAAGGTGAACAGCGCAGGTATTTCGTTTCGCCAGCTTCGAGGACAAAACTTATCTTGTTTTCGGTTTCGCTTGTAACCCTCGCCGTATAGTTGCCCGCTGACCGATCGACGAAGAAAAATCCCCAAGACTTGGATGTGCCCACCATTTCATCATTGAGATAGATTACAGGCCGGATTCCTGCTCCAATTGACGACGGACGGTAGAAAACGATGCGGCCTTGCCCCGGCGCGAGGGCCGGAATCGTATTGGCCATATCTTGGTATTTCGGACCGCTGGCGCAGCCGGCCAGAAGAGCAACGAACAGCACACCGGCAAAAACCAGTTTGAAAAAGCCGTACTTACATTGAACATTCTTTGTCATTGGAAAACTCCTTGGGGTAGTTGAACTGGGGGTGTGAGAGGCGAAAAGCCAGATTCGACCGGCAAATAGAAGCCGACCAACATATTGCCACGGATCACCAAATAGGCTTCATGTACTTGATGTCCTTCGACGGTGAACACCGAAGCGACAGGCCGGTACACATTGCCTTCAGGCAAATGGCCGGCGCGACGCCAACGGCTTTGCGCCGGCAGTTCCCTGCTATAACCCGTGTTCAGGTGGATTTGGACGGCGACAGGGAGCGTCACGTCGGCGCTGCCATCAACGGTCGCCGCTTCAGGAAACAACAACGGCGCGGGAGTGTATGAAATCTCTGGCGCGCAGGCGTTCAGCATGAGGCTAGCGGCAAACACAATTACAAACTTCGCCAGGGTATTCATGGGCTCATTTCCTCCGTCATTGCCGCAATTCGTATTGAGTCGATAATTTTCAAGACCGTGCAGGTCGTAACCGCCATCAGACACTGGCCGGTTGCGCGGACAGACTCTCTTGTCATTTCATTTCCTTTGGTTGAAGTTACATTTTCATTTCATCTCCTTTGGCCGAATGTTTACAGATATGGCGTGACAACCTTAAATCTCCGCTCAGACACCATGTCTTTCAGAACATCCGTTTCCGTTAGCGACGTGCTTGCTTTATTACGCAAATGCCCGCGCAGGATGGCGGCTCGCCGTTTCATGCTGCTGCCGAAATTGTCTGCATCTTTATCATCTTGCACAAACCGCTGGCCCACCGCCTCTATCTGCGCCTCGACGCGGTCGCTGTTAAAATGTTCCAACTGACGCAGGGTGCCAAAGTAATAGAACAAGGCGCCGTGGATATAGGTGACCGCCATGCGAACCACTTTTTTCTGGCCGAGAAGATTCTCCTGAGATTCCGTAAGGTTTTTGTTGACCTTCGCCAACTTATCCAGACTGTCTTTGTGCCTCTCCCGTTCTGCCGCCGATTGGCCAGGGTTTTGCACCAGTTTTTCCAGAATCGCTTTCTTTTTCAGCTCGTTGTCAATGTATTCCTGTATCTCCAGCAGATCCGATTGAGCCTGTTCAATACGATAGGCATACTGGGCAGCCACCTCCAGTGTAAACATCGCCCCCAAAAGCGTTTCGCGGATCATCTGCTCTTCGCTGTCGTTGACCTTCTGGTGGTATGAGGAGACGACCGCCTCCGCTTCCTTCATGGCAGCGAGTGCCTTCTGATCGGTAATGACGCTGGCCGCAGCGCGAATCTTGCCACGGGCGTCGTCGGCCGCGCCACCGCCCGCCGCCAGCGGTTTCGAGCGGCTCACCCATTCGCCTTTCAGGGCGCCGAGACGGTCGGCGGGGGTGAAAATGCCGCCCAGGGCCAGCCGGAAACCCACCGTGTCATCACCACTAGCCTTGCCGCCCCAGAAGTAGTCGTATTCCAGCCGGGACCCCGGATGCAGCTCCTTTTCGCTCTCGGCCAAATAGTTGCCGCCCTTGAGCACCAGGCCGCCATCGCCGCCCAGCCGCTGCCCGGCGAAAATAAGCTGAAAGGGCGACAGCACCATCTCGGCGACATTGCCGGCCATATCGTGCAAGCCGAGGACGCTCGGTTTCAGCGAGCCGATGCCGGCGGGCCATCCGGCGCGATTAGGCCAGTAGCGTTTGGCGGCGACATACTCGCCAAGTTCGGCGCCATCGGCAAGCGAGCGCTCGGTAATGCCGGCGACGGTGACGGCGGCGCGTTCCGCCTGCCCGACTTTATGGCCGCCACGGGCGGCATACTCCCATTCCTCTTCCGAGGGCAGGCGGATATAGGCCGGGCGCTTGGCCGCCGCGAAATACGGCAGGCTTTCCGGATGGTTTTTCAACAGCCAGTCGGTATAGCGGCGGGAAAAATCCAGCACGTCAAACCAGGAGATATTGGTTTGCGGCTTGTCGTCATCCGGCTTCAGGGCCAGGGGCGCGTCACCGGCATTTTCCATGACTGCCCGCCACTGGGCGCGGTTCAGTTCATACTTGCCGATGAAATAGAGAAAGGGCTTCTGATACCGCGATTGAGCGGCGCAGCCGGGATCGCTGACAATGGCCTGGCGCACACCCTGGCCCCAAGCGGCGGGCACATCCTTCAACTCGAACGGGGTAGTGAGCCTGACCATATGTGTCTGTTCGCGGTAGCCATAATCGGTATTGGCGACGCCATGCCGCTCCTCGGAGGCATCGAGATAACCGCCGGTGGGCACGCAAACCGGGCGCAGCGCCAGACTCAGCCCGCCCGGCATCGGCAAGAGGACATCGCCTGGCAATGGTTTCGGGTTCGATACATCCTGGGCGCTGAGATTGCCGCCGACGGCCGCGCCCTCTTTATCGACGCCGGATTTTCTGAAGCCCTTGGCCAAGCCCGCATCGGGGCAGGCCAGGATGAGCAGCAACCCAGCCAGAATGCTGATAATCGTCATTGCGAGCCGCGTGGTTTTCGCGGCGTAGCCATCCAGTCTTTTTCTCGATTGCTTCACCTTCGGCTGACAAAGACGGGAATAATTGAGTTTTGAAATGAAAATGGAATTCTTCACAATTTTCACCCCTCGCGGCGCAGCACCGCCGCCGGTTGCAGATTGAGCAAACTGCCGCCGGCGCCGGAAGCACAGAGGCAGGCGAAAAGCAGCGAGCCAAGATACAGCGGTGCAAGAGTCGAGAGCGGCAGACGGCAGACCGACTCGCCGGGCGCGAGCCAAGCGGCGCAGGCGCGGTCAAAACCCCAGGCTGCCGCCGCGTACAGAGCCAGCGACAGCGTAGCGGCGCCAAGGGAAACCAGGCAGGACTGCACCAGAGGAAACAAGAGCGACTCGCGGGCATACAGCCCCATGAGCCGGGTCTGGGCGAAGATACGCAGCTTGCGCCGGACACTCGCCGCCGACAGACTGGCCAAGGATAGTCCCAAGCCAAACAGGGCGGTGCCGCCGATCAAGAGCGCCCCCAGAGACAGGGCATGGCGAAGGCCGCGCAGGGTCTCGACCTCGCGCGCGAAGGTGTAGGCTTCTATGCCCCGCGCCGTAAGGAAATCGCGCATGGCCACGACATCGTCGAGTGTTTTCACATACATGCGGAAGCCGGCATAAGTCCGGCCCTCTTCCGCGTCGGGCGGCGGCGCTTCGCCGGGCCAGCCCATCTCCGGCACGGCGAAACCGTCGCGATAGCGCTCCACCGCTTCAACCAGGGCCAGCGGCGCGTACAGATCATTTTTCCAGTCCGCCGCATCCGGCAGGATGCCCGCCACCTTCATCTGCCGCGTTATCTGTTCAAACTTGCCGTCATGACGGCGAGCGACGCGAATTTCCACCGTATCGCCAAGGTTGACGCCGGGCAGGAGACGGACAAGGTTTTGTGTGAGGATAACACCGTCGTCCGGTAGCTTGAGTTGGTAGCGGCGCAGCACCGGGTCGCCGTCAGCCGATGGCACGAGGTCGCCCTCGTGGACGGCGCCATCGGGCGCGGCCAGGTTGACGCTCGCCGCCAGCATCCGCGTGCGCGGGATGAGAAAATCCACCGAGGGATGGGCCGTCAATTCCGCCAGGCTCTTTTGCGTGTAACGGATATTGCCGTAGGGGTTGATGGCCAGGACGTTGGGATTGTCAAGCAGGCGTTTCGACAGGGTTTCGATGACGCCGTAACGCAAACCGACCAGCAACAGACAAGGCGCCAGCGCCGCCGTAAAGGCCAGCACGGCGCAGAACGACAGGTTGCGTTCGTGGAGAAAATCGCGCCAGGCCAGGAACATGGCGGTCAGGCTGGCGTGTTTGCGGCCTGGGTTGGGCGCGGGTGGCCGTTCAACGGCGACATCCACGTCAGCCTGAGTAGTATTTTCCTTGACTGGCTTCGTCGGCAAAACCCAGCGGATGGCCTGGTTTTCGCCAGCCGTGTCCGGTTCGATGGCCAGCGCCGGGATGCCGCTGTCGGCCAAAAGTTGATGATCGTGGCTGACGCAAACAAGCGCGGCGCCATCGCGCTGGGCGGCGCTCTGCAAAAGCGACATGACGCGGCGGGCGGTTTTCGGGTCAAGGGCCGAGGTCGGCTCGTCGGCCAGCACCAGGCGTGGGCGGTGGATCAGCGCCCGGGCAATGGCCGCCCGCTGCCGCTCGCCATAGGACAGAGTTTCCGGCATACTGCCGAGCAAATGGCCAATGCCGAGGAACTCCGTCAGTTGCCGCAGCCGCGCCTCGCGTTCCTCTCTATTCAAACCAAGCAGGCGGGCTGGTAAAAGAATATTGTCACGGGTATTGAGAAAGGGATAGAGATTGCCCGCCTGATGGACGAAACCGAGATTACGGCCCCGGGCCGAAGCCAGGGCATCAAAGGCGCCGCGCCGCCACAAGGCGGCAATATCCAGGCTGGCGGCGCCATCGGTAAGCAGAAATTCCGCCGCCGCGTCAGGACGGGAAATCAAGGCCAGCATTTCGAGAAAGGTGCTCTTGCCGCAGCCGCTTGGCCCAATCACCCCCAGCGCCTCACCGGCGCACAGGGTAAAATCCTCGACGCGAAGCTCGAAGACGACGCCGTCGCGGTCAGCGTAATCGCGGCGGGCGTCGCGGATGGTGACAATCGGGCCAGTCAGTATCATGTGAAATTCCACAAGTTCATCAGCGCGCTGGCTTCCCGGAGTTTATCCAATCGCGCAGTCGGTGCATGGCCGCCAAGGCTTCCTGGTTCGGCAAGGCCACCGACTGGTAATAGGCCAGCGCCCGCTCGGCGTCCTTTTTCACCGTCCACCACTGCGGCTCGAGCGGGTCAAACAGCCGCCCATAGGTAAAGGCGGCGTCGGTGTTGCCCAGTTGCCACGCATACCACAGCAAGCGGTGCAGCGCCTGGTAGTCCTTGTCCGTCTTGTCCGGCGAAGCGTCAGCCGTCCGGAACAATTTCATCGCTTCATCGGCGCTGGTGGGATTGTTGAAAAAATTGGCCACCTTGGCAGCAATATCCTGATTTGCTGGCGGCGCTGTGGCGGCGGCATTTTGCGGCGGCGCGGGCAGGTCGCTACTTTTCGGCGCGGAACCGCTGTCCTGATGATTCGATGTTTGTTGCTGTTCCTGGCCTTCTGTCAATTGTCCTTTCCCGGTATCACCGTCAGCCAGAGAATCGGGAATCGGCGGCGGCGCCGGCAAAGCCCCTTCCGCCGCATTGCCGCCCAGGCACAGGCAGAACACAAACAACGCCGCCAGCCAGAACAGCGGGTGGCTCATAAATGGCATCCGCCTATCATATTTTGTTTTTTTCACTTCCTTGCCCCGGCCCTGACCAACGCATCTTTCGCCACGGTGTTGTTACTGCGCATAGCGTACATCAAAACCGTTTCGCCGTTATTGTCCCGCGCATTTACATCGGCTCCAGCCTTTATCAGGGCATTGATCACCTCGGGGTTGGTGTTATTAACTCTGGCGGCGGCCTCAATTAAGGCCGTCCAGCCGAATTGGTCCCGTGCATTGACCTCAGCCCCAGCCTTTATCAAGGTATTGATCACCTCAGGGTTGTCGGTGTTGCCGGCGGCCATGAACAAGGCTGTTTTGTCTTCGTTATCCCGTGCGTTGACCTTAGCTCCAGCCTTTATCAGAATGTTGATCACATCGAGGTTGCTCCAGGCGGAGGCAGCCATCAAAGCTGTACTGGTGACCTCCCTGTTCTCCACCTCCTTCTTCGCGTATGCGTTGACATCCGCGCCGCCCGCAATCGCGGCCTTGACTTCTGACGGCGTCCCTTGAGTGCAGAGATCAGTAAAGTCCTTTGCATTCATAGGCCGCGCCCGCGCATGTCCATCCATCACCATCAAAGGCAGGCATAAGGCGGTAATCAAAGGCAAAAGCAAAAGAATCCTGCGCATGGTTTGTCTCCTTGCGGTTAATGTTCACAAAAATATCCGTAGTCGCCCAGGCTCATTTCAGGGCAAAGACGCCAGTGGCACGCGGTACATGGCGTCCGCCGGATCACTCGAGCCGAAACTCTTCCAGTTGGCGGTATCGGCGTAATACTGCAAATAGACTTTCAGCTTTGAATCCAGTTTGCTCAAGAAATCGTCCTGCTGCTCGCCGTTCATCGCCATCCAGTTATCGCGGCTCATGCTCATAATCAGGCTTTTGTAGGGCAAGCCTTCGAGAAAGGCCGGTAACAGCCCCAATTCGGCGATAGTCTTCCTGTCGCCGGGCGACACGCCGGGCCGGGCGCGTTCGTCCATCGGGTCAACCACCGTCTGGGCGGCCAGCGACACCAAACCATTGAAGAATTTGTCGCTGTTCGCCTCCCGCGTTTTCCGCCCCTGCTCGACAATCGCCTGCACGGCCCGGTAGAGGTTTTCGAGCTGCGCCCTGGTCAACAGCACCGCCACCTGCAACGACACGGTGGGCCGGCCCTGGATGAGATCGGCCAGATCCATATCCACTGTCCAGGCTTCAACCATTTTCGGCGCCCGCACATCGCGAACCTGTCCGGCGTACTCGGCGCCGGCCGCCCTGGCAAAACCCGAAACGATGGTCTCAACCCGCTGTTCCGGCGCCTTGCTGGCAACAGGCGGTGGCGGCGCCGGCGTGGCGGCGGCAAGCTGCTGTTCTTCCTTTTCCATGCTGCGCTGGACCAGGCTGACAATCTGGGTGGCGAGTTTGTCATAGGCGTCGGCGCCGGAAACATCGGCATTGATCGTCACATAGGCGCTTTTGATCCTGCCGTCGCTGGTGGAGGTCAGGGTGGCGAACTGCCGCTCGCGTTCCTTGGGATGGTGCTTTTCTCCCGCCTTGGTCCGTAAAGAGATGACAAGAAGCCTGATGTTTTTCTTGGCCAGGAGATCACGCACTTCCTCTTCGTTCATGCCGGTGGAGGAATAATGGTCATCGGCGCGGATGGCGCCGGAGTCCGTGACCAGCACCGCCATTTTCCAGGGATAGGCGGCCCAATTCAGATTGTCGATAGCCTTCGAGATGCCGCCAAAGGCGTCCTCGTCAAAGGAATGGGTGGACACCGTCGCCTCAGTGAACTGGGAAAAATTCGCCTCCAGCTTTTTCCGTTCACTGTAGGAGGTAAAATCCGAGACGACATGGGCGACATATTCCAAGCGCGGATTGAAGCTGGGGTTGTTGCGGTAGGCAACGACGCCGAGAGAAATGTTCTGACCGCGCGGCGATTGCGCCAATTTGTCAAAGGTGCGGTCGATGAATTGCTTGGTCTTGTCGATATACGGCCCCATCGAGATGGTGGTATCGACGATGAAGGCGATGCCCGCTTGCATATGAGGAGCGGCGGGCCGGGCCGGGGCTGCTGGCGCGGCGGGCTGTGGCGCGGGGGCCGGCGCCGGTTGCATCGCCTGAGGCGCCTCCGAGGGCACGCAGCCAATCTTCAACAGGGCGAAGCCGTTATTGCGGTATTCATCGGAATAATCGAAGATAGGCGTTATGTAGAAGTTATCACGCGGCACGGCGGCCTGGCGGTCTTCGGTATCGACGAGCGGCGACTGGGCCGGATTCTTGGCGAAATCGGCGAGGAGGGCATCCCAGGCGGCGGGAATGTCATTGGCTTCCGCGAGCCTCTCTAAATCTATCTTCGATTTGAAGAACAGCGCCGGTCGCCTGCCCATGCGGTCGGCGAACATCATGGTCAGCGCCTTGTCCCAGCGCGAGCAGTCGGCGCCGCGGATCCAGCGCGGGTTATCGCCCTTCTCGCCGGGAGCCACCTCCAGCCATTCCTCGCCGCCGATACTGCGCCGGTCGAAGACATAAAAGGGCGTGAAGGCCGGTTTGACCTCGCCCATGCCGGAGCCGGGGGCCGACAGCAGGGATGCGCCGGGATGGGTGATGATCCGCTGATAAATACCGCTTTGCGGGCTTTTCCCATCGACCAGAAGCGGCGTGCGGGCCATGGCCCAGCCTGTGCCCAGACACACGAGAAGAAGTGAAAAAATGAGGGAGGTTATGCTTTTCATCGTACAGCGCCGTAAAAGGGAAAAAATAATTCACGCGGCGAGTGGCACGGCCACAAAAAACCATGCCACTCGCGCGAAAGATTGAGGGATTGGCAATTGCACTTCACTGACGCTTAATATGGCCAGTCAGACATGGCGGCTGACACTGTTAAAAACGGAAACCTATCAATGCCTGCACGGTGAAGGAGCTAGGATCCATCTCTATCAATGACCCATTCCACATCGCGCGCTGGGTGCCTGCCATGAGATATTTCCCCTCGATGCCAGCAAAAATGCTGTCGGTGAAGTCAAATGTCAGCCCAACGAGCATATGCGCGCCAAACACATTATCAGAGTTACTATAACCTGGCACTGACGTTCCATCCACTGAGGTATCCGCATCGAAGGACAGTGGGATAATATCGACGCCGATACCACCGTAATACGTTAGCCGATTTGCTCGCGCACCGTATTTCATTGTCAATCCAATGGGATAGATATCAGCGTCGAGGTCAACTTTTACGTTACCCACTTGGGTAGGGACCGTGCCACCTCCTGAGAAAGTATTGTAGCCAACGGTAAGCTCAAGGGCTATCAGCATGGCGTCCTTCGGCGCAAAATCCCAACCAAAACCTATCTCTCCAGCGAAGCCCGTATCGAAATCACCTTTGTCCGTAGGGAAAGCCGCGCCAGCCTTACCTACCACATAAAAATTCTTTCCGTCTTCGGCGCTGGCCTGCAACGGAGCGCATAAGGCCATAACCACCAACACGCCTGTCAACAACAACATCTTCTTCATGCAATTCTCCTTTTGTTTGTTAATAATAAATCTCTCGTGCGTCAGCACCAATCCCCCAAATTTCTTTTCTTTGTCTCTACTCTAACGTTGATTTTCCTCAAGGCAGGCCGGAACACTCAAATCCAGCAGTAGCGCCGGCGTTAAACCAGTGGTCTGGATTTTGAGGCGCAACTGCTCGCGTAAATCGAATACTTCCTCACCGAGGCGAGTGGCGGTGGCAATATCGCCTTTTCTGGCGCTGTACACCGCTTGCAGCGCCGCCCGCTTACCGGCCAGCGCCCGCCGGATTTTCACGGTATCGGCCAGGAATTTGTCTTTGATGGCTTGGCTTTTCGGATCAAGGTTTCTATAGGCAAAAGGAACCGTTCCGGCCTCAGTGACAAATAGCTGAGGAGGATTGCCAATAGCGGGATCGGCGGAAACGCTTGCCGACATAAAAATCATAACAAGGACGACCACAGCCGACCCTATGAAACAACTCCAATATGTTGCAAGTTGTCCTCTCATATTGATGCCTTTCCTTTATGTATTAGCAGACTGTTGAAAAACTCCAATGTCGCGCATCATTAAAATACGATTTTTTTTACTCGATAGGTTTTCAGGGTTACCGTCATTCTGCGCGGAGCCGTCAGGCGGAGTCGCAGAATCCATTGAACAGCAATGAGCGGCATGGGTGCTGCGACTTCGCGCAGCATGACACGGTGGTATTCCGCACGCTGGTGCACTTCAAAGTTGGCATCACACTAGAGCAAACCATCCATTTTTCTATCAAGATCATCCGGCAATGCCGGTTGACCTCCCGCTGGCTTTACCGTGGATTTCCGTCTCTGCTGCGTCTGGGTATTTTGTTTGCGTTCCTGGACACCATCGGACGATGCTTTTGCTGGAGCGGCTAGCGGCTGCGCCGGCGGGCTTTTTTCTTCTGTTTGGAAATTTCCTTTCATTTGTGCCTTTTTCGTCGCAAAAGTGATATAGGCATTCCAAGCCCGAGCGGCGCGATTTCTATCCAAGACACGATTCAATTCCATAGCCTTATAAAGCTCAAAACTTGGATATTGCGCGTACTGCCGATTGACTCGCTCGGTCACATGGTATTGTTCCGCGAAACGAGCGAGAGAAGCCTGGAAGGCGGGATCGTCACCGCGACCATTAACCTGAACCGAATCGTCACCGTTGGCGATACACAAAGATTGCATATAGGGAATCAGATAGCCTCGCGCCAACGGCCCGCTGTAGCGCTCGTCTATCCAATCTTGGTAAACGATTGGGTCTTCCTCATACAGTTTCACCCCGGACGCCTGATTGAGAGGAATGCGCCAATAAGGAATGGCTAATGTTCGGCCAACAATCTGCACCACACTCAAATCGGCAATCATCTTGAGCGCCTGATGACGCCCCTGGATGGCCACGCCCTCAGCGGTATAACCAAGCCCGATACCTTTAATGGCGAAACCAATATCAACGGAATCCTTGCCATGCCAGACATCCATATCGGCGCCAAAACGGCCAGGGACGGAAACGCCCGATGGGCGAGACACCAGTAAAATGACACCAAGATGCGATTTGGTAAGGCTCTTGCCAGCGCCGCCATCAATATCCACCACACCCGCTTCTCCCATCAAATTTCCTTTGCGGGCGATACCTTCTAAACCGCGATCGAATATGGAAATAGAACCGGAAACGACAAAATCCGGTCGTGGCCTGGAATCGTCTTGCGATATTGCCTGCGTCGCCTCGCCCTTGGCGCCTTGCACATTAACTTGTATCTGATCATCGTTGGTATATTGGTCGAGTATGCGAATTTTATTATGCACATCGCCAAAGGCGGCCCGTACCATATCACCCATGTCACTCGGTATTTCGCCACCCGAACTTTGCGCTATATTTGTTTTGTCATAGATGGGTTTTATATAATAAAGAATGTCAGGTTTATTGGGCGGGAAGTAGACATCCAGCAAAAGGTTCAAGTCGCTCAGCGCATGGGTAAAGTCTGTGCCATGATCACGATTGCTGACGGCATTGGGCCGTGTCTCCGGCAATTTGGGCGGACCTGGCTGGATACAGCCACACAGACCCAGGCAAAGGCAAAAGGCTAAAATTGTTGTTTTTGAAAAAGCCATTTTTCGCATATCCGTCAAAAAATTATCTCAACCGGTGACCGCCACGCACGGCTTCGGCCCCGAACCCGTTCTCAATTTGGCAGCAGTTTCTCGCGGCAAAACAATATCGGCTCATCACTTCCCAAGACCGATAATATTAGTATTTTTGGTGTCGCTCAAATTATATATATTCCCTTTCACGGTAGCGCCTGGCCGAACAACAATATTGCCAGCGCCATTGACGCTGACGTTGTTGTCTCCACCTATTACCTGGCCGTTCTTGTCAATAACCACGCCGTCGGCTTTACCTTCCATGACGCGCTTAGCCATATTCTTCCCCCAGACTTTATATATTGCTCTAGGCTGTGCGACAGCTTCTTTTTTGATCTCTCCTTTATAAGCCTTAAGAGGATCTTCAAACTCCACTGCGGCCACTTTATTCGCCAGCAGAAAAAACATCACGAAGACGCAAGACAATACCAGAAATAAGAGATTATCTAAAAATTGCTTTCCCAATACCCGTAATTCGCTCTCTTTTTTCATCATTTTTCTCCTCGTGAGCGGATAGTTATTTGTCTTCTTTTTAGGCTGAAGAGAATAAGAACTATCCATCCTCTCCAACCTAAATAATACGGCGATTTTGGCGCCGGTGTTTTTCGTTATTGAATAATAGTGGAACCGCTCGCCGCCGTACCTCCCTCACTGGCAGTATTCTTGCCACCTGAAACCGTAGAGCTGTTAACAATTTTGCTATTGTCCACAGTCGCGCCATTTTGAATAACATTCGATCCTGACACCGCCACGCTTCCTGTCCCAGTGGCAGTATTCTTGCCACCTGAAACCGTAGAGCTGTTAACAATTGTGCTATTTGTTACTGATGTGGTTGTGCCACCTTTTGCACCCAATGTACCAAGACCGGGGATCTTCGCATTTACTTGGCCATTCCCCCCCGCCATCGCTCCACCCGCGCCCAAAAGAACCACACTCGCGCCAACTACCATGCCGGTTACAACCTTTTTCATTCCTTGCATGACATTTCTCCACTTGCTAGTTAATTACCTTTGCGCCAGAGGCCAAAACGCCTTCCCCAATACCAGCCTCTTCCTTTAATTAGCCAAATCGCGACAACCATCGCCGCGACGACACCCGCGATACTTGAATCATTGAATAATAGTGCTCCCAGCGGTCGCTGTAGCGCCATCGCCCGTCGCTTTGACGCTGCCGCCAGTAATGACATTGTTGTTCATGATCACCGTGTTTCCGAGATTACCCGCATTTTTGACAGTCACCGTGCCCACCGACGCCTTGGCGTTTTTACCATCAACGACAATTTCTGAACCTGGGCCAAGCTGGCGCTTGTTGATGATGACCGTGTTTTCCGTATCGCCTTCCACCTTGACCACGCCAATTTCGCGGGTGGCGCCATCTCCTTTGACCACGATATGCGGCTTGCCATCCTCATCCGTCCGGCAGTTGACGATCACCGTATTTTTCGTCAGGCCTTTTACCTTCACGCTCTGAACGTCTCCATCTTCGTCCGTGCAACTGACAACCGTGACGTTATTGCCAGCGGCCGCGCCGGCATTTTTGCGGGCCTCCGCGGCGGTTTTCTCGGCCTGCGCCACATCGCGGGCCACCGAGGCGTTGATCGACCGTGTCAGATTGTCAACAGCCGCCTGAATTTCGTCATCAGCGGCGGCAAACGAACACAGGGCCAGCGAAAGCGGCAAGGCCGCGCACAGCTTTATCATCATCCGCATAATTCATCCTCCACGGGAAAGAACAACGCTCGCCGACAGCCACCAATCGGGCAAGCAATGGCCAAAACCGCCCGCAAAAACAAAAAAAGCCCTGCCCAATTGCTGAGCAAGGCCATATCCATGAAATGCCACGTCTCGCCGACGCGGCAAACAGGTAGAATAAGCTAGAGAGAGAGAGAGAGAGAGAGAGAGAGAGAGAGAGAGAGCAAATTCCGTGCCACCTTTGGCGGATCATCACCCCGGCGGTGTAAATAAAATGATCCTTTTGTGGCCACGGTATCCATGATTGCCCTTGCAGTGCTTAATTGCAGAAATTCGTATTGTAATTTTTCGGTATAACTATTATTTTAAGCGAAAATCAATGCGGCTCGACGGTATTATGAGCCGGTTGGCAACTGATACGAATAGACGTGCTATTCATCCCCGGCCTTTGTATCAGATACCATGGCGGGCGTCAATACAGTTTAGGATAAATTTTCAATATGTCAGAAACATGTCAATTGCGATAATATTGTTTGTCTGGTAAATGAATTATTTCAACATGAAACATGAATTGTATCGGCGAGACATGACATATAGCAGAAATATGTCTGGAATATGTTCGTATAAACTTGACAATACCCTTGGGGCGCGCTAACTTGGCCGGACTTTCAAACCCATGGAGTGACTGATATGCGTAGTGAAGAGCTGTATAAATATCTGACCGGCATATGCAAAAAGAAAAACATGCCCATCGAGGGGCTGCCGCGCTTGTTCGGCTTCAGCCGCTCATCCCTCTACCGCTACATGACCGGCATGAGCCGCATGTCGCCTGAGGTGCAAGCCAAGTTTATCCACGTCTTGCGCCTTGACGCCGCCGAGAGGCGGGAGTTTGATCTCCTCGTCGGTTTATCGGCTTTTGACAGCGCCATGATTGCCGCCAGGCACGCCTTCGACCAATTTGTTTTCGGCCAGGGGGAGACGCTGGCGAAGCCGAAAATCTTCGACTTCGCCTATCATGCGGGAGATACTTTGCTGCGGACGTCGGAGGACATTTTCGCCCTGATTGAAGCCCTGGTCCGGCGGCCGCAAGCCTCATGCGTGATCAGAATGGTCAATTGTCTGGGAAAAGACACCGCCGGATCGGTCTTGTCTTTTATCGAAAGGTTGCTGGCGGCATCGGAACGGATCAGCATCGAGCATCTGCTGGCATTTCAGGAAAAAGCGTATGAGCAGAATATCAATACCCTGATCACACTTCTGCCCTTACTGAAATACCAATGCTACTCCGTTTACTATTGTCCCACGCTCAAGGCCATCGACTTTTACGAGGACAAACTGATTATAGATGTCAACTTCAAGGATGAGCCGCCGCAATACTTTTTCCTTTCCTTCCATAACCAAGACCTGTCCCATTGCCTGGCCACGCCCGACAAGAGCGTCTTTGACTTCTGGTCAAGCAATTACCAGTACTTCAAGAAAAGCCATGGAGTATTGAATCTGGGCAATACGAGTTTTGATATGTTTTCCAATAGCCTGCTTGAATTGCAGCAAAGCGCCGATCACTATCTCTTGAAGCCGAATTTTTGTTATGACGACATTCCGATGCCGGTTTACCACAGTATGGTGGCCAGGACTTCAGCCGAGGAACTTGCCGCCGTCGAAAATGCCTTGTCTTTGATAAATGACGGAGGTGGAGGCCTGCAAACGCTTTTGGCCAGTGTCGAGCAACGGCGAGCCGCAAGCTATACCCATCACCGCATCGGCCTCCATTCCATGGATGGTCTGCGCCACTTGGCGACAACCGGCTGTCTCAGCGACCATCTCACTTTCATACCGCCTTTCAATAAAGAAGAACTGCGCGTTATTTTTACCGAGACGAGAGACCGCAACAACGACCGCGACGACAGCTATACCCTGCTCATCACCAGGAAAAAAATTTTGGCCGACGGCCACATCTTTATCGTGTTTGAAAATACCGGGGTGGCGGTCGAGTACGACCAAGACAAGTACAAACAGGGTATAGCCAGCAGTTTATTCATCAAAAACCAGACGCTCGCCGCCATCTTCTCCGATTATGTAAGAAACCATATCCCCGTCAACCACGCTTTGAGCCGGGAAGAGACGACCACCTTTTTGAACAGCCTCATCGCCTCATTGGAGTGAAGGCGGGGCAAGATTGCCATGCCTTGTATGATACTCGCGGCACAACAGGGAAGTTTCAGGCCCGGCTTTTTCTGCCGCGCAGCAATTCGATGGCCGCCGGCAGAAATGACAGGGCGACAATGACGATGAGGACAACCGAGAGGTTGTTCTTGACCAGGTGGTTGTTGCCAAACAAATAGCCGATGGCGGTGATGCCACCGACCCACAAAGTGGTTCCCAACATGCTGTAGGCGAGAAAGCGGAGGTAGGGCATGGTGCCGACTCCGGCGACGAAGGGGGCGAAGGTGCGGACGATGGGCACAAAGCGGGCCAGCGTCACGGTCTTGCCGCCGTGTTTTTCGTAAAAGGCGTGGGTGCGGTCGAGGTAGTCGCGGCGGAAAATTTTCGAATCGGGGTTGGCGAACAGCCTTTCACCGACGAAACGGCCGATGCAGTAGTTGCTGCTGTCACCGAGCAGGGCGGCGCCGGCCAAAACGCCAAGCAGCGTCGGGTAATCCATTTGTCCAATCGCCGCCGAGGCGCCGGCAACGAAAAGCAAGGAATCCCCCGGCAGAAAAGGCGTCACCACCAGGCCGGTTTCGCAGAAGATGACGGCAAAAAGGATGGCGTAAATCCATGGGCCGTAGGCGTGAATCAGTTGCGCCAGATAGACATCCAGGTGCAGGAAAATATCAATGAGAGAAAATTCCATATCATGCCGCCGGAAAAAAACGGGGCGGCATCGTGCCGCCCCAGGGAGTACGCGCGTGTCGAGCTGTTATGCCGTCAATTTTTCACCGTTCACGGTCTCTGAAAACCAGGCGCCCGCCCAGATGCCCGGCTATGACGACCGCCAAAAGCATGATGACGGCGATGATGAAATAAATCAGCCGGGATCGCGCGTCGAGCATCACCTGACGGCCCTCGAAGATACCCCACAAGACTAACGCTATCAGGCAGGCCGTGGCCAGCAGGCCGCAAAAAATTTTGGTGGCGAACAGCACTGTCCGCGCCCCATGGTAGCGTTTCTTCCATTCGAGAAAGCCGGAAGCGAGGACGAAGGGCATGGTGCACAGGACGAAAATCAGGCCGCAAAAGGTGCTGGTGTCCATATACTCGGCCCAACTGATAAATTCGGACGTGCCGGAACGCAGGAATATGCTGCCGGCAATAAACAGCACCACCATCGGCAGGATGCCGTTGGGGAAATGGGCGAGAATCGGATGCACATGCAGGGCCAGAAGAATGCGGGCGATGATGCCGGGTTTTTCCGTCGGCATGGCGCCGTCTTGTTTTATCGGGTTGCCTTTTTTATCCAGTTCGACGAATTGGCTGGCCGGCGCTTTGCAGACCGGGCACTCTTCGGGCGGCGTTTCACCGGTATGGACGTGGCCGCACACCTGGCAACGCCAGCGTTTAGCGTCTTTGGATGCGGCAACCATGGTGGCGGGCGCTTCCGGCGGTGGCGTTTCCACCGGCGGCGCGGTTGGCGCGATTTCTTCCGTTTGTGCCGGCTGTGGCGCTGGCGCCGGCGCCGCCGGTTTTGCCGCTGCCTCGCCGGTTATTTCAGGTACAGCCTCGAAATTCTCTTTTTTCGCCTTGCAGACCGGGCATTCTTTGGGCGGTTCCTGCCCTTCGTGGATATAGCCACAGATCCCGCATTTCCACTCTTTCATCGTTCACCTCGCAGATAGGGGACATCGGATGGATTGCCCCATTATACGGCACTCAGGACAAAACGCCCACGCTGTTTTGTCCCGGCCCGTCCGGTCTAGCCTGACTTAACCGTCGCCCGGCCAGCTACGGCAATGATAAAGTTTTTGCCCGTCTATTCTGTGAGAGCGATGAGGACATCGCTCTCACAGGTTGCAGAAAAGTCAATGTATCCCCGAATAAAATTTACAGCAGTTCTTTCGGGATGTTGCCGCCGTTGGCCGCGAGTTTGGCCAAAACGGTTTTATGCAGCCAGATGTTCATCTTGGCCGAATCACCCATCTTGTCGGCGGGGCAGGCGAGTTCGGTGGCCAGCTTTTTGCGGGCGTCGAGGCTGCTGTCAAGTCCAAGCAGCTTCAACAGGTCAACAATTGACTCCCTCCAGTTGAGTTTCTGCGGGTTGGCGGCGGCCATGGCCGTCAGTTTGCCGACCACATCCACCGTCGGCATCGTTGGCGCATTGGTCACCGTGTTGCAGGTTTCCGGCGGCACCGGCACAGCTTCGGCAGCCGCCGCCGTCTCCGGCTTAAAACCCAGCTTTTCCATGATCGTCGAAAAAAGTCCCATAATTCCTCCATTCCAGTTTAGGTTGACCTACTCGATCTTGATGCTGCTCAGACCACTTCCTTCTTCGTCGCCGTCGGTGCCGCTGTCAATACTCGGCCCCGGCGGCACGTCCTCCTTATCGCCGGACAGGATAGCTGACCGTTCCTCGGCTGGCCATTCCTGTTTCGGCGGTTTAAGGGCGGTTTTGCCTCCACGTTTGGCGCCCGTCTTGCTGACCGTGGGTTCGCCGACCGGTTCGTCGATGCCATCCTCGCGAACGGTTTCATCTCGCCTCGAAGCGAGAATTGGTTCCGCTTCGGCGATATTTTCTCCGGCAAACGGTTGCTTGCATAGAGCGACCAGCCCATCCTGTACTTCCAGCACCGTCACCAACTCCCAGCCATCCTGACCGTAATGGCACAGGCTGCGCTCCAATTCCTCTTCATCCAGGAAGGGGCTGCCGAGAATACCGTCCTTTTTCAGATCGACATGTATCGTCTTATATCGCCAGCGTATCATAAATTATCCTTGGCTTTGTCTTTATCACCATGCTCGGTCAGCTTGTCGTTGACAAAAATGCCCTCGATCACCTGGCCGGTTTTCGTTTTCAAGCGGCCCGGCCCGTTGCGGCGGCCATTTTTGAATTCTCCCTCAAAGACGCTGCCATCCGCCGAGGTCAGCATTCCCCGGCCGTGCGGCAGATCGTTCTTGAATTCTCCCTCATACATCGATTTGTCAGCATAAACGATCTTCCCTTTGCCGCTGAAAGAACCGTTGGCAAAATTGCCGTTGTAGACACTGCCGTCAGCGAAATGGTATTCACCCTGACCGGCAAAAACGTCGTTTTTGAATTCGCCTTTGTATCGCGTCAAATCGGCATATACCAATTCGCCCTTCCCCTCTTTCAGGTTCTGGCGGAAGGTGCCGGTATAGACCCGTTTGTCGGCATAGCGGTAGATACCCTGCCCCTGTAATTTGCCACGGATAAACTGACCGGCATAGCTGTCGCCGCTGGCGTAACGCAGACTGCCCGTGCCCTGCATCAGGCCATCTTTCACCTCGCCGTCGTAGATGCCGCCATTGGGCAGGATGATCTGCACCTTGCCGGTAACCGGCCTTTTGCTGGCCGCATCGACGATCAGGCC
>Ga0209629_10000127_pt1 | contig 34628 bp, 30 predicted proteins | sample TergutCu122P5_FD_187286 | JGI IMG/M metagenome (GOLD analysis project Ga0209629, IMG submission 187286) | Cubitermes ugandensis P5 segment gut microbial communities from Kakamega Forest, Kenya - Cu122 P5 (SPAdes) (version 2) | ecosystem: Host-associated > Arthropoda: Insects > Digestive system...
ATGCTCCATCGGGAACTTTCTCTGCAATCAACAAATTAATGATTTGAGCAAGTAAAATTCCAATGACAATAGTCATTTGATTGAGCGAAACAAATCGTCCCCGTATTTGAGAAGGAGAAATCTCTGCAATATACATGGGAGAAAGGGCAGACGCCAATCCGATGCCAATACCACCTAACATACGAAAACAGACAAACATGGCAAAATTTCCCGCTAAACCGGTGCCTAACGAAGCTACAGTAAATAAAAAAGCAGAACTCAGAAGCGCTTTCTTTCTGCCATACTTATCGCCGATAAAACCCGATACTACTGCGCCGATTACACAACCAATCAGCGCGCTGCTCATTGCCCATGCCTGTAAATTGGCTGAAGAAGCAATCTCAAAGAAACGTTCGTAAAACGGCTTTGCGCCTCCAATAACTACCCAGTCGTAACCAAACAGCAATCCGCCCATCGCTGAAACCAACGAAATCCTTAATAGAAATGCAAAATTATATTCTTTGTTCTCCACTGCTAAAATATTTATTAATTGATATGTTTTTTATGTGATACAAAGATAGACAATGTTAAATTAATAAAAAATGGAAAAAATTATGATAATCATGTATTATTTTCTTATTTTTGCAAAAAAAATTCATGGAATTAAAATCGGAAGGATTTCGAGGGGAAAGATCGATTGTTTTGCCACAAACAATCCAAGAACTTTTGTCTCATAATGAAACGACCTGTTCATTGTATCTTACTGATATTGGTTATTATCCGAAAGCATCGGGGCATTTTCGCTCACGACCCAACGGAGCGAATGAGAATGTATTAATCTATTGCATCGAGGGGAAAGGTTGGTTTTCAGTCAATAATATAAAACATAAAATAGATAAGAATCAATTTTTTATTCTTGAAAAAAAAGTACCACATGAGTATGGAGCTGACCGGCTATCACCTTGGAGCATCTATTGGTTGCATTTCACAGGAGAAAAAGCATCTATATTTTCATCCATTTTCAATCAGGTTTTGGATATTAATCCAGTCGAAGGACACCGGATTCAGGAACGGATATCTATTTTTGAAGAAATTTATCAGAATCTCGAATTGGGATACAGTCAAGACAATTTGGAATATATTAGTATGTGTCTGTGGCATTTGCTTGCATCTTTCCGATTTGTTCAACAATTCCGTGTAATAAACAATGTGAAACAAATAAATTATGTACAACAAACCATTCTTTTTATGAAAGAAAATCTAAATAAAAATCTAAAATTGGAAGAGCTTGCAGAACATGTTCATTATTCCGTTTCTCATTTCTCACTGATGTTCACAAAAAGTACAACTTACAGTCCATTGGATTATTTTACGCAACTAAAAGTCCAACGAGCATGTCAATATTTAGACCATACTGATTTATCAATCAAATCCATTGCATACGAACTTGGATTCAAGGATCCTTTTTATTTCTCGAAAGTATTTAAAAAAATAACCTCTTTATCACCGAAGCAATATAAGAAAAGGGAGAAATAACATCAGTTTGATTAGTCTATTTTTGCACTTGCTCAAAAGGCTATACTCCTTTCCCGTAGGGAACATCGCTCGGTAGTCTCTTTCCGAAATGGGGTTTCCTGAAGTCCTTTTTCAGTTTATCTTTTCTGCATTCTTACAATTATATATGTGCACATAATTGTATGATGAAGCAAAGATAAGTAGAATTTTTTGCAATCATAGTATTTTATACTAACTTTGCGTTCAAATTAAGTAATTACAGTATGTCGGAAGCAGTTGTAAAGACCAGAGACAGACTCATTGAAGTCGCCCGTCAGTTATTCGCCCGTACCGGTGTGGATCATACAACCATGAATGATATTGCCATGGCGTCTGAAAAAGGAAGGCGTACTTTATACACTTATTTTAAGAGTAAAACCGAAATTTACAATGCCGTTATTCAATCGGAATTGAAAATTCTGTACGATTCTTTGGAAGCTGTCGCAAAAAAGAAATTACCTGCCGACGAAAAAATCATCTTATACATCCGCATTCGTTTGGAATCTACCGGAAAAGTGGTTTACCGGAACGGGACTCTGCGCGCTAACTTTTTCAGGGATATGCGCAGGGTGGAATCTGTTCGTAAGTCGTATGACGAACGGGACTTTAAAGTAATCAAAAGTATCCTCGAAGAGGGAATCGAACAAGGCATCTTTGAAATTTCCGATTCGGCACAAACAGCGCTTATTTTGCAAAACGTAATGAAAGGAATGGAAATACCCTATATACGGGGAATTATCAATGGATTTTCTCCATCGGACAGAAGCGAGGCAAATTCTGTTATTAATTTGTTGTTTAATGGAATAAAGAAACACAAAACCTAACAGGTTTTTGAAACCTGTTAGGTTTAAACTAAAATAGTATGAATAAATTATTAGAAGGAAAAACTGCAATTGTCACCGGCGCTGCTCGCGGAATCGGAAAAGCAATTGCCATCCGGTTTGCCGGAGAAGGCTGCAATATCGCTTTTACTGACTTAGCAATTGATGAAAACGCACAAGAAACCGAAAAAGAAATTGCAGCTTTCGGCGTAAAAGTAAAAGGTTATGCTTCCAACGCTGCCAATTTTGACGACACGCATATGGTGGTCAATGAAATCGTGAAAGATTTCGGACATATCGATATTTTAGTCAATAATGCTGGAATCACCCGTGACGGCCTGATGTTGCGCATGTCGGAACAACAATGGGATTCGGTGATCAATGTCAATCTGAAATCGGCGTTTAACTTTATCCATGCGCTATCTCCCATAATGATGAAGCAAAAAGCCGGAAGTATTATCAATATGAGTTCGGTTGTCGGCGTTCACGGAAATGCCGGACAAGCCAATTATTCGGCATCCAAAGCCGGAATGATTGGATTGACAAAGTCGATAGCGAAAGAATTGGGTTCGCGGGGAATCCGCGCCAATGCTATCGCACCCGGATTTATCATCACTGAAATGACGCATCAATTGCCGGAAGAAGTTCGTGCGGAATGGGCAAAACAGATTCCTTTGAAGCGCGGCGGAACGCCCGAAGATGTAGCGGACGTCGCTTTGTTTCTGGCATCCGATCTTTCGTCGTATGTTACCGGACAAGTTATTCAGGTTGATGGAGGTATGAACACGTGACCATCCTTTACGAAGATAATCATTTGATTGCCGTAAACAAGACTTCTTCTGAAATTGTTCAGGGCGATAAAACGGGTGATACTCCGCTTTCGGAAACAGTTAAGCAATGGTTAAAAGATAAATATCAAAAGCCAGGGGATGTTTTCATCGGAGTGCCTCACCGCTTGGATCGTCCGGTTTCGGGGGTGACGCTTTTTGCCAAGACAAGCAAGGCTTTGGAACGGATGAACGAGATGTTCCGGCAAGGCGAAGTTGAAAAAACCTATTGGGCGATTGTTGCAAATCCTCCTCTGGAGCCGGAAGGCGAATTAGTACATTATTTGGTTCGCAACGAAAAACAAAATAAATCGTATGCATCCGACACAGAAAAGCCGGGTTCTAAAAAAGCTATCTTAACTTACCGGTTAATAGCTCGTTCGGAAAGATATTATCTCTTGGAAATAGACCTGAAAACAGGTCGTCATCATCAAATCCGGTGTCAGTTGGCAAAAATCGGATGTCCGGTTAAAGGTGATTTGAAATACGGGTTCAGCCGTTCCAATCCGGATGGCGGAATCAGTCTGCATGCGCGGAAAGTAAAGTTTATTCATCCGGTTTCGAAGAAAGAAATTGAGATTGTTGCACCGGTACCGGAAGAGAAGATATGGAGCGTTTTTAATGTATAGTGAAGAATTATGTTTTTGCTCGTCATTGCGAGGGCGTAGCCCGAAGCAATCCAGAAAATATAAAAAAACTGGATTGCTTCGCCGCAAGCGGCTCGCAATGACGGGGCTAAAATGAAATTATGGAGGAAGTAGTATTATCAAAATACACCGAAGATTACGTCCGCACCGCCTTGGATTATTGCATTTTAATGGAAAAAACCAAGCCGGAAGAAAAGAAGTTGTTTATCGATAATATGGTAAAAGTTTTGCCTTTATTGTATTTGAAAGCGTCTATTATTCCTCCGGTTACGGAAGATTACGAATCCGAATTGGAAGTAAAAGTCACGGAAGAAATGTACGACCGGGTTCGGGAAAATATTGCCAATCTACTCGGAGAGGATGATTTGTATTTGGAAACTTTCCATCCCGATATTAAACTGAGCGATTCGCCCGTTGCAGTTAAAATTTCGGAAGATTTAGCAGATATTTACCAAGATTTAGGTAACTTTATCGCCGTATTCAAAAACGGACAAAAAGAAACCATGAACGATTCGCTGGTTCTCAGTATCCGGAATTTTGAAAACTATTGGGGACAAAGATTGGTAAATGCTTTGCGGGCGTTACATTTTATAAAATACAAGGACAACGATTTTGAAGAATAAAAAGAAGTGGGAAAAAGTATAACAAAAGAAGAGATTTCAGGCTTTGATGTTGAACAATTTTCTGGAAAGATTTATGTCATTGATAATCCCGTAGATGCAGAAAAGGCTGTTCACTACTTATCCCGATTTGAAATTTTAGGTTTTGATACCGAAACCCGTCCGTCGTTCAAGAGAGGAGACTTACATAGCGTTTCATTGATTCAAATTTCCACGTTAGACACTTGTTTTTTGTTTCGTTCGAACGGAAATGGTTTTCCTTCAGCGCTCATCCAATTATTATCCAATCCTAAAATACTTAAAATCGGCTTGTCTCTGAAAGATGATTTTTTGAGTATGAGCCGTCTCTTGAAATTTTCTCCGCAAGGATTTGTCGATTTACAAAAACTTGTTCAGAAATACAATATTGACGACCTAAGTTTACAAAAAATATATGCTATTCTCTTTCATAAAAAAATATCCAAAAGCCAGCGATTGACCAATTGGGAAGCGGAAGAATTGTCCGAAGCCCAGAAAAAATACGCGGCTTTGGATGCTTGGGCTTGCCTGAAAATTTACGAATCATTATGTTTTACAAAAAAATCTATCTGAATTCCGGTAAAGAAGAATCCCTGAAACGGTTTCATCCCTGGGTATTTTCGGGCGCTATTCATCATGCCGAAGGTCGTCCCGAAGAAGGAGAAATCGTTGAAATATATGATTCCCAAAAGAATTTTTTGGCAGTGGGACATTGTCAAATCGGTTCTATCGCCGTTCGTGTGCTGAGTTTCAACAGGGAAGAAATCAACGAAAATTTTTGGAGAAAACGGATTGAGACTGCTTGGATTTTGCGTCAAAATTTGAAGTTGGATAAGTCTTCATATAACAATACCTTTCGCTTGATTCACGGAGAAGGCGACAATATGTCCGGTTTGATTACGGATATTTATGGCAAAACGGCTGTGATGCAAGCACATTCGCCGGGGATGCACTTGGCGCGTTATGAATTGGCGGCCGCTTTGAAAAAAGTGATGGGCGATTTCATCGAAAACATTTACTACAAATCCGAAGGGACGCTTCCATTCAAAGCCGGATTGGAATCTGAAGACGGTTATCTTTACAGCGGACAAAATGTTTCCGGTATCGCACTTGAAAACGGTTTGCAATTTAACGTCGATTGGGAAAAAGGACAAAAGACAGGTTTTTTTATTGATCAAAGAGACAACCGGAGTTTATTGGAAAAATACGCCGAAGGAAGAAACGTACTGAATATGTTCTGCTATACCGGAGGTTTTTCGTGCTATGCTTTGCGCGGAGGCGCGAAAAAGGTACATTCGGTCGATAGTTCAGCCAGAGCCATTGACTTGACTAACGAAAATGTAGCATTGAATTTTCCAAACGAAACTCGTCATCAATCTTTTGCGGAAGACGCTTTTAAATATTTGGAGAAAATGGACGCCTCGACTTATGATTTGATTATTCTCGACCCTCCGGCTTTTGCCAAACACCGCAAAGTATTGAAAAACGCTTTGCAAGGATACAAGAAATTAAATGCAACAGCCATTGAAAAAATCAAACCGGGAGGAATTATTTTTACTTTTTCCTGTTCGCAAGTCGTTACTAAAGAAGATTTTAGGCTTGCTGTGTTCAGCGCTGCCGCACATACCAGTCGAAATGTTAAAATCCTGCACCAATTAACCCAGCAAGCCGATCATCCGATAAACATATACCACCCTGAAAGTGAATATATTAAAGGCCTTGTTTTATTTGTCGAATAGTTTAAGAAAGTTAAACATAGTTAAAAGAGGAATTTTTCCCTTCAAAAAATTATGTTTTATAACATAAAAGTATTACCTTTGTAATGTGTTTTTCATGGTATTAGATTTAAGGTTAACAATGAAGATTGGTTGTCGTGATGACAACCTTTTCTTTTTTAAAGCGTATAGGCATAACCAATCATTGCGGTAATTGCGCCAATATTGTTTTTGCCGTTAAGGTACTGTTTTACTCCCTTAGAATCCGTTCCCGTAGATTTCTGAATATTCATCATACCATAGTTACCTCCTACCTCAATGAACACTCTGTTTCTTTGTTTGATTTGGTACTGTAAACCTGCATTGGCTTCCAATCCCCAATTGAATTTATTAAGTTGTTTTTTTATGTCTTGTGTGCCGCTTAGATTGCTTACCATCTCAGCCGATAAAGACTGTGATGCTTGATCCACGCCGGCTGTCAAAGTTGGAAGCATTGATTCGGGGATCATTTGTAAAATATTGGAAGGAATAGCGTCTGTAACTACACTTGTAGGAATTAATGGATTTCCTGCTTTGTCTGCAGAAACAGAGCCATTTATACCAACTGTATTTTTAGCGGTCACTAATAATCCGACATACGGACCTGCATCAACATAAACTCTCCAAGGACTTTCTTCCGAAAAGTTCCATCCGAATTTTGCCAAAACGGGCAACATCAAATAATCCATTTTTGCATCTCTTTTTGCATTTGCCCAAAGGTAATCTGGTACAGGAATATTGACATTGACTGAAGGCGCCATTGGCCCGAGTATCGATTGAAAAGTTTGATTTATCTGTGCAGACATTTGTGCGCCCACTTGTGAAAAAGCTCCGGCTAATTGCGGTTCAGAACCTGTTGCTACCAATGCTTGCATACCGTTTCTTTTAGCGCCTTGTTGAGAATATTCCAACATGGGTTGAATAGAGAATAAATCGCTGATTTTAAACTCGGCAAAAATACCGGCGCCCATTCTCAGAGATGTCGAATAGCCCTCGCTTACCGGATCGTTTTGTGCTCCGGTAAAACCGGGAATGGTAACGCCTCCGCGTACGCCTATTGATACTTTACCTTGCGCAAAAGTCATTGTCATGGAAAACATAGCTAAAAAGCTACATAATAATACTACCTTGAATTTCATATAAATAAGTATTTAGTTGTGAATAATATTTTTCATGTTTTTATCTTGAACTCCACAAAATTTGGTATTTCCTTCCAAACTTTATCCCTGATACTTTCAGCCGGATGGGTTGTCGATAGTCCGACCACTTTCATCCCTGCCGCATTACCTGCGGCAATTCCGCTGAATGAATCTTCAAATACATAACAATTTTCGGGGAAGACATTTAAATCTTTTGCTGCCAACAGGTAACACATTGGATCGGGTTTACCTTTAATAATCCGGTCGGCTGAAACCACCGTATCAAAATATTGCTTGATGGGTAATTTACGAAAAACCATATCCAATTTATCATTGTCCGAACTGGTTACTAATCCGGTCTTGATGCCTGCTCTTTTTGATTCGGCCAAAAATTCCAAGGCTCCAGGAATGACTATTATGTCCAATTGCAAGTCGAAAGCACGATTGGCAACTTCTAATTCATTTCGTTTGTCTTCCGGTAGATGAGAAAAATAACGGGAAAGGATATTGGGAAGCGTTGTGCCTTTAATCACTTTTTCAAAGTTTTCGATGCCTGAGTCATAGTCTTTTCCGGCTTTGCTCCAAAACCGGTCATATTGCGATTCCGTATCGATGATTACGCCGTCTAAATCGAAGAGATAAGCGATTTCAGAATTATTATCATCCATTCATTTAAATTTTTTCTTCTTCAAAAAACTTTCAAATTCTTATCGTTAATTACTACCGTATCGCCGATTTGTTTTATGACTGCAATACCTTGATTTATACATTCCTGTTCTAATTCAGGATAGAAACTCATGCTTGCCAAGCCAAGATAAATTCTAAAATCCTTATAATAAGGAAATAAGATACGGAAAGTTTCTGCTTTTTTCAGCACTTTGGGAATATCATTTATATTAGCTTTGTATTTTACTTCAATAAGAGCGACCGAAGTATGATTATACAGCACGATATCATATTCGTCTTCAATTCCTTGCCAAAAATTTTTCAGATTCTTCTTTACATCGTCAAATTTTTCTCCGAAAAAGTTCTTTTGCCCATTTTCAAATGAATTAAAGAAATATTCTTCCGCAAACGTGCCGTGATTATTTGCCCAGGAACCTGTCAATTCTTCCAATTTTTTCATTCGTTTTTCCCACTTCTTCTCGTTTTCTCTCCTTTCTCTTTCCCTTTCTCTTTCCCTTTCTCTCCTTTCTCTTTCCCTTTCTCTCCTTTCTATCTCGTTTTCTTTCTGCAATTTAGCAGTTTCCTGTAAAATTGCCCACACGCTTTCCGGAGTTGCCGGCTGAAGGTTCTGTAAATTTTCCATAATTTCTATTCTTTTTTTATTCGTTGCAAAGGTAAATCCTTTTTTCATGAAATCCAAATCCTCTTAATCCCTTCGAAGAGGGAAAATGCTCCCCTCCCTTTAGGGGAGAGGTGAGAGTCGAAAGCAGCTTTCTCAAAAATATTGTATATTCCAAAATTCTTTGTTATATTTGCCGAAAATATCAAATTTCAACTAATACCAATTATATTTATGTTTAAAAATCATCCGAAGGGATTGTATGCGTTGGCCCTGGCTAATACCGGGGAGCGATTCGGTTATTACACCATGTTGGCGATTTTTGTGCTGTTTTTGCAAGCAAAATTCGGACTTAATTCCGCTGCTGCTACACAATTGAACGCTATTTTTTTAGCATCTGTTTATTTTTTGCCGCTTTTGGGCGGATTTATTGCCGACAATTGGTTAGGATACGGAAAAACGGTTACTATCGGTATTGTTGTGATGTTTGCCGGCTATTTGTTGATGACCATTCCGGGAATGGGTATGATTCCCTTGATTGTCGCTTTGTTCGTAATTGCGCTTGGAACAGGACTTTTCAAAGGGAATTTGCAGGTAATGATAGGCAATCTTTATGACGACCCCAAATACAAGGCGCAACGCGATCCGGGCTTCAGTCTGTTTTATATGGCAATCAATGTTGGCGCCATGTATGCACCTGCTGCCGCTGTTGCGGTAACAAACTTTTTTTTGAAAAATGCAGGTTTGTTTTACGATGCAAAAATTCCGGCTTTGGCGCATCAGTTATTAAATGGAACGATTGAGCCGAAAGCTGCTGCAGACCTCGCTTCGCTTGCTTCTGCCCAAAGTGCGGGAATAACTGATTTGGTGCAATTCAGCCATTTATACATCGACAAATTATCGGAAGCGTACAATTATGCTTTCGGCGTAGCGTGTATTTCGTTGATTGTGTCGATGCTGATTTTCCTTGTTTTCCGAAAGACATTTAAACATGCCGATTACAATTCCAAACAACTCGCTTCGCAAACCAATAAGACGGTGGTAGAACCCGAATTGACAAAAAAACAAACTGCCGAACGTGTGATAGCATTGGTTTTGGTTTTCGTTGTGGTAATTTTCTTTTGGATGGCTTTCCAACAAAACAGTCAAACAATGACTTTATTTGCACGCGATTATACGAAAAATTTTACAGAGGGGTGGACAAGAATCGGATTCAGCGTTTTGAATTTGACGTTGATTGCTGTCGGCATTTATGTTCTTTTCAATATTTTTCAGACAACAACCGTAAAAGGGAAAAGCATTTCGGGACTTATACTTGCAGCCGTTTTAGCCCTTTTGGCATGGAATTACAGTGGAATGAATCACCAAATTGATATTTTGCCGCAAATTTTCCAGCAGTTTAATCCGTTCTTTGTGATTGCACTGACGCCGGTTTCGATTGCTATGTTTGCATGGTTGGCAAAAAAAGGAAAAGAACCGTCCACGCCACGAAAAATCGGATTAGGGATGTTGATAGCCGCAGTAGCATTTGTGATTCTGGCTGTTGCTTCTTACCGGTTGGCAAGTCCGGCAGAATTGAGAGCAGTAGGAGGCGTAAGCCCCGATTTGGTTTCTCCCAATTGGTTGATAAGCACTTATCTTGTATTAACTTTTGCAGAACTTCTGTTAAGTCCGATGGGAATTTCGTTCGTAACAAAAGTGGCTCCTCCAAAATTAAAAGGATTGATGATGGGTGGTTGGTTTGCAGCAACCGCTATTGGGAATTATCTCACGTCCATTCCCGGCCGGTTATGGGAAAGCGGAATTCCTTTATGGGCAGTTTGGAGTGTAATGATCGGCTTATGCTTACTTTCGGCCATTTTTATTTTCTCCATTATGAAGCGTTTGGAGAATGCAACGAAATAATTCGTCCCGTCATTGCTTCGCCGCAAGCGGCTCGCAATGACGATATGCAAAATTTAGAATTAATATAAAAATAATTTTAGTTTTAGATATATTTATGGAGAATAAAAAATTTGTACCATTCGTTTCGGCGGATACAAGTATGAAAGAGTTTACGGTGAGAGCATTACTCATCGGTTTGGTATTGGCAGTCGTATTGGGCGCAGCCAATGCTTATTTGGGCTTGAAAGCCGGGATGACGATTGCAGCAACTTATCCGGCGGCAGTTATCGGAATGGCAGTACTACGTTTCTTCAAAGGGAGTATCTTGGAGGAAAATTTTACCAGAACGGTCGGGTCTATCGGCGAATCGGTTGCGGCGGGGGCAATTTTTACGCTTCCTGCATTTTACATCTCCGGAATATGGAGCGGCGAACAATTCGGTTCACTCAGCAGTTATGTGACAGCCTCGTTGATTTTGATAACCGGCGGTACATTGGGCGTATTGTTCGTGGCCTTGCTTCGTCGGGTGATGGTCGAAGACAAAGAATTGCCTTTTCCTGAAAGCCTGGCTGCCGCAGAGATTCATAAAACGGGACAAAGCGGAGCCGGAGGTTCTAAATACCTCTTCTCGGCAATGATTGCCGGCGCAGTGGTAAAAATTGCCGGCGAACTTCGTCTCTTTGCTGCCGACTGGACCCACTTTTTCAAAATTGCTCCTGCCAAGTTGGCAAGCGGTAAAACATTGCAAGGTGGCTTTTTTGCCGGCGGACCGTCTATCAGTCCCGCTTATCTGGGCGTAGGATATATTATCGGACCGCGTCTGTCGGCATTGAATTTCAGCGGTTCGGTGCTGGCATGGGGATTGATGGTGCCGATTTTGCTGGCAGTCATGGGCGATGATTTTGTAAACGGATTGCAAGCGAATGTTAGTGCGGGAATTAATGCCGATTCATTGACTGCTTGGAGTAATGCCGCCGGTGTCGTATGGCAACAAATGGTAAGAATTATAGCCATTGGTGGAATGTTAGTTGCAGCCTGTTTCACTTTGTATCGTATGCGCGACAGTTTGGGCACAGGTTTGAAGCGTTCGTTAAAAGACTTGAAACGCGCTACACAAGGCACAAGCGAAAACATAGAACGCACCGAAAAAGACTTAAAATCGGCTTGGATACTGTTAGGTATCTGTATTGCCGCTGTTTTGACGTTTATTATAACTTTCTTTATATTCAAAACTTCGATTCTGGTAGCAATTGTAGCATCAACCGTTATGATTATTTTGGCTTTTTTCTTTGCTGCCGTATCGGGATATCTGGTAGGCATTATCGGTTCGAGCAATAATCCGATTAGCGGTTTGACGCTTACCGCGCTGGTTGTAACCGCTCTGATATTGGTTGCCTGTGGCGTAACCGGACACGAAGGTGTTGCGGCGGTTTTGGGAATTGCTGCTATCGTGTGCGTTGCGGCAGCTGTTGGCGGAGAAATGTTTCAAGACTTGAAAGCAGGACATATTTTAGGCGGTACGCCTTGGCGCATGCAGGCCGGCGATATATTGGGCGTTATCCTTGCCGGCGTAGTGATGTTTGGCGTGTTAATTATTTTGAATCAGGGCGACATAAATATGGGAATACAGCAAGGTTATGTCGGCGGATTCGGAAGTAAAAATCTTTCCGCCCCGCAAGCCGGTCTGATGGCAACGCTGTCGCAAGGGATAGTCGGAGGACAAATGACTTGGGTTCTGATAATTGCCGGCATGCTGATGGGTGCAGCATTTATACTTATGGGAATAAAAAGTCCGATGCTGATATTTGTGGGGATGTATTTACCTTTCGCTACAGTATTTGCCATTTTTGTAGGCGGATTGATTAAAGGAATTTTGGACTTATATACGGCACGCAGGAAATACAATGAAAGGCAGTTGGCATCAGCGGAGAACACCGGCGTATTGCTCGCTTCGGGAATGATTGCCGGAGAGGCGCTTATGGGATTGGTTATAATGGGATTTGCAGTGGGTAAAATATTCTTTTCCAATATGATTTTCCCAAAGGATTACAACAACCCTTATACTTATATTATTGGATTGGTTATTGTGGCTATTATTGCCTATTTCTTTGTGAGTATTCCGTTGAAGAAAGCGAAACAAGGCTAAAAAGTGAAATATATAACTCCGTCATTGCGAGCCGCTTGCGGCGAAGCAATCCACCCCCTTTTGGGGAGGAGTTGAGGGAGAGGCGAGAGATTGCTTCGGGCTTCGCCCTCGCAATGACGAACAAGGCTAAAAATAGATTATGGCAAAGAAAAATCTCTTCGACTTAGTTCCTGTTATCAGCAAACATATTACAACTGAAAACGAGGGAGAGCTGTCGGTAATCGCTTTCCCTCGTTTCAGGAGTAAGTTTATGCAAAAATATTTTGTGCCGAAAAATAAATCGGCCATTATCCGTATGCGTCTCGAAGAACATGGTACAGCCGTTTGGAACTTAATCGACGGAAAACGAACGGTTAAAGAGATTGCGGATACTTTGGCAGAACATTTTCAGCACGAAGAGAATTATGAATATCGTGTGGCTGCTTATTTTTCGCAATTGTATAAACAAGGGTTTGTAAAGTAAAAATTGTTTGTGCCAGACTATTTTATCGTTTTTAATACGCTAAATTATACAAGATGTCAGTTGTTCGTTTTGGTGTATCATTGGAATCGGAATTGCTCGTAGAGCTGGATGCTTACGTGCAGAATAGTTCTTTTGCCAACCGCTCGCAAGCGATTCGCGCTTTGATTGAAAAAAATATCGTTGAAAAAAAATGGCTCTGCAACCACCACGTGGCCGGAGCCATTGTTTTGATATACGAACCTGACAGATACGAAATCGCTGCTAACCTGCTTAAAATTCAACAAAATAATGCAGAATTGATCCTTTCTTCCCAACGCTTTTTTGAAAAAAACAACCTTTGTATCGAAATTATTGCCATTGATGGTATCGCTCAAAAACTAACAAAACTCTCCGAAGAAATGATTGCACTGAAAGGAATTATTCATGGAAAATTAATCATGAGCAGGGTAGATTAATATTTTTTTGCCTTAATCGTAACACGTTTTCATGAAAAAGTATTACCTTTGCGGCGAATAATCTGTTCTGGATTGCTTCGCCTGACGGCTCGCAATGACGGACGAAATATAAATAAAGATGAAAGTATATCGAATTTTCTTAGCCCTCGTTGTTTTTTTAATAACTACATTTTCAAATATTTATGCAGACCCGGGCAATTTCGTATCTGTAAAAGATACTGTTTCGTTGAAAGAAGTTACAATCGTATCCACGACCAAAACGGAAGTGAATCGCAAACAAATTCCATTTACCGTTTCGGTCATTGATAAGGAAACACTTGATGCAAGCGCTGAAACGAGTGTATTATCCATATTGTCCGAGCAAGTTCCGGGTTTATTTGTCACGCAAAAAGGCGTCACCGGATTCGGGATTTCTACCGGTTCGGCGGGAATGGTCAATATTCACGGTGTTGGCGGAGGAAACAAAGTGTTGATGATGTTCGACGGACAACCCATGTGGGCAGGTCTTTTCGGACACAGTATAGGAGATGCTTTCGTTGCTTCCGATGCCGAAAGAGTGGAAGTAATACGGGGACCGGGTTCCTTGTTGTACGGCACCAACGCTATGGGCGGCATAATCAACGTAATCACTCGAAAAGCAGACGAAGAAGGCATTCACGGACGCGCCCGCATCATGTACGGTTCATACAATACGCAAAAATACTTAGCAAGCGCCGGCTATAAAAAAGACAAGCTGAATGTTTTCGTTTCCGTAAATCACGACCGTTCAGACGGACAGCGCGAAAATTCGGAGTTTTACATTACCAATGCTTTTGCAAAAGTAGGTTATACTTTTTCTCAAAACTGGAATGCTTTGGCGGATGTCCTTATTGCTGATTTCAAAACCACCAATCCGGGAATGGTCACACAACCTATGTTTGACAATTGGGCAAAAGCGTTACGAACGACCTACTCCATTTCCCTTAACAATCAATACAAAAATAAAAATGGCTCTATTCAAGCCTTTTACAATAACGGAATACATACAATCAATGATGGTCACGACGCCAATTCCAGTCCGCTCGATTATCTGTTCCGCTCGAACGATTACAATCTGGGGCTTGCCCTTTTCGAATCTTTCCGGCTGATTGAAGGCAATTTGTTTACGGCTGGTTTAGATGCCAAACAATGGGGCGGTCATGCGTGGAATGCTAACAACGACGGGAGTAAAACAGAATTTGCAGATAAAAAAGTCAATGAATATGCCGGTTACGCTGTCATGCAACAGACACTCGTCGATAAATTAACCCTGAATGCCGGAATCCGTTTGGAAAACAACGAAACTTTCGGTAATGCCTGGATTCCTCAGGGTGGCATTGCATATAATCCTTCCGGGCAAACAACCTTTAAACTGTCCGCTTCCAAAGGATTCAGAAGTCCTAATATCCGTGAATTATATATGTTCATGCCTGCCAATCCGGATTTGAAGCCGGAGAAAATGAATAATTACGATTTTTCATGGTTGCAATCTTTGGCAGGAAATCGTGTCAGGCTTGAATTGACTTGCTACTTCGCTCAAGGCGAAAATATGATTAATACGACTATGGTAAACGGAAAACCTTTGAACGTCAATACCGGAAAGTTTATTAACAAAGGATTTGATTTCGGATTGACGTATAACATTTTACCGCATTTGAAGTTTTCCGGAAATTATAGTTTTTTGGATTCCGACATCCGGATTACCGCTTCTCCGAAGCACAAGTCTTTTGCAAGCATCACATGGAATCAAGGCAAATGGACAATCATGCCTAATTATCAGTATGTGGGCGGTTTATATTTGGAAGATAATGGAACGGAAAAAGAATATTATTCCTTACTGAATTGTAATATTTCCTATAAAGTCATTCCGTCGCTCAAACTTTTCTTGAATGGTGAAAACCTGACGGACACTTCCTACGAAACTTATCTCGGGTTTCCGATGCCGGGTGTAGTGGTTTTAGGCGGAGTAAATTGGACGTTTTAGTACTTTGCACGTCATTGCGAGGGCGAAGCCCGAAGCAATGACGTATTAGGATTAACTCAATACAACTTTTAAATGCAATTCCTTTAATTGCTCGTCGGTAACCGGAGCAGGAGCATCATTCATCACATCCCTGCCGGAATTGTTCTTTGGGAACGCAATGCAATCACGAATCGAATCCAAACCTGCGAAAATGGAAACAAGCCGGTCTAAACCGAAAGCAATTCCTCCGTGAGGAGGCGCTCCATACTTAAATGCATTCATCAAAAACCCGAATTGGGCTTGCGCCTGCTCTTTGGTAAATCCAAGCAATGAAAACATTTTTTGCTGTAACTCGCTGTTATGGATACGGATAGAACCGCCACCGACTTCCGCGCCGTTGATCACCATGTCGTAAGCATTTGCACGCACAGCATCCGGATTGGTATCTAAAAGAGGTATATCTTCAATCTTCGGACTTGTAAACGGATGGTGCATCGCATAATAGCGATTGGTTTCTTCGTCAAATTCCAAGAGCGGAAAATCAACAACCCACAAACAGCTAAATTGATCTTTCGGCTTCAATCCTAAGCGGGAACCCATTTCCAAGCGGAGTTCGCTCAATTGTTTTTGCGTTTTTTCGGTTTTACCGCATAATATCAGCAGCAAGTCTCCGGGCTTAGCCCCTACCCTTTCGAGCCATGTTTTCAATTCATCCGGCGTATAAAATTTATCAACGGAAGATTTTATACTTCCGTCCGCTTCATAACGCACATAGATTAAACCTCCGGCCCCAACTTGCGGCTTTTTCACAAAATCGGTCAATTCGTCCAACTGTTTGCGGGTGTAAGAGGCGCAACCTTCCGCACAAATGGCGCCGACATATTCGGCATTATCAAAAATGCTGAAATTTTTTCCTCCGGTCAGGTCTTTCAATTCAACAAATTGCATAGAGAAACGCGTGTCGGGTTTATCCGACCCGTATAGTTTCATGGCTTCGGCGTAGGTCATGCGGGGCATTTTTGCAATCTCAATTCCCTTAATGGTTTTAAACAGATAACGGATCAAGCCTTCAAAAGTGTTCAGCACATCTTCCTGTTCAATAAACGACATTTCACAGTCGATTTGCGTAAATTCCGGCTGGCGATCGGCGCGTAAATCCTCGTCGCGAAAACATTTGACAATTTGGAAATAGCGGTCGAAACCCGAAACCATCAATAATTGCTTAAACAACTGCGGCGATTGGGGTAAAGCGTAAAATTCTCCCTGATTCATCCGGGAAGGAACGATAAAATCGCGGGCGCCTTCGGGTGTGGAACCCATCAATACAGGCGTTTCTACTTCAAGAAATTGTTGTTCATTCATATAATTGCGGGTAGCCAGCGCCATCCGGTGACGCAACTCCAGATTTGAACGCACGACAGTCCGGCGCAAATCCAGATAACGGTATTTCATTCGCAAGTCATCTCCGCCGTCGGAATCCGTTTCGATGGTGAAAGGCGGCGTTTCAGAAGGATTCAGAACCTGCACTTCCGATACGATTAATTCGATATCTCCGGTCGGGATATTCGGATTTTTATTCGACCGCTCGGTAACTACCCCTTTTACCTGAACAACCCATTCACGGCCTAATTTTTCGGCATCATCACACAAATGAGCATTAATTTCCTGATTAAAGACCAACTGTGTAATTCCATATCGATCCCGCAAATCTATAAAGATCATACCGCCAAACTTTCGCGATTTTTGTACCCAGCCTGCCAAGACCACTTCTTGGTTTATATTTGCTATGCGTAATTCCCCGCAAGTTTTTGTTCTATACATAGATTTTGTTTGTTTTTGAAATTTTCCCGCAAAGATAGGATTTTTATTTATTTTATAAAAAGAAAACAGCCCAAAATTGTCGAAACTAATGTTAAACGCCGTCATTGCGAGGGCGAAGCCCGAAGCAATCTCTTAACAGTATAGATTGCTTCGCCGCCAGCGGCTCGCAATGACGAAAAAGGGCAAGCGGCTCGTAATGACAAAAAAGTGTTTCAAATTCCCGCATATCAACTATTTTTTCCTCATTTGTGAATACTTTCTTAATTAAGTTTCATAACTTATGAAAATTTCACTGAAAAAATTTCATTCAATTAAATTAATATTGTAACTTTGCTGCAAAAATGTGTGAGTAAATTCCATTATTGTATATTTATAATAATATATACTGATTCGTTGAAATAATTTAAATTTATTAATAATATGAAAAAGAAGATTCTAACAGCAACTATTTTTATGTTTTTACCGCTATGCTTTTCGCAATTATTGGCACAAGTAACGATTGGAGAAAATAAAGCGCCTAATTCGGCGGCGGTATTGGATTTACGATCAAACGATACGCTTGGACTATTGTTGCCGCGTGTCGCCCTTACCGATACGGTTCCACCGGCTACGAATCCACTTCCACTTCCTCCCGTAAAAGGGATGTTTGTTTACAACACGAATACCAGCCTTGACGGGCAAGTGGTAGAAGGCGTTTACTACGGCGACGGCCGCAGATGGTGGCAGACCAATGCCGGAGCTTCCGGACAATTGCCTGATCAATGGTTTTATATGCCGAGTTTCAATTTACCGCTTTCCGATGGCACGGCTAAAACAACAGGTTTGCAATTCGACCTCTATCAGGAATATGTCGATCAATTCAGTGGAGGATCTACTTCAAACACTACACCTGCCGATCCAAGCGTTGCATTCTTTGCTGCTGACGGCGACGGTACTTCTGCCGCTCCTACCTCGGTTACAAAGACATACGATCGAGAACAATTGATTTTTTATGTAACGGCATACTCGCATGATGTAATTAAGGTAAACAACATCAACAACGGCGTTCTTAATTATGATGTTGTTGCAGCCGTAGTACCCGACGGTTCTTTTATTAACATTATTTTCAAGGTAAAACAATAGAAATGAATAGAATAAAAGTATGGTTGCTGCTCGTGGTCATGATTACCGGCGGGCAGGAGTTCAAGACATTCGGGGCGCAGCCCCCTACGCCTGTTCCTTGGAGTTGCAGCGAGTTTGGGCAGATTGTATTGGTTGGAAACGGCAATATGGGAAAACCGGGTACTGCAACCGGCGCCCCCGGCGGAAATGTTAATACAAGAGAAGGCGGAACAGTATTTGTTCGGGTGAATACCGGTTCTTCGGAGGCTCCTGTAACTCCCGCTACGGCTGAGAAATTATTCACGATTCACTACGCCGTAAACGGTACGGGTTACAATCCGATAGACGGATGTATGTACGCTATGCCGATTGCCGGATATACAGGTTTAGCTGCTCAGGGAGGCGTATCCGGAGATACAACCTTGTTGCGCATAGACGCAGCCGGTACGGTAACCCTATATACATTGAAGGCGCCAAATCCCCTTCCCGCCGGAAACGGTTATAAAGGCGGAACGGTAGATGCTAACGGCATTTTTTATTTAACCGATGGAAGTAACAATACGCATATTTTCGCCATTGACTTGAAACCGTTGGCAAACAACCCAGATCCGGCAACCCTTAAGCTCCCGACAGTAGCTATAACGCTCAGCGGACAGGCTAATAATACAATCAATCTGCCTGATATTGTCTTTGATCCCTTGGATGGCAATCTTTACGGGGTTGAAAGTTATCTTGGCACAGGGCAAGTTGCTACAGCCATATCGGGACAGTTGGATCAAATTTCGAATATCAACCTCACGGCAGGTACGGCTACTTTGACTCGTTTAGGTACGGCAGGGCAGTTTACCGGTCAAACTTCTCCTGATGTTGCGTTCGGAGCGTTGTATATTAGCTACAATCTCGCCGGCACGCAAGCAACTCTTATCGGGTGGAGTAATGCAACTGGTAATTTTTATGAGTGGCCCCTTTACCCACCTTATTCTAATAGAACAACGTTGTCTACCGGTGGCGCTATCACTCCTCTTCTTTCCGGATACAATGCAGGAACAGGGGGTGGCATAACAGGCAACGACGGTGCATCTTGTCCGGGTTTGAATGCAGACGTTATGATTACCAAAAACGACACGATGATGTCGGTAGCAACTAACGCCACCACCACCTATACGGTCGTTGTCAGCAATTTGGGACCTTCTACCGCTACGGACATATTCGTTACGGACACTATGCCGACGGGCATTGCGGCGGGCGATATGAAATGGAAAGTTACAGCGTTGAACGACGGTCCTCCCGCTACTCCTCCTAATCCTCCCACTACCAGCTCGAGCGTTTCTTCCTCAACCCCGTTGGGAACACTTTTTACAGGCATTCTTGGAGATCATCTTACGCTTCCTCCGGGCGGAAGTGCTGTTTATCAGGTATCAATAACGGTTAGAAACGGATATATGGGCGAATTACTTGTAAATGTCGCATCGGCAACCCCCAGCAACTTTACAATCGACCCCAATCTTTCAAACAATTCGGACTATGATGCAGATTATGTAAATCCGCCGTTTTTGCCTGTGAATCCCAATGTGAGAGTAAGTATTAGAAAGGAATAAGAAAAGAAAGCTGTCTGAAAAACGGTATGCTATGGCGGGCTTGACCCGCCATTTTCTTTTACTTTTTCTTCTTTTTATTTTTATAAAATCCAGGTGGAACTCTCTCAAACTCTGTAACACCCAATTTCTTCAAAAATGCACTCGACATCCTGAAAACCAAGCGTTTGACATTAATGCTGCTGCTTCTGATTTCTTTTTCATCTTCCACTACCCTGCTGGTCGCCGATAAATAAAACATCCCAAAGCCATCAAAACAAACATTATTCCCATTTTTCAACTCCAATATCATTCGGTCGAGAACGAGAACGAGCGCCATCCGCATTTCCTCTTTTGATAAGGTTGTTCGTTCGGAAGCTCTTTCAATCAATTCGTCGAAAAATACGGTTCTCGTCGTCACAATGCGCGGATAAAGACCGGATTTCTTTTCGCTTTCGGAATGAATATTGTCATTCCGTTTCTTCATACTATAATAAATTGCCATACTATTTAATTATTTAGTTTTATATTAATTCAAATTCAGCGCATCGTCATTGCGAGAGATACGGAACGCTAAGCATAACGCCGGGCAAAGATAATACATTTCATTGTAGAATGAAAATATTTTTAGTTATACAATGAATAATATATTCATTATACAACAAACGTACCTTACATTGTACAATGAATATACATAGAGTCGGCGAGCGTTCCGCTTAGAGAATAGGAAGTCTGCGCTTAGAGTTACACAAGGCAATGACTTAGCGAATTGACCTTTTTTATTCAATCCACCCCTCCAACGCTTGATGAGTTACTTTCAACTGATTCATGATTTCGATTCCTTGCGGGCATTTTTCCTCGCATTCTCCACATTCTTCGCAATGGCTGGCATCGTTGTCCATACTTGTGGTGAACCAATAAGCTCTTTTAAATGGGTCGAAATTTTCAAACCGTACCGCATCATTATACAACTCCAAAACACGGGGGATATTGACGCCATTCAGACAGGGCATGCAATATTCGCAGCCGGTGCAAGGAATGGTTTGGATTGCATCATACGCAGCTTTTACATTACGAAGCAAAGCTTTTTCTTCTCCCGACAGACAGCAGGGAATTGCATCGGATTTGCTAAAGATCGCTATATTATCTTTGAGTTGCTCCATCGTTGTCATCCCGCTCAGTATTGTACTCACCTGCGGATAATTGAGCAAATGACGAAACGCCCACTCGACCGGCGAACGCTTGACCGGAAATTCATCATATAATTTCTGCACGGCTGCAGTTGCCTGAGCCAGCCCTCCTCCGCGCAAGGGCTCCATGATTACCAATGCGCAGCCCTTTTGTCCCGCTAAGGTGATTGCCTTCTCTGTCGCCTCTTTGTCGATATCCAATAGATTTTGCTGTATTTGACACATATCCCATGGATAAGTAGCCAACACTTCCTCAAAGAGTTTGGCGCCGCCGTGAAATGAAAAACCGATGGCTCTGATCATCCCTTCGTTGCGAAATTTTTCATATTCCCTGTAAATCTCGCGCTGCTGGATTTCTACCCAATTAGCGGGATTTATATTGTGAATCATGTAAATGTCGATATAGCCGGTACGAAGTTTTTTGAGTGAATTCTCCAAGTTGCGTCGAATATCCGCTTGGGTTTTCATAACAAAAGTGGGCTGTTTTGTCGCTATTTTCACCTGTTGCCGCAGTCCTCCGTCCAAGGCTTCACCCAACACCGATTCGCTCGTTTGATTATGGTAACCGTAAGCGGTATCAAAATAATTGATTCCATGCGTAGCGGCATAGCGAATCAACTCAAACGCTTTTTCATTATCTACCAGCGCCTTACCGTTTTCATATTTGCGCGGAAGTCGCATACAGCCCATACCTAAGGCTGAAACTTCATAACCTGTTTTTCCGTATTGACGATAATTCATAATATTGTTTTTTTTAGATTGTAAAATAATCTTCTTTTAGCCAAAGTGCAAATACAGGATCTTGAATATCAATTTGTTTTGGTGTAATATCTATAATCTCCTTATTTAAAAGCGCGTCTTTTATCTTTAATATATTAGCAGAAGTTCCAAGATTATATTTTTGCAAATTTTCTTTTCCGAAACTTGTAACTCCATCTAACAAAGCTTTTAAAAAATTCATTTGCGTTGCTGTAAGTGTTTCAGTCAATCCCATAAAGAGCAAACTTAATTGATTTTTTAATGTTTGTAATGAATCATTTATTATAGTTTCTGAGCAATAGATTTTAGTTCGCAACCACGACATTTGCGCCAATTGTTGTACATAATACGGATGATTTGCCACCAAAGCAGCAAGATAATTGCCTTCCTTTTTTGTAATCTTTTTTCCTGTTTCTTTGAACCGTTTTTGTACAAATTTTCCCCAGATTTTATTGTCTATTTTTTCTAAAAACATTATATCTCCAAACTTATAAAATGGCATTGAAGGATTAGAAAAAATATCTATCAACATGTGACGTTTGCTACCATATAAACAATAACATACGTTTTGATGGCGCTGCCAGTGCGATCGCAATTTTTGTTGAAAGAAAAGCGGGTCTTCAAAAGCAGCAATTTTTTGAAATTCATCTATACAAACAATAATTTTTAATCCTTTTTTCTTTGCCATTGTTTCAGCAAGATCTAAAACATCATCGGCGTCTGTGGGACAATCTTCCCATTTAGTCGATGTTGATTTTATTATATTTTTCGCAAAATGAAGATAAAAATCAGATTCACTTTTAACATTAAAAATATCTACCAAACATACTTTATATTCTTTATTATCAGCAGTTAATGAATTTGAAACTGATTTTACTAACGAAGATTTTCCCCAACGACGAGGCGAAATTATGGTCGTATTTATTAACGATAAGAAGTTTTGAGAAAGCCGCTGACGCTCAGTCTCTCTATCTGTAAAGTTATTTGTTTCAGCAACTTTACCAAATATAAATGGCACATTTTCCATATTAAAATATGTATTTTGCAAAGATAATGGTTTATTTTGAACTTACCAAATAGTAACTTACTAAATGGTAACTTACCAAACGGTAAGTTTATTTCTCTTTAAAATCACTTCAATTTCATCCTAACCTGCAACAGCACTTCTGCCGGTCGTAAGTCATAAGCCGAATAATATGAATTGATATTGTTAAACGAAGTGGAAATATATTGTTTGGCGTTGAATATATTGCTGTAAGTCAATTGAAATTCCAAGCCTGAATATTTGTATTTGCAACCGATATCGCCGAAAGACATGGCACGGCTGCCGGAAATGATTGCATTGTTGTAAAAATATTCGTATCCGATATTTATGATGAGTCCTTTGATTGGGGGGAAGAGATTCAGTTGCGCCTGTTGCGAAATCGTCCGGATAGGTTTCAGGTTTGCGTTTTCTGTTTTTACGGTATTGCGGCTTTCGGAAAAAATGAAGTTGTAACTGAAACTCGACCATGAACGAATTTTGGTGTTTAAAGAAGGAACGAGTGAAAACGATTTTCCGGTATATTTAAGAATTTCTCCTTGAACCAATTGCGAACCGGAAGATAATGTATAGTCTCCTCCGAGTTTGATGGTTGAAGCAATTGCATCAATCGTTTGGTTTACATTAAGATATGTTGCTATTCCTTGTGTATGGTTTGGTTTTGCCAACGAAGTTTGCACTTGAAGGATTCCAGCAAAATCATAACCGTACAGCAAATTGGCTTTGTTGGTAAAAAAATTGATGCCGACATTTCCAAACAAAGATTTGATGGGATTCCGGTAGTTCAAAAACAGGTTTGTATTAGCGGATTGCGTTTCGTACAGACTGCCGGTATTCCGCACCAAATTCCGGTACGAGCGCATGATGTAACCCGTGTATGTATTGCCCAATCCGCCCATATTGTTTGAAAGATTTGCATTGAAATAAGCATCCCAATAAGCCGAAAATGTGTAATGGACAAATAAAGATGGATTAAAATAAATCCGGCGCTTGTCTTCTTTTTCTTTTATTATCCGGTCGTTAATGTGTAAAAAAGTATAATTTACCGGTAAATTCAGATTGATTCTCCAGTCGCCTTGAGAATAGGTATAATTAGGACTGATATACCAGGTATATTTATTCCATTGCAAATCATTCCGGAGAGAATCAGGGACAGGATTTGCCACATCCAATTCCGAATTTAAATGCTGCAAATTTGCCCTGAAGCCGGTTTCGTAATTTTGCTTCCAATACCCTTTGCTGATTCCAAAAGCGACTTTGGTAGATGACTCAAAATGATTCATATCTACTTTTTGACGCAAGTTTGAAACATCCGTTCCAAACAGGTTTCCGTAAATCATGGGTTGTACGTTCAAGGTATGGGGCGACATCGCAAAGCCATTGAAAGAAGAGATATTCCAAGAGGTTTTTCCCAAATCTTTGAATATTTCAAATGAGTTGCTGACTCCGTAATCGGGTTTATTCAAATGTTGATAAATACTATCGGCAGTGATGGCGTCGCCTCGCTCCCTATCCCACCCTGCATTGATTTTCAATAAATCATTCAAATAAAATTTGGTGGTGTTAGCCGTTATTTGAACTTCTCCATTGAGTTGGTTCGTATTCAGGCGAGAAGATAAAATTTCCTGAATCTGCATCACGCTATCGCCCGGCAGGTAATATCCGGTTCGGGAAAGGCTGCTTTTGTCCAATCGATCGTTGATATAGTGAATATTGGCATTTAGTTGGTAATCTTTGTTTAATTTCCACAAATTATTGAAGGAAAAATTATTCGCTTGATTGAACAAATACCGTTTTCGGTCGATGGAAGGAGGAGACGGCGACTGAACGCTGAGCAAATCTTCGTTCGTCATGTTGTCCGCTTCGCGGTAATAGAAAGAATTCATATCGCGGGAAACATCATCGCCAGTGTTGTTTCCTTTATAAGTGGTGATGTTCTGCCTGTTTTTATTGAAATACATTCCCATGAGTTCACCCGAAAGGAGAACAGGCGGTAATCCTGCGCCAATCATACCGGTAGAAATCAATTTTCCTTTGGCTGTTTCCTTCAGTTTCAGATTGATGGCGGCTTGATCGGAAAATACCTTGTTTTGCAATACTTTAATTGGTTGATGGTTTTCAAGTACTTCTACTTTGTTTACATCTTTGGCTTCAATATTATTGGTCGCAATACCGTAACGTCCTTGCAGCAAGTCGCTTCCTTCAATATAGAATTTATTGATGGGTTTATTTTGGTAAAGAATCTGGCCGTTTTCCTTAACGTCCACTCCGGGCAATTTTTTCAGTACGTCACCGATAGTGCGGTCATTTTTATCGGTGAAATCGGCAACTGTGTAAGAAACGGTATCGCCGGTCTGCTTTATTTTCGGAGGAGTAATTTTCACTTCTTTCAGCGTGATTGCCTCCGACGATACGGTAAAATCTACGGTTTGACTTATGCCGGTAATGACTTTTTCCTGTTTCTGAATGTTAAAGCCTGAAGTTGAAATGATGAGCGTATCTTTTGTCCCTTGATATTCCAAACGGTATTTTCCGGTATTGTCCGTTATCTTAAAACCCAACATCGCCGGATTGCCTTTTTCACGGAGACTTACATTCACTCCGCTCAGGCCTTTGTTATTTTGGTCGTCTTTCACTGTTCCTTGAATTACGACCTGTGAACGAATTAGAAAAGATGAAAAACAAAAGAGTACAAGTATAAAATATTTCATTTCTACTATTGAGTTAATTATGTTGCGCCGTCATTGTGAGCGTTTGAATGTCGCTGCCGTCATTGCGATCCGTCAGGCGAAGCAATCCAGAGTATTGATTTTCACTGGATTGCTTCGGGCTTCGCCCTCGCAATGACGATGCGCTTATTCGAGTTCCAAAAATTGAAAAGCATTACTTAATGGTTTAGTTGCAATCGTAACATTTCCGCCATTGATACCGAATGTCATTGAATCGCCCCTGTCTTTTATCAGTTTTTCAAACTCTTTCCTGTTACATTTGAGGTATTTCTTGTTAGGAATTTCTATCGGAAAAGGCGTTTTGAGATGTTGCAGTCCTATGCAATCAAAAGCAATTAACCGGTTGATATCGTTTACTTTCAGAATCAATCCGGGTAAACCCATAAATTTCCAAGGGCCGTCGTTGATGGGAATTTCGGGAGCAAACCAAGCTTCGTAATCCCTTCCGCGAAAATGCAGTTTTGCTTTCTGACAAAGATAATTCAGAACGGTTGCCGTATCGGAAGAGATTTCCCAATTCAACGTTCCGACAGGGTCGTCGCACCTGTAATCGTGATTAGACAAATTATCAATAATGGTAACATCGCCTGTTGAGCGGTTTTTGTACATTTTTTCGGTAGTACCATCCAGATAATTCATTTCATATTTATCTCCGAGAAAGTTATCAAAAACTCCTTCTTGGTTTTTAATAACACTAATACTTTTGATTCTATCAAGCGATAAATTGGAAAATGCCTGATTGTAAACTGAATCCTTCAAAACCATTGTTTCATCGTAATAATACGATACCTGCGAACCTATATCCAACGTCATGGTATCGCTTCGGAAAGGTTTTTCACTGGTTTTTTCTTTCTGCGAGAAAAAATAATATGCCTTTATCGTCGCTTCATCTTTTGGAATATCCCGTGAATAAGCAAAAAACGGAATAAAAAGGATTGTTGGTAAAAGAATTTTTATCTTCATGTTACTCTAATTCCATCGGATTGTAAGTCGTTTTGAGGTCTTCTCGTGTCAAAGTTCCTCCTTTCCCATCGGGGAATGAATCCGGAATTTTTGTACCCGGAGGAAGAGAATTCATCATAGACCCTATGGGATCTTCAGCAAAACGCTTTTTGATTTTATCCAATTCTTGTCGATTGGTTTTCATATAATCTCTTTTAGCAAATTGAAGAGGAGTTTGTGCTTTATCAAGAGCAACGGCTTTAAGAATATATAAATTTTTAGAATCCTTAGCGTACAAAATCAATCCGGGTAAACCTGAAAATTTCCATGGTCCGTCATTGATCGGTAAATCGGGAGCAAACCAAGCTTCGTAATGCCTTCCCCGAAAATCACCGATCGCTTTCTGACATAAATAATTCAGACAAGTCATCGTATCGGATTTTATTTGCCACTGGATGGCATTTAAAGTATCCTCGTATGAAAAAGCATTTAACATATTAAATTGGTCAGTTATCGTCATTTTTCCTTCTGGATAATTTTTGAAAATTTCACTGCCTTCCATCTTTTGAATTCCGGAATTTTGCAACTGCCCTGCAAGCTGTTGAGCTTTTTGTGGATTTTTCATTACTTCCATAATCAATGAATCAACCCTGCGTCTGTTATCGCTGTAAAATTTGGAAACACCTGCTTTACCGATTTCCAAAATCATATAATCCATAGATTTTGCCTGTTTCAGACTATCCTCGACACTCATAGCCGCCGGTCTTTTTACCATCTTGAATGTTTCCGGATAAATAAATTCGTAGAATACACGAAGCGCCGTTGTATCTAAGGTTTCATAACCCTTTGGAATAGAAGCGAGTTGCGCAGATGCAAACAGCGGAGAAATGCAAATTACTAAGAGAAAAAAGAATCGTTTCATGATTTTATGTTTATAATTGTTTCTTTGTTTGTCGCAAAAGTAGGTAAAATATTTCATTCAATCTTAAAAAAATGCATTTTTTATTTCCTGTTTTTTACTTAAAAAGTTAAGATTTTCATCAAAAAAGTTAGTAGTTTCATAATTTTCTTGTATATTTGTTTTCAAAAGTTGCTCTATTAAAAATGAAAATATAAATAGGGAACAAGCCTGTAATAAATAACAATCATCGAGAACAATTCGAGAACAATTCGAATTATTATCAGTTCAGGTACGGTTTAGTAATAGTGATGTTATAATAACTAAGCAGAGATTTCAAATCTGGTTTAGCTATATTTAACACCTAATAATAAATAAAAGTGTTACTTTTGTAAAATCAAACAATAAATAATGACGAGCAACATAAAAGGGTTATTAATGGATTTCGCTTTGCCGAAGGTAATGGGTATTTTAAATATCACGCCCGATTCTTTTTACGAAGGGAGCCGGAAACAAACGGAAAAAGAAATTGCCGAGCGGGTTGTTCAAATTGCGGAAGAAGGAGCTGAAATCATTGATATAGGAGGGTATTCCTCCCGTCCGTCGGCAGCTTTTGTGGATGAAACGGAAGAAATGAGCCGGTTGGAAAACGGATTGAAAATCTTGTTTCGCGAAGCTCCTCAAGCAATTGTTTCGATAGACACCTTTCGTTCGGAAATTGCCCGCCGCTGTGTGGAAGATTTTGGAGTTGCGATTATTAATGATATTTCTGCCGGAACGTTGGACGACCGGATGATTGAAACCGTCGCCCGTCTGCAAGTTCCGTATATTGCCATGCACCTGAAAGGAAATCCGCAAACCATGATGCACGATACAAATTATGAAAATCTGATGCGGGAAATTCTTTTGTACTTTGCCGGAAAAGTTACGCAATTGCATCAATCGGGAGTCAATGACGTTTGGATTGACCCTGGTTTTGGATTTAGTAAAACGACTGAGCAAAATTATCGGATTTTGGATAAATTGGAAGAATTTCATATCTTTGAGCTTCCGCTTTTAGTCGGTTTATCAAGAAAAACGATGATATGGGAAACACTTGCAACGTCTCCGGCCGAATGTCTGAACGGAACGACAGCCCTGAATATGTTCGCCCTGACGAAAGGCGCCCACCTATTGCGGGTGCACGACGTAAAAGAAGCAGTAGAAACGGTTCGTTTGTATAACAGGATAAAAAATGTAAATTTATGATTGAATTTCTCTCGAAAATCGAAATAAAAACCATCATTGATATTGGTCTGGTAATTTTTTTCTTATACGAGACCTATCTTTTGATGAGGAAAACAAGAACAGTGACTATTTTCATAGGGGTTTTGGCGTTTATTGCCATGTGGCTTTTGGTGACTCAGATTTTCCAGTTGCGAATATTGGGAGCCATTATGGACCGGTTCATCAACGTAGGTTTCATACTGTTGGTCGTTGTTTTCCAAAAAGAAATCCGGGAATTTTTGCAAGCGGTTGGTTCCAATAGAGGAATCCGGTTTATTATGAAATTATTTAACGCAAATAAAACCGATGCGGACGAAAACCTCAAATTGATTATGTCGATTGTTTTGGCATCAATGGATATGGCTAAACGAAAAGAAGGCGCTTTGATTGCCATTGAACAAACCACTCCGTTAGACTCTTTTGAGGAAACGGGAGAAATTCTGAATGCCGATATCAGTTCCCGCTTAATTGAAAATATTTTCTTCAAAAATAGCCCTTTGCATGATGGGGCGATGATTATTTCCGGGAAAAAAATCAAGGCAGCCGGCTGTATTTTACCGGTATCTCAAGACCAGAATATTCCCAAACATTTGGGATTGCGCCACCGTTCAGGGTTGGGATTGTCGCAGGAAACAGATGCCAAAGTAATTATTGTATCCGAAGAGACAGGCAAAATTTCTTTAGCCTATCGCGGAGAATTGACTTTGGGAATCAGTGCGGAACAGTTGCAACAGGAGCTGGCGGCTCAATAACATGCAAAAATTTAAACAAAAATGGACAAAATAGTTGAATGTGTACCCAACTTTAGCGAAGGACGTGATTTGGAAAAAATAGAACGAATCGTAAGCGCTTTCAGAGCTAAAGAAAAGATTAAGTTACTGGATTACAGTAACGACAAAGACCACAACCGGATGGTTGTCACGGTAATCGGCGAACCGGATTCGCTACAAGCGGCAGTTATTGAATCCGTTGGAATTGCCCTCAAAGAAATTGATTTGAACAAACACGAAGGTCAGCATCCCAGAATAGGCGCCGCCGATGTGATTCCGTTCGTACCGGTGAAAGGAATGAGTCTTGAAGAAGCAGATACTTTAGCAAAAGAAACGGCGAAAATTCTTTCTGAAAAATATGCACTTCCTGTATATTTATATGAAAAATCGGCTTCGGCCGACTACCGCCAAAATTTAGCCGCTATCCGGAAAGGTGGATTTGAAGGATTAGTCGAAAAAATGAAACTTCCGGAATGGAAACCCGATTTCGGTCCGGCCGAACAGCATCCTACTGCCGGCGCTTCGGTTGTGGGCGCTCGAATGCCGTTGATTGCCTTTAATGTAAATTTAAATACCAACCGGATTGAAATCGCCGATATGATTGCGAAGAAAATTCGCTTTAGCGGCGGCGGTTTGCGGTTTTGCAAAGCAATAGGTATTGAATTGAAAAGTCAAAATCGGGTTCAGGTTTCCATGAATCTGACGGATTACACGCAAACAACTATTTATCAAGCAGTGGAAATGATTCGTTTTGAAGCGAAACAATTTGGCGTCACAATTGCCGGTTCAGAGCTTATCGGTTTAATACCTTTACAAGCCGTTGCAGATACCGCTTCTTACTATCTGGGACTTGAGAATTTTACCGTGAAGCAAATCTTTGAAACTCACATAATGGAATAGACGAATAGACGGGTGCATTTTTATTTTTCAAAATAATATGCTACCTTTGAGGCAAATTTTTCTTAATACTAATCAGCAGGTGAATGAAAACGCTTAATTACTAATTTTTACAACTGATGGCAAACAATGATTCCGCCCAACTTTTCATAAAAAGAATGGTTGTTGTTTTTCTACTGATAGTCTCTTTAATCTTTGGCTGTTTTGCAGTTTTATTTATTGTAAACGACATTTCAATATTAAAATATTGGATTTCTTTTTTTGCTATACAGCACATTATGTGGGTGGCATTGTTTATCCGCTATAATAAATTGCCGTATGAGCCGGTTATATTGATGTACATTTCTTATATCATAATTGCTTTATTTCCAATAATATGTATATGTTCAAATTCGGGTTACCAGGTTGCATTTTTTTGGTATATACTTATACCGATTGGCGTAATTGCTTTTGATGTCAAAGATATCACGATATGGACAGTTATTACTTTGATAGCTTCTGTCGCCGCCTTTTTTTTCAGTTCTTTTTTCCCAAATGAAATTTTTTCACCTGTGTTATTATCTAAGATAAATTTTATGACGATTACTTCTGTACTTATTCTGGCTATATTTTTCGCCATCGTGTCTGTGAAAAAGAACAAAATCGACAAGGAACTACAAGCTGAAGAATTAAAGGAAATGGTAGTTAACAAAGAAAACCAGGAAAAATATATTACTCTTTACAATGAAATTATTGAATATTTGGAAAAAGAACTTCCCTTCAAAAATCCGGATTTCGATGAAGATATGCTTGCAAAGAAACTTAATTCCAACAAACTTTATATTTCAACGGCAATAAACGGAATTGGAGAAACTAATTTCAAAACATTGCTGAAAAAATTCAGAATCAATTACGTGAAATCTATGATCGACAGCGATGTTTTGAAGCGGTATTCAATTGATTATATCTACACCGAAGCAGGGTATAAATCCCGTTCTACGTTTAACAATGCTTTCAAAAGTGTAGTTGGAATGACTCCTTCAGATTATATTGCGAATAAAAGTAAAGTTTCTCATTTGAAATCATAAAACTTTTTCATAAGCATTGCGTTGTTGATTCCTTGCGGTAAAGATTTCCCCGCAATAAGTAAAGTCCAAAGCATACAGCATTTTATGCATATAGAGATTATCAAAATTCGTATCTATCCGGAAACTGCCAATGCCTTTTTGTTTCGCTAATTCCATTACTTTCTGCATAAACGCCGTGGCCACTCCCCTATTTTTCATTTCGTCGGCAACAGCTAAGCGGTGTAATACCACGTAAGGTAAATCGGTCAGCCATTTTCCTTGAATATTGTTGTAAGTAGGTTCACCGTCAAAAATAACCGCACCGTAGGCAATTACTCTATCTTCTTGACACAAGACGTAACCGTAGCCGTTTTCAATATCGTTTGCAATATTCTCAACGGCCGGATAACCGTCCTGCCATTGTCGACTGTTCATCCGCCGCATTTGTTCTTTGGCTTGCATGATAATCTGCCAAATACGTTCGGCATCCGGCTGTTTTGCTTTTCTGAATAGGTAATCCATAGAACTTACAAAAACTACTGTTATGTTAATATGACGCATCGTCATTGCGAGAGTTGCGAGGAACGAAGCAACCAAAGCAATCTCTTAACAATATAGATTGCTTCGCCGCAAGCGGCTCGCAATGACGGCGTGATAGATTCAACTTAACACTACAAATTACTATTTGATTTGTAAACGATTATATTCTTCCAGCGCTTTTTCGAGAACAATCAGCGCTTTCCGCAACTCTTCCTTTTTGAGAACGTAGGCAATGCGCACTTCATTTTTGCCTGTCCCTGGATTAGTATAAAATCCGGAAGCCGGCGCCATGAAAACGGTTTGTCCTTCATATTCAAAATCCGACAAACACCACTCGCAAAACTTGTCGGCATCATCAACGGGTAAACGGGCGATGGTGTAAAATGCGCCCATCGGAATCGGGGAATAGACGCCGTGAATTTTGTTCAACGTATCAACAAGAAAATTACGCCGGTCGAGATATTCATCATAAACATCCTGCATATATTCATCCGAAACGTCCAATGAAGCTTCCGCCACAATCTGCCCCAGTAAGGGAGGACTTAGGCGCGCCTGACAGAACTTCATCACCGTTTTACGAAGTTCGCTGTTGCGGGTAATCAACATTCCCTCCCTGATTCCACATTCGCTGTATCTTTTCGATACCGAATCAATTAATACGACATTATCATCGATTCCGGTCAGGTGGAAAGCGCTTATATAGGGAGAACCCGTATAAATAAACTCCCGGTAAACTTCATCTGAAAAAAGATATAAATCATATTTTTTTACCAAATCTCTGATTTTATTCATTTCCTTTCGTGAATAAAGATAACCTGTAGGATTATTCGGATTGCAAATCAGTATTCCCTTGGTACGTTCGTTGATAAGCGCTTCAAATTCCTCGATCGGCGGCAAGGCGAAACCCGTTTCAATGGTCGAAACCACGGTTCGGATAATCGCACCGGCAGAAATAGCAAAAGCCATGTAATTGGCATACGCAGGTTCGGGAACAATAATTTCGTCGCCCGGATTCAAACAAGCCATTAAAGCGAAAAGAACCGCTTCCGATCCACCTGTTGTGATAATAATATCATTGGCGCTTACATTAATTTTAAATTTAGAATAATAATGAACCAATTTTTCCCTGTAACTTAGAAATCCGTTGCTCGGGCTGTATTCCAGTATTTTCCTGTCTAAATTTTTTACGGCGTTGATTCCGATTTCAGGCGTTTGTATATCCGGCTGACCGATGTTGAGATGATATACTTTCAAGCCTCGGGCTTTTGCAGAATCCGATAACGGTGCTAATTTGCGGATAGGAGAAGCGGGCATTTCTATCCCTCGTTCTGAAATTTTTGGCATTTAAATCTTTATATTTTTTAATTCGGGTGCAAATGTACGAAAAACTTCTTTACAAGAAATATTGTTTTTAGAAATTTTCGTACTTTTGCAAACCCACCTCAAAAAAAGCATCCCAAAGTAAAGTAAGGTAATCCGATAATAGTCAAAGCAGCTAATGTTTCGCACCTTGTTTTAACTCATTGAAAAATAGAATACAACACGAAGTGTTAAAATTATATCTATTTGTATATGATAGAATTAACATTTCCATTTTTATCTGCAACATTGAAAAGTGAAGATTACATAAGCGGTACAGAAGTCAGAAGCGTTTTTGATCACAAAGCAGGGTTATCGCTTCTGCAGCTTGATGAATATCGAACGCTCTCATAGGGTGAATTATATGCACGACTTTTTCTCGTTCCTTTCATTTTCTCTTGCACTTTTTTGGTTTGAAGATACAAAATAATTACGAAACAACGTTGGGTCATGAGATGTCGAGCGAAGCGTAGCAGAGTCGAGACATCTACTTAATAACAGTGCATTATTCAATTATTATTTTTTCGTGTAAACCAATATGTTAAAGAGCGATTGTTGTCTGAACAGGGAATGGTTCAGACATTTTTTTATATTCTTATAGATATGGACCGGGAGGCATTGTTATGGCTACACCTTTGTTTTGCCCGATAGTAATTGATCTAATCTTATAAAGTTTTAAGAAATCACTATCGTAATAAGGGTTCACTTCTGTACGAAGATATATAAAACCAATCCACAACAGTACTTCCCAATTATATACCTGACGGCAATTATATGTGAATTCCGTAAAATCGGCATTCCAATGACCTTTACGACCCATATCGGGATAAGTAGAAACACCATCATCCCATGCATCTTTATCACCGCCGGTTTTTTTTGAGACAATTCCCGAACCTTTCATAAAACCAAGCGGATCCATTCTGTCAAGCGGGGACACAGGCTCTGGCATTGCAGGGACACATTCCACGATGAAAGTTTGCATCGTGGGACCAGCTTTCAAATTAAACGTAAGATCCCACCCATTGCATCCGTTTTTAAATTGAAACTCAACAACCTGTTTCCCCACATTTCCCTGCGTAAATGCCTGTCTTTGATTTTCTCCTTTGTAAGAGACATTGACC
>Ga0209629_10000128_pt1 | contig 34598 bp, 34 predicted proteins | sample TergutCu122P5_FD_187286 | JGI IMG/M metagenome (GOLD analysis project Ga0209629, IMG submission 187286) | Cubitermes ugandensis P5 segment gut microbial communities from Kakamega Forest, Kenya - Cu122 P5 (SPAdes) (version 2) | ecosystem: Host-associated > Arthropoda: Insects > Digestive system...
TTAATAAAAAGTATTCGAATTTTGCTTGCAAAATTTTTTCCTGCTATTTTTTTGTAAGTTTCTATGTGGTTTTCTAATTTTTTCAGGTATTGAGCATTCGGAATATACGAACAAACTGCTATCAAAGCGCCAATAGCCTGTCCGTATTCGAATGTATGAATATTGTTTATGTTCTCTGAAATGAAATTTTCCAACGTTTCAAATTCCTGTGTAAGTAAGTTTTTATCATTTTCCGAATAGATTATGTTAAAATTCAATCTATAGCTCATTACCATACAGATATTGCTTTTATCTCCCCACTTTTCGGCTGTTTGCTGCATTAAATCAAGGTATTGTTCTGATTTTGCTCTGTCAATATAAGCATATCTTAGAAACATTATATAATAAGCAAAACTCATTACTTCATACTTTTTTGTTTATTTTTCAGGTAATTTCTCGGCAAGCGACAACGATTTGAAAGTATCGTCTAAATCATATTCAGGATTTATATCGTTTTTCATCATTCCGATAACACTGTATCCCACAGCCTGCGCTTCGGTATCGGAAGTTTTTTTAATTGCCGAGTAAATGCTGTCAATAATTTGATAGGCAAGCGTAATTTTTCTCGGATTTTGATTTAAACTATTATTGAGTTCCCTATCATAAACGTAAATCATATATTTACTGTCCTTTTCGCGCAGGGCAAGTCTTCGAGCCCGGCTAAGCGCCTCTGTCGCTTTGACGCTGTCGCCTTGAAACACATACAGTCGTGAAAGAGAAGTGAGCGGATAGATGCGATCGGCATCTGTTGTTCCGGGATTATCCACTGTGCGTTGCAGCGAGTCCATCAGTATTTCTTCGTAATATTGGGCTTTTGCGCTGTACGAAAACGCAATTAAAAAGAACAATGCAAAAATAATTTTCATATCTGAAGTGTAAATAGTGTGAAGTGAATTTCATTTTAACGATTCACTAAATTTAAATGAATAAAACAGTTGTAATTTCCGCAAAGTTAAATTAAGTTTTATGACTAAACAATAGACAAAAAGGGTAGAATTATATATTTAATTGAAAATAAACCGTTTGTATTTTGTTATCCATTACATTTCCATAGCAAGATATATCTTTATGTACGGCTTGCTAAGTTTTTCCATACCATTTCAATAATACAATTTTATGAAAATAAAAATTGAACAAACTACTTTTGACAGAAAATAACAGAAGATGATGAAATAGATTGTCTTTTTTCGGCAAGTTTCCCTGTCATTTTTTATGTTTGATAGTTAGCGCGTCCACCTGAATACAAAACGATAGGGACTTTTTGTGAAAAACGTCGGGGCGTAATAAGAGCTATAAAAGAAGTGAGTGAGACAGGGAAAGGCGCCGAAAAGAGACAAAAGCTGAAAGATATAAAACTATCAAATATAACAGATTTATTTAACATTAAAATTAATTAAAATTAGACGTATGAAAATCGAGAAAAAACAATTAGGAATGGCAGCCCTTTTATTGGCAGCCACGTTTTTTACAGCGCATATTAAAGCGCAAGTAACCATTGGCGCGCAAATTCCGCCGCATTCAACCCTTGAGGTTGTTAAACTCACCGGTTCTACGACGCCGGACGGCATTATGGCGCCCCAGATTTCGGGCGATGACTTAAAAGCTGAAGATGGCAAGTATGGGGCAAACCAAAACGGCGCGCTCGTGTATGTAACAGCAAAAGTAAGCGCTTCGCCGACTGCGAAAACAAAAAACGTTACCAAACCAGGGTATTACTACTACGACGGTACGAACAACGTTTGGGTTGCCATAGGCGCAGGCGAGGGATGGTTTTATATGCCGAGTTTAAACCTGCCGCTCGGAGCAACCGTAGGCGCTGCGCTTAAATTCAATCTCTACGACGAGTATGTGAGACAATTTACCAGAGCGGGCAATACGCAGTATATGTCGTCGGATGGCGCCGACGCAACTGCCACAGATGAAGTTCCGTATAAGCGCAGCGATTTGAAATTTGTCGTTACGGCGTATTCGGCAGATGTGATTACAGTTACGGGCATTGACACCGATGGATGGCTCTATTATACGGTCAATTCCGCTACCGTACCCGACGGCTCTTTTATTAATGTTATTTTTAAAGTAAAATAATTTAGAAATGAACAGAATAAAAGTACTTTTTCTGCTCGCAATAACGTTTTGTTGGGGGCAGGGCTTGACGGTATTCGGGCAAAATACGTGGAACACGGTCCCGTACAGTATGATTCAAACAATAGGTTCGGCAACAGAAACTGTTTTTTACGGTTTGGATGTTGTCAGCGACCCGATGAAGTTTACGGTAGTGTGCACTATTCCAATTCCGGCGTGCAACGGTACGGGTTATAATCCTTTGGATAATTTTCTATATACGCTGCCTCAAGGACAGGACTTTACAGCGCCATTCACCATATACAGAGTCGGCAAGTTAGGAGGAACACTGCCATCTACCGTAACGCCAAACTATATTGCAACAAACGCCCCAGGTCAGATAAAAACTGGCGTAATAGACCAGTACGGTATCTATTGGCTTTATGGAGGCGTAGTTGCAGGAGGAAATCCGGGATTGTTCTGGATTGATATGAGAGTTACTCCTTACGTTATGAATCGGATAAATGAGAGCGCAACGCCATTTGATTGTTCAGACCTGGCTTACGATGCTAACAATGACTTTTTGTATGGAATAGAATCTAGCGCAAGTGCAAATATGGGTAAATTAGTGCGCATCGCTCTGGCAAGAAACGCTAATCAACAGCCTGTTTCTGCAACACCATCATTTATAGGTCCGTCATATACTGATCTGGCTACTGGCGGCGGCACCGGATGGGGCGGAATGTATATGGGTACTGACGGCGTGCTATATGGCTCGTTTAACGGTGGAGGGTTTTGGCAAATAGATGTGAACACCGGCAGCAGAATAAAATTGATGGACGACCCAATAAGCTTAGGGATAATACAGCCGAGCGGTAACGACGGCGCTAACAATCCTTTGGTTCCTGTCGTATTGGGAGGGGATATCCAGGTTACAAAAACAGACGGGATGCTGTCGGTTTTAAAAGGCGCTACAACAACTTATACAATGGTTGTGCGCAATGCAGGTCCTTATTATGCGCCGGTTGTAAACATTACGGATTTGATACCCAACGGCATTACCGGCGTAAATAGCTGGCTGTGGTCATATACTGTAACAGGCGGCGCTGTCTGTCACAGTTCCTATACTTCAGGGACGCAATATGACCAAAATATCAATGCAAATTTTGCAATGCCTGTGCGCTCAAGTATTACTTTTACGGTGACTGTAAAGGTTCCTCCGAATTATCCTAACATAGCGCTTACCAATACTATATCGGCAATACCCGATCCTAACAGTACGCTCGACCCTGATTTGACGAACAATACGGCGTATGATTCCGACATGATAGGTATCTTGCCGCTCAATCCGCATGTGCGGGGGAAGTTTGAAAAATAATTGAAAAGAATCTTCTTTTACCCGACATTCGTTCCGAAAATATAGCCGACCAAAGCGGTTACCCCCATTGCCGCCGTGCCCCAAAAGCAAATGCGGACAATGCCTTTCCACACGCCGGAGCCTCCTGTTTTTGCTGCAATAGCGCCCAGTAAAATCAGGAAGGCAATGGCAAAAACATACTGGCATAATACCATATATTGGATAGGCGCAAATATAGAGACTAACAGCGGTAACATAGCTCCTGCCACAAAAGACGCGAACGATGCTATCGCTGCTTGCATAGGTTTTGCATGCGTGATTTCGTTGATGCCTAATTCATCGCGGGCATGAGCTTCCAGCGCATTATGCGCCGTTAATTCTCGCGCTACCTGTTCCGCCAATTCGTGCGTTAAGCCGCGCCGGACATATACCTTAGCAAGCTCTATCAATTCTATTTCCGGCATTCTTTCTAATTCCCTCTTTTCTCTTGCCAAATCGGATTGCTCAATATCGGATTGAGAGCTGACGGAAACATATTCTCCGGAAGCCATTGCTAAAGCGCCGGCAACCAAACCTGCCAGCGCCGACAAAATAATTGCGCTTCTGCCGCCCTCTGCAGTTGCAGTCGCAGTTGCGGCAGCCGCCACGCCTATGACCAAACTTGTGGTGGAAAGAATGCCGTCGTTGGCGCCCATCACCGCTGCCCGCAACCAACCGCTGCGATTAGTGTAATGCCGCTCTAAAAACTTGGAATGATCTGCTTGTAAATCCATAAATCTAAATTATTTCTTTTCGTTTTGAATAAATAATGCTTTTTGAATAATCGTCAAAATATCCGTCCCTGTACCGATCCTGTAGCCTGCGGAGGAAAACAAAATGCCGCCATTGCTTGAAAGATAAATCGTCAGCGGGAAGTTATCTTTCCAATCGATTTTCAAAGCGCCGGTTGCCGACTTCAGCAATTCTCGCTGACGGTCGCTGCCCCAAGTCGTATGGACAGGCAATCCTTTGAACGCTGAAGCGTCGAACGCCTTGCTTTCTTTATCGTCCGGAATCATAAACAATACGCCGCCGCCCCATTGATCCAACTCCTTTTGTACCGCAGGGAAATCTTGCAGAATATGTTTCGACGGTTCTTTCCCTGGATCAATAAAACAGAGAACCAAACCTTTCCCTTTGGACAATTCCTTCAAAGTCGTCTTTGAACCGTCTTTAGTCCACACTATCGAATTCATATCGATAATGCCTTTTACCAATAATTTCCCTGCGGTTTCAGGAATGCGAATATTAACGGTTTGATTGTCATTTTCTTTTAATTCAAAATATTCGGTATGAATAAAAACCGATCCGTCGTTTGCGCGACTTCCTATTAACAGTCGATAATATCCCGGATCCAACTTCAAAGTATAAGGAAAGTTTGCAACAAAAGGGTCTCCTTCATAATCCAAAGTATGAAATTCGCCGTCTTTGAAGTAAGCAAGCGAATAATTAGCAGTATAAGCAGGTTTAATTATATTTTCTTTTGCATTTTCTACAGTTAAATTTGCCTGCGGCGAATGTTGTGCAGGAGCGGTTTCCGGTTGAAAATAGACGTCTATCCAATCACCGTTTTCAAAATATTGCGGCTTGGAAGTAGCCGGTTCTATCCGGGCGGGAATACCGAGACTGCGGCAAAGCGCAACAAAAAAGATATTCCGCGAACGTCTGTCGGCAATCCCCAATTCATACACGCCCTGAGGCGTAATCCGGCAATTGTAATAGTTTTCATCTTCATTCAGAATAATGTTTTTATTGATATAATCAATAATCGAATCGATATTCCGGGAAGCAGAAAAGGTTTTAAAGTTCCAAGGTTTAATCAGTTCCGATTCGATGCGGGGCGAATAAACATAGCGAACAATCTTGTCTTTCGGCGTACCTTCTTTTATGTTTCGGGTTTGCAAATGAGCGTTCAAATAATCCGCGGGCGTATCGCGAAGGTCTTTTCCTGACAAGGCAGCTAAAAATGAAAACAAATCAGGATTTGCTTTTTGCTTAACCATAAATTTACTGATTTCCCGCCAGTTTCCCTGCGATCGGTTAAGGAATTTCCAAACGGAATCTTTATTCAATTGGTGTTCTTCGGCAAAGCTATATGATTGTTCTTTCGAGATAAACGTACTCATATACGCATTTCGAATAGAATCTTCGCGAGCCAACCGGATGGCATTCGCTGCAACTTTTTCGGGAGCAAGCCCTTTTATTGACTCTTCGGGCGGAACATTCATCACAAAATCTTCGCTGTATGCAGTTCCCTGACGGCGATCCAATTTTACAACCGTCAGCGTGTCTTGCGGTTCTGATTTTCGATAACCGTAACTTTCGCCTTTACTTGCCCAAATCATCAAATCGCCTTTGCCGGAAATGATAGAAACTTTTCCGTCTTTACCGGTCGTGCTTTCGGCTATTGAATACAGTTCGGCATAATTATATACTTGAAAGCGAACGCGAGCGCCTTCCATCGGACGATCGTTTTCGTCTGTTACCCGAATTTTCACCTTACGGGTTTCGGCATAATTTCCTAAAAGGTTGATTTTGGAATACAAAGGCGTTTCGAGATTCTTTTCTTCCGGTCCCTTGTATAATCCGAAAACATTGGTATGAACCATCATTGCCCGCTTGGCAGGACCGGTGAACCAGGCGGCATCCAATTCCGGTTCAGGTTCGCATGCCCCGAGATAATGCCATTTACCATCAACCCAAACTTCCACCCATGCGTGATTATCATCAGTGTGTACCCAACGCGGGGTATAGCATTGACGAGCGGGAATGCCGACCGCCCGAAGTGCGGCGGCGGTGAAAGTCGATTCCTCGCCGCAACGTCCCCAGGAAGTGCGAACCAAAGCTAAGGGAGCAGAAGTTCGCCCGTCGGTTCCGCGATAAGTTACTTTTTTGTGGCACCAATGATTCACTTCCAAAGCAGCATCGTACATCGAAAGATTTTTCACGCGGTCTTTCAACTCATCAAAAAAAACTGTGCGAGCCGTATCCAAATATTCATTATTAACGCGATACACCAAGACAAAATGACGGAATATATCATCAGGAATGGTCTTTCCCCACGAAAAATAATCGCGGGATTTGAAAGCGGCATCGACTTGATTCAGAAAAAAACCGCCGTCGTAATCCGCCAAATCGCACAAGGGCATATAAGCATAAAGAAATTCGAGGGCTTCGCGTTGTTCCAAACTTAACTTTTCGCTTTTGAAAACAGAGAATAAAGCGTCGCTGCGATTAGCAGCTTCTTTCGTCCGTTTTTCAAACCGGTCATGCACTTGCTTGCGATAATCCGCATCCTTTAAAAAGTGTTTCTCTTTTTCGGCGCAAGCAGCGCTTAAAAGTATTCCCGTAAAAAGGAATAAATACATTCCTAAATTTTTCATATATAATGACTATTAATTCTGTTATTTTTTATGAGAAACCTGTCATGGCGGGCTTGACCCGCCATCCCCAAAAATCTATACAAACTATCAGGGGATTGCGGGTCTTCGCTACGCTACGCCCGCAATGACAAGATATTCAAAATTCGTTTTATTTTGTCCGCATCCGTCAGCAATATCTCATATTCTTCATCTTGCCGGTTTAACTTCTCGTTCCTGTATTTCATCGAACTTGGAAAGCGGCTTCGGAAAGTGCCGTGAATTTCTTTTGCTCCGGTTTTTTGAATGACTTCCCCGACGTTTTCCGGCGTGATTCCCGAACCGGGCATGATGACGATTCGCTCGCCGGCTTTCTCAATCAAACTCCGGATGACTTCCGCGCCTTCCCAAGAGGTATCATAACCGCCTGATGTTAAAATGCGTTCGCAACCCGATTCGATGATGGTTTCCATTGCCTCGAACAAATCTGTGCAACGATCGAAAGCTCGGTGAAATGTAACCCCCATCCCGTATTGATGAGCGATTTGTATTAATTCGCCGTTTCGTTCCTTGTCGATTCTACCGTCCGGGAGGAGCATCCCGATAACCACGCCGTCGCATCCCACTTCTCCGCAAAACCGTACATCGGATTTCATAATTTCAAACTCCGTATCGTTGTACAAAAAATCGCCTCCTCTCGGACGAATGATTACGTACAATTTAATATTCAACAGTTTCCGGGCAATTTCTATTTGAGCGGGCGAAGGCGTAGTTCCTCCTTCGGAAAGATTGGCGCAAAATTCAATTCTCTGCGCTCCTGCCGATTGAGCGACAACTGCATTACAAGCTGAATCGACGCAGACCTCAAGCATTCGTTTGTTTTTTTCCATTCGGATACAAAAATACTTAATATTTTGTATCTTTGTTTCCAATTTGAAAATTTATTTACAATGCATTCTCATTATTTTTTTTTAATTACATTTCTTATTTATACATTTATCAATCTCTACGTTTTTTACCGGAGCAAACAAGCGCTGCCTCAGTCGAAAAACGTAAGAATGATTTTTTATATTGGTTATCTTTTTCTTTTTTGTGCTTTCATCATAGCGATGTTGGGAAGAAATTCCCTCCCCCTGTCAATTCAGAAATTCCTATATTTTCCGGGGACTGTCTGGATGGGTATGGCTTTATACCTGCTTATGTATTTTCTTCTGACAGATATTATTCACTTCTTAAACCGCTTCTTTCATTATTTACCTTCGGCGATTAACGCTCGTTTTCGTAAAATCCAAGTCATTTCCGGGTATATTATGGTTTTATGCTTGGTTGTTTACGGGTATTATCAGTTCAATCATCCTGAAATAGTCGAACAAAATATTCATATCGCCAAAAAAGCAGGCGATTATAAACATTTGAAAATAGTAGGCATCAGCGATTTGCATTTGGGTGTGGAAATTGATAAAAAAAGATTGGAACAATACGTTCGACTAATCAATGCTCAACATCCGGACTTGATTATTATTGTCGGGGATTTAGTTGATAACAATGCTTTGCCTTTGGAAAAAGAACGAATGTGGGAAACGTTCAATGAGTTGCAAGCGCCTGTTTATTATTGTTTGGGAAATCATGAGTATCTGAGCGGGATTGATGCAAGTATGCGGTTCTTGCGTAAAACCAATTTACACCTGTTAATTGATACGACCGTTGTAATCAATAACAGTATCCAAATTATTGGTCGAGACGATATGCGGGGAATGAGAAATCACAAACGAAAATCTTTGAAAGAATTAGTTATGAATACGGATAGGGCTTTACCGCTGTTCCTTCTTGACCATGAACCTTTTCATTTGGATGAAGCCGAAAAAAACGGAATCGACCTGCAATTTTCAGGGCACACGCATCATGGACAAATTTTTCCGGGAAATCTGATGACCGACCGGATGTATGAGCTTTCCTACGGATACAAACAAAAAGGCAATACGCATTATTACGTATCTTCCGGATTGGGTTTGTGGGGTCCTCCGCTCCGAATCGGTACGCTTTCCGAAATAGTCGTTTTCAATATTGAATTTAATTGATTACCTTTGTCAGTGGTTAGTGGTTAGTGATTAGTGGTTAATGACTAACCATTAACCACTTACCACTAATCACTAAATAAAATATGATTACAATAGACCAACTACGTGAAGTATTGGAGCGCGAGCAAGCGCTGAGGGGGTATCTTTGACATCGATGCCAAAACAATTCAGTTAGAAGAAGAAGAACTTCGCACACAAGCGCCGGGCTTCTGGGAAGACCCCAGGCAAGCCAAAGTGCAGATGCAGAAAGTCGGCGAAATCAAATCGTGGATTACGGCTTACAATGAAGTCCAGTCGGCTGCCGAAGAATTGCAGTTGGCTTTCGACTTTCAAAAAGAGGGCATTACCACCGAAGAAGAAGTGGATGAAGCCTACAAGCATGCTATCGATTTGCTCGAAAAATTGGAATTAAAGAACATGCTCCGTTCGGAAGAAGACCATCTGGGGGCTGTTCTGAAAATCAATGCAGGCGCTGGCGGGACGGAAGCGCAGGACTGGGCGGAAATGCTCTACCGCATGTACAGCCGCTGGTGTGAAAGCAAAGGCTACAAAGCAACCGTTACCAACTGGTTAGACGGTGACGATGCAGGCATCAAATCGGTTACGATGCAGATTGAAGGCGATTATGCTTTCGGGTATTTGAAAAGCGAAAACGGCGTTCATCGCTTGGTGCGCGTTTCGCCCTATAACGCTCAGGGAAAACGGATGACTTCTTTTTCTTCTGTTGCGGTAGTTCCTTTGGTGGACGACAGTATCGAAATCGACGTAAATCCCGGCGAAATCACCTGGGACACTTTTCGCTCAAGCGGCGCCGGAGGGCAGAACGTCAATAAAGTGGAAACGGGCGTTCGACTGCATTACGACTACAAAGATCCCGACACAGGCGAAGTAAAGGAAATCGTCATCGAAAATACGGAATCCCGTTCTCAGTTCGGAAACAAAGACAATGCAATTCGTTTGCTGAAATCCCAACTGTATGAACTGGAACTGGAACGGCGGCGGAAAGCGTCTGCAAAAATCGAAGCCGGCAAAAAGAAAATCGAATGGGGTTCTCAGATTCGCTCCTACGTTTTCGACGACCGGCGGGTGAAAGACCATCGCACGAATTATCAAACATCCAATGTCGGCGCAGTAATGGACGGCGATTTGGACGCTTTCATCAAAGCCTATCTGATGGAGTTCGGATATACTTAGCTGAAACTACCTGATTATGGGATTCATTTTTTAATGTTTTACTATTTTGTTTGGATAAATCAAAAATCTTATCTATTTTTGTGGCGAGATTTATATATGATTTGAATCCATACATGTTGTCCTGTTAAGTTTTCTGTTTAAGAAAAACATGGGAGAACATTTTTTATAGATGACTTAACTGCAAGGTCATGAGGCAGCGCATTATTATTATATGACAAAAATAGCAATTATCGGATTAGGTTACGTAGGTTTACCTTTAGCCCGTTTATTTGCCGAAAAATATCCTGTCACAGGCTTCGATATTAACCGGAAGCGGGTGGAGGAGTTGATGAAAGGGATAGACAGAACTTTAGAAGTTGATGAAACAGCTCTCAAGCAAGTATTACTGCCTTTCTGTCATTGCAGGCATGACCCGCAATCCCCTCAAACTGCTGGACTCTTTTGTACCTGCAACATCGACGATATTCGAGATTGCAACTATTATATTGTTACCGTTCCTACCCCTGTGGACAAAAACAACCGTCCCGATTTAACCCCTTTGTACAAGGCAAGTGAAACGGTTGGCAAAGTGATCAAAAAAGGCGATATTGTCATTTACGAATCAACGGTTTACCCCGGAGCAACCGAAGAAGATTGCATTCCGGTGATAGAAAGAGTATCGGGGTTGAAATTCAATGTCGATTTCTTTGCAGGCTATTCGCCCGAACGGATTAATCCGGGGGATAAAGAACATACGGTTGAGAAAATAAAGAAGGTAACCTCCGGTTCCACGCCTGAAATTGGCAAAAAAGTCAACGATTTATATGCTTCGGTTATTACTGCCGGTACCCATTTAGCGCCAACCATCCGGACAGCCGAAGCCGCCAAGGTGATAGAAAACTCGCAGCGAGATATCAACATCGCTTTTGTCAACGAGTTGAAAAAGATTTTCGACCGTATGGAAATAGACGTCAATGCAGTTCTTGAAGCCTCAGGCACTAAATGGAACTTTTTGCAATTCAAGCCCGGTTTGGTGGGCGGACACTGCATTGGAGTCGATCCGTACTATTTGGCGCAGAAAGCGCAGGAATACGGCTATCATCCCGAAATCATCCTTGCCGGACGCCGCTTGAACGATAGCATGGGCGAATACGTCGCATCGCAGGCGGTCAAGCAAATGATTAAAAAAGGACTTTGCGTGAAAGGTTCCAACATTCTCGTGCTGGGAATTACGTTCAAGGAAAACTGTCCCGACATTCGCAACAGCAAAGTAGTCGATGTAATTCACTCGTTGAAAGACTATGAGACTAATGTTACGGTTTATGATCCTTGGGCGAATCCTGAAGAAGTAAAACACGAATACGGCTTGGATTGCCTGTCGAAACTTCCGGAAGAAAAATTTGATGCGGTAGTATTGGCAGTTGCGCACAAGGAGTTTGAAAAAATAGATTTTTCTCGCTTGATAAAAAGCGACGGGGTGGTGTACAGGGTGAAATAAATAATAAAACATTTGCTTGTTTGATAATAAAACATTTCGTACCTTTGTATTCTTATACAAAAGTAATTTATGAATTGGCAAATATCACAAAAGGAATTAGGGCAACGAATCGGCGATTATCGTAAAATAAAAGGTTTAACGCAAGGCGAATTAGCCAAAAATATCGGCATGTCGCGTCCTTCGTTGGCTCAAATAGAATTAGGAAACAGAAGCATCAATGTTTTTGAATTACAAAGTATAGCAGGGATTTTGGAATTTTCGTTGGATCAGTTTTTATCCTCTGACTTCAATATGATAAGTGAAACTTTAGAAAAAACGGAATCGAAAGAAGAAGAACTCAATATCCGGATTTCCGTTCCCAAATTGAATGTAGATAAACTGAAAAATGTATTATTATATTTGTTGGAATGTTGCGCCGGTAAGCCTAACATAGGCGAAACCGTTTTGAACAAACTGCTTTACTTTTGTGATTTCAATTATTATGAAATATACGAAGAACATTTGACGAGTGCAAGATATAAAAAATTGCCATATGGACCTGTTCCTCAGCATTTGGATAATATCATTAATCAAATGGTTGCAGATAAGCAACTGCAAAGGATTAAAACAGAATATCACTCTTTCACTCAAACCCGTTATTTGCCTTTAGTGAAACCTGATTTGACGCGACTGTCGGCTGCCGAAAAAACGGTAATCGACGATGTAGTCCGCCAGATGAGTGACTGGAATGCAAATAAAATCAGTGAATATTCACACAAAGATTTACCTTGGCAAGCAACAGATGAAGGTGATTATATCAGCTATAATTTAGCTTTTTATCGTCGTCCGCCGTTTTCAGTAAGAGTATATTCGGAAGATGATGATTAATTTTGAAGAACTGCCGGAATTTCAAAAGGATTTGAAACGGCTATTAAAAAAATACAGAACCTTGACGAGTGATTTGGAGGAAGTTCATAGAGGATTAAATGTCTATCCGGACGCTTCTCCACCCTATAGTTTTAGAATAGAAAATCTGGGAATTATAACTTGTGTGATAAAGATAAAGAAAATTGCCAGCGATAGTTTTAAAGGAAGAGGTGTCAATTCCGGCTTCCGGTTGATTTATGCTTATTTCGAACGAGAGGAGCGAATTGTTTTTATTGAATTGTATCATAAAAACGAGAAAGAAAACGAAGACAGAGAGCGAATTTTGAGAAATTTTGAATGAATCTTTTGCATTACGTGTGAAAGCTAAAAGCGCGTAATCCTGAATTTATAATTCATAATTAATATAAAGTAGTGAGCATAGAACAAAACTGGACAACAGTCATTAAGCCCAAATCAAATCTTCTTGATATTGATTTCAGGGAGATTGTTCGCTATAAAGATTTATGGCGGATGTTCGTTAAACGGGATATTGTTACGCAATACAAACAGACCATACTGGGTCCCTTATGGTTTTTCCTCAATCCCATTCTCACTACGGTCATGTATATGGTCGTCTTCGGAGGAATTGCCAAAATTTCGACGGATGGATTGCCGCAACCTCTGTTTTACCTTTCCGGTATATGCTTGTGGAACTATTTCTCCGTTTGCCTGACAAAAACATCAACCGTTTTTAACGATAATCAGCAGATTTTTGGGAAAGTTTATTTTCCACGTCTGATTATGCCCATAAGTATAGTCAGTTCGGCGATGTTCACGATGGTTATTCAATTGGGACTCTTTACAATAGTTTACCTTTACTATCTGTTTTCCGGTGTTCCGGTGATGCCCAATGCTTATATCTTACTGCTGCCTGTGCTAATATTGATGCTGGCAGGTTTAGCCTTAGGCTTTGGTATTATCATATCATCCCTGACAACTAAATACAAGGATTTAACTATTTTGTTTACTTTTATCGTGCAATTGTGGATGTATGCCACTCCTATTATATATCCCCTGAGTGTTATGTCGCCTAAACAGCAATGGATAGCGGCGTTAAATCCGGTAACTTCAATTCTCGAAACGTTCAAATATGCCGTGTTGGGCAAAGGTGTTTTTCATTGGGGACAGTTGGGTTACAGTTTTGTTTTCATGTGTGCAGTCTTAGGAGTTGGCATCGTTATCTTCAATAAAGTGCAGCGCAGTTTTATGGATACGGTATAACACTACCATTAGGACTCCTTGTTAATTTTGGAGAGAAATCTCTAACATATAAGCGCGTTCTCAATTCGTATAATTCGTGGCAGTATAATTCGTGGTAATACTGCCTGTGATTAGTGTGATTTGCATAATCAAAAGAATAGTATTAATTTTGTATTAGAATCTTTAATACGATTTTATAATTAGATAAAATGGCAACTATCAGAATGACAGCGCAAGAAGCGCGTGAATATGTAAAAAAAAATGATGAGAAATTACAGTTAATGTACGATGCTGCTCCTTTTGCCGACGAAGGCCTAAATCCGGACACGAAACCCATTACTCGTGGTTTTGCTTCCTTTAAAGAATATATCAGCATTAAGAAAAAAGGATTGAAAAAGAGCTTGGTAGAAGTATGACCGAGCATATCTTTTTTGAATGGGATGAAGAAAAGCGTAATCGCAACATTGTCGAACATGGCATTGACTTCGTAGAAGCAGTTGTGGTTTTTGACGACCCCAAGGTGTCAATTTTTCTTGATGTTCGTAAAGATTACGGCGAGGAACGTTACAATGCCTACGGAATGTCCAATGGTCGTCATTTGAGAGTTTGTTTCACGATGCGTGGAATAAATGTTATTCGCGTAATATCAATGTTCAAAGTTCACTACAAAGAATGGAACAAATATTATGCTTAGTTCGCATAATTCGTAATAATTCGTTAAATTCGTGGCTGCAGCAATTAAGTTCGAGAACATTTCAAAGCAATACCGTTTAGGCTTGGTAAGCACCCGGACCTTGAGCCACGACCTGAATCGATGGTGGCAAACTGCTGTGCTGCGTCGCGAAGACCCTTATTTGAAGATCGGCGAAACCAACGACCGGTCGAAAAAAGGCGAAAGCGAATATGTTTGGGCGTTGAGGGACATCAACTTTGAAGTTGAGCAGGGCGAAGTCTTGGGTATTATAGGAAAAAACGGCGCTGGGAAATCCACTTTGTTGAAGATTCTTTCCCGTGTCACTTCCCCCACAACGGGCAGCATTAAAGCGCAAGGACGCATCGCTTCCCTCTTGGAAGTTGGCACCGGTTTCCATCCCGAACTGACAGGAAGAGAGAATATCTATATGAACGGCTCCATCATGGGAATGACTCGCAAGGAGATTGACCGGAAGTTGGACGAGATTGTCGATTTTGCCGGCGTGGAACGTTATTTGGATACGCCCGTGAAGCGTTATTCTTCAGGAATGACCGTTCGACTGGGATTTGCTATTGCGGCGCATCTTGACCCTGAAATTCTTGTGGTGGATGAAGTCCTTGCAGTAGGCGATGCTGAGTTTCAGAAAAAAGCCATCGGCAAAATGCAGGATGTTTCTCGCGGAGAAGGAAGGACAGTATTGTTTGTGAGTCATCAATTAAACTCAATAAGAGCATTATGCAATAAATGTATTCTAATGATAAATGGATTTATTGACTGTTATGAAGATACAGAATGTGCTTTGATGAAATATCTAAATCAACACGATGTTTTATTAAGTAATATTTGGGAAAATTCAAGTGATATATTTAATTATGAAGAATTTTCACCACTTAAAATGTACTCTGTAAATAGCGAAATAGAAAAATCCTCAATGTTTACGAATGACAGAAAAATTGGTATTTGCGTTGAGGGTAATGTTTTGAAAAAACATCATGGATTCAATATTGGATTTGCCATATATAATTCTAAAGGCGATTTAATTTTTTGGTCTCTTAATACAGACATAGAACCGCCAAAAGCTATTAATGTTGATATTGGATATAATAAAATTGTTATGTGGATTAAACCACACTTTTTAAATGAAGGTGATTATCGAGTTGAACTTATTACCTCTATTCATCATGCTGAGTGGTTATGTAAACCTGAAAAAAATTCTCCTATAATATTTTTTACAATAAAAGGTGGATTGAGTGATTCTCCATATTGGCAGGAAACTCGGCCGGGAATTATGGCGCCAATAAATATATTTCAAAAATTATGAATAAATTAAAAGACTAAAACATGGGTGTAGTTAATTTTTCAATCCCCAAAGATTTGGTTTTGGAGATTAAAGCAAAAGTAACAATAGATAATTTTATAGAGACAGGCACTTATAAAGGAGATACAGCTTTTTGGGCTGCCGATTTTTTTAATAAAGTCTATACTATAGAAATAAGTCCGGATATAAGCAAAGAAACTGCATCACGTAAAGGTTGTCCTGATAATGTAGAGTTTATTGTTGGCGACAGCCGAATGGAATTAGCTAAACTAATGCAAAAGGTGAAGGGAAGAAGTTTTTTTTGGTTGGATGGACATTGGTGTGCCGACGCTGGCGGAAAAGATGCCGAATGTCCTCTTTTGGATGAACTTATAGCAATATCTACCTGTGAAAAACCTGTTATTTTTATAGATGATGCACGTTGTTTTTTAGGACCTTTACCTCCTCCACATAATTTTCAAGACTGGCCTGCGATAGATGAAATTTTTGCTTTTTGTAAAAACCATTTTCCGAATAGTTATACAACAATTATAGACGATGTTATTGTATCTGTCCCGGAAGATGTAAAACCAATTATAAATAACTATTGGATTAAAACTTTCAACAAAAGATATTATGGATTTGTTCCCCAAAAAGGCTTAGGAGAGCGGTTTTTATTAAAAGGTAAATCAATCCTTAAAAACAAATTAAAAATATTGCAATCATCTCAAACAAGTTCTCAAGAAAATCAGAAAATCCAATACATAAAAACCAATAAGTGGCTTATCGATAGAAATATCCAAACCATTTTAGATATAGGTGCAAATACCGGTCAATTTGCAACAAAAGCACGAATATTATTTCCCGATGCGAAAATATATTCTTTTGAACCAATACCTTCCGTATATGAAAAATTAAAAGAAAATTTTTCTAACGATGTTAACTTTAAAGCATTTAATATAGCATTAGGTGAAGAAAAGGGCGAAATTAGCTTTTTCCAAAACGAATTTTCCGACTCATCCAGTTGTTTAAAAATGAAAGATAATCATAAGGAAGTTTTCCCATATACCACTAATGAATCTGAAATAAAAGTAAAAATGACAACCTTGGATGAAGCTATTAATACAAATGATATTAGTTCTCCATATTTAGTAAAACTTGATGTTCAGGGATTTGAAGAAAAAGTTATCAATGGCGGACAAAATATCATTCAAAATGCAGATTTTATTATAACAGAAGTTTCATTTGTTGAATTATATGAAAATCAACCTTTGTTTGCTGTTTTATATGAAAAGTTAACGGGAATGAGTTTTCGATATATTGGCAATTTTGAGCAATTGTATTCACCATTAAATAATGAAATATTGCAAGCAGACGCAATCTTTCAGAAAGTAAAATAATGCCCTTTTTCTCCATCATAATACCAACATATAACTCAGGAAGAACATTACAGAAGTGCTTAGAAAGTGTTATTAATCAAACCTTCTCTGATTTTGAGATTTTGATTATGGATGGAATTTCTACGGATAACACAATGGAAATCGTAAAAGGTTTTAATGATGAAAGAATAAAGTTTTTTTCCGAAAAAGATGAAGGTGTTTATGATGCGATGAACAAAGGTATTAATAGAGCAAACGGAGAATGGTTGTATTTTTTGGGGAGTGATGATGAGTTGTATGATGAATATATTTTAGATAAAGTATATAATAAAACGATACAAACTAATTATGATTTCGTATATGGGAATGTGTTAAAAGTCTTATCAAACATTATATATGATAATGAATTTGATTTAAAAAAACTTTTTTATAAAAACATTTGTCATCAAGCAATTTTTTTTAATAAAAGATTATTTGACAAAACAGGTCTATATAACATTAAATATAAATCAAGGGCAGATTATGCATTAAATATTCATATCTTTTCAAATGATTACAAAATAATGTATATTCCTTTAATTATAGCACGTTTCAACGAAGGAGGATTTAGTTCTAATTATTTTGATTTGGAATTTTGGAATGATTACAACGATAATTATCTAAAACCATTCAAAAAAATTTTACCCAAAAGAGAATTATACTCTATATTATGGATATATATTTATGAACTAATTACTTTGAAGCAATATTATAAAGCATGTAAAATCTTCTTTAAAATTCCTTTTCACATAAAGAATACTTATGCGTATATATGTATGTTAGCGGCAATTTGTGGACTTGTGTCGAGTTCAATACTGTCATTGACCAATGCTATGTCCAATAAACGACGTAGTTAAAATTGACTTTAATTAATTAAAAATCATGTATAACTTTGCACCTGCAATTAAAAAACTGAATGTATGACTAAATTTCAAAAATCATTGGTTCCTCTTTCAAAATTAGTTGGGAAAATTTTAAAGTGGACAAGACTTCCCATTTTTATTGATGGAATGAAAATTATTTTTCCAGATGAAATGACAGATTGGGAGAGAGGTTTTACTTTAATTAGTACATACGAAAAAAATGAAAGAAAACTTGTAAAAAAATACATTAATAAAAATGACAAAGTTTTAGAACTAGGAGCTTGTATTGGTGTTGTTTCAATTACTATAAATAAAATTTTAGAAGATAAATCTAAACAAGTTTCGATAGAACCAAATGTTAACATGCTGAAATATTTAGAAAAGAATAGAGAAAAAAATCAATGTCCATTTTTTATCGATCATGCTATAGTTTCTATAGAAAATGAAGTTGAATTTTATGATGCGGGGGAAGCTTTTCTAAGTTCTTCTACAAAAGGGAATGGGAAATCTACCAAAATTAAAGGAATAACCATTGAAGAATTAGAAAAAAAATATTTTAATTTTACAGCTGTTGTGATGGATATTGAAGGTGGAGAATTAGAACTATTGAGAAATTTTGACCTTACAAATTCTCATATTCAAAAAATTATATGGGAAACTCACGGAAATAATATCCTTTCTAAGGATGAATTAAATGAGTGTTATAATTTGTTAAAAAAATATGGCTATCATTTTATAGACAATAGCAAAAATGTAGAATATTGGGGAAAAACTACCGTTAACGAAGCGGTTTGACGCAAGCGGAGGTGTTGTTTCGACTTACACAGAGTAGGTAACATCATCTTTTATTCTTGTCCGAGCCTTACCGATGCCCCCGCCTGTGTGAAGCCGCTACCACGTTAAATTGCTATGTTAAAAGTGTCAAAGGATGAAGCGGTTCAAATATATATAGAATGAAATGAAAGTTTTTTGTATTATTGTTACTTATAATTCCCAAAAGTGGATTGAGAAAAATATCAGTTCTATTTACAATAATACATTAGGTAATGAATTAGAAGTTGATTTAATGATTGTAGATAATGGATCGGAAGATGATACAATAAAAATAGTAAGACAAATATTTCATAAAGTACAAATTATAGAAAATAGCCGGAATTTAGGCTTTGCTAAAGCTAATAACATGGCGTTTGATTATGCCTTAAAAAATAATTATGACTATGTATTTCTTGTAAATCATGATGGATGGTTATTGTCCGGTTTTTGGGAAAATGTATTACCTGTTTTACGAAACAATAAGGATTTTGGTTTATTATCTCCTTTTCATTATGATGTATCTGAGAAAGAATATGATTTTAGTTTCAAAGAATACTTACCCCAAAATTACAATGAAGGTCGTAATCCAATTGAAATTTCAGCTATTAATGCTGCTTTCCTTTTTATATCAAAAGATTGTTTAATAGCCGTTAAGGGTTTTGATCCTATATTCTTTTTTTATGGCGAAGATGTTGATTTATGCTTTAGAGCTAAAAAGAAAGGTTTTAAAATAGGATTAATTAAAAATGCAAAAGTAGTACACGACCGAAAAGAAAGACCAATGACTAAAGATCGATTGTATGAACATATTATTGCAAATATTTTAATACAGATTAAAAGTAATAATGAAAATAAATATTTTCTAAAAACTTATAGCAAGGCTATATATTCCAGTATAATATTGATTTTTAAAAAGAATAATTACTATAAAAATGTTTCAATACTTTATTTGAGAAGTATCTTTCATTTGCTATTAAATTATAGAAAAATTCACCAATCGTGTAAAACTTATTAAAAAATGTATGAATACATTTTTTGAAAAAATCAGATATTTTCTTTGGCGTCTTTTAGGAATAGAATATTCTCATCTCTTAAAAAAATTGGATTATGTTTTATTGAGATTTGATAAGCATTCTTTCAAAGGGAAAGGTACTTATGACAATGGGGCAAAAGTTTGGCGATGGACAGATGCTCCCTTGATTATCGGTAACTATTGCAGCATTGCTAATAATGTCAATTTTATAGTTGACGAAGGACATCATACAATATCGAAAATAACAAACTTCCCTTTGTACGATAACCTGTTTAAAGATGATGAAAAAAAAGCGGCTTTTTTTCAAGATTCAGTCAAAAATCAGGGATTACAATAGGAAACGATGTTTGGATTGGTTTGGGTGCAACTGTTCTTCCTTCCGTAAAGATTGGTAATGGTGTGACTGTTGGCGCTAATAGTGTTGTATCCAAAGATATTCCTGATTATGCGGTTTGGGCAGGGACTAGGATTATAAAAATAAAATATACAGAAGATGTAATACATAAACTAAATACAATTGCGTGGTGGAATTGGGACGAAAGTTTAATTAAAGAACGAATTTCCGATTTTTATAACTTGAATATTGATGCTTTTTTAGAAAAATATTATTAAGACAAAAAATAGTTTGTGTATGAGGATATTATATTATATAGGCGCTATTGCGGGGAAGGGTGGTGTAGAAAGGGTTCTTGCTGAAAAATCCAATTACTTTATCAATCAGTTTGGATGGGAAATCCATATCATGACTGAAGATCAAAGGGGTAGAGACTTACCGTATTTGTTTAATAAAAATATTCATTTTCATGATTTACAAACATCTCTTTATTCCCCAAAATATATAATCAAAGGATTCACTTACCTGCAAATGATATTGAGAGTGAGAACTTTGGCAGAAAAGAAAATAGAAGAAATAGCCCCCGACATTATCAGCGTATTAGACATTGGTTTCTGCGATTTTGTTGTTCCTTATATTTGCAAAAACATTCCAAAAATAAGAGAATTTCACTCTTCTAAAGAAGCAGCTAAAAATTTTTCCAAAGAAATGCCTTTTTTGAAAAGAATCCATTATAGAGGATATAGATTTTTGTATTATCGTCAATTCAAAAAATATTCGTCATTGGTGCTGTTAACTGAAAGGGATTTCAAAGCATTTGGTTGTCCTTCAAATGGATGTGTAATACCAAATACTATTGGCGCATTGGGGTCGGATAAGACTGTTTTATCCAATTCATTCCATACGAAAAAACGAATCATAAGCGTTGGCAGTATGGCTAATGATCAGAAAGGATTCTCTGTATTAATACAGATTGCGCCCCAAATCAAAAATAAATATCCGGATTGGTCATTACATATTTATGGCGATGGTCCGTATAAAGCAAAATATCAAGAAATGATAGACAAAAGCGAGTTAAGCGATTTTGTTTTCTTAGAAGGCGCTACCAATGACATCATTTCAAAATTAAGAGATTCGGATTTTTTTGTTTTCACTTCAAAAGGCGAAGGGTTTCCAATGGTTTTGATAGAAGCTCAAAGCCAATATCTTCCGGCTATTAGTTACGATACGCCATGCGGTCCTTCTGAAATTATAACAAACGGTATCGATGGTTTCATAGTGAAAATGAATGATACTAAGGACCTGATAGAAAAAATATTTTTATTGATAGAAAATGAAGATTTGAGAGCAAAGATGTGTAGCAATGCATATAAAAACTCATTGAGATTCTCTCCGGAAAATATTATGCCGATGTGGATTGCTCTTTTTGATAAGCTCGTTCAACACGGATAAAATTGTATCTAATTGTGCTAAAAGCCTCTGTTATTATCACAACCTATCAACGTTCCGGTTTTTTGATTCGGGCGCTTCATAGCGTATTGAATCAGGAATATGATAATTTTGAAATAATTATAGTGGATGATAACGGCAGGAATTCTGATTTTCAAAGAAGTAATGAAAAACTTTTACAGGAATATATTTCAGACAATAGAATAAAATACGTAGCATTGGAAAATAACAGCGGAGCTTGTAATGCACGTAATCAGGGAGCGTTAAATGCGCAAGGCGAATATTTGTTTTTCTTGGATGATGATGATGAATTTCTGCCAAAAAAACTTGCAGTTCAAGTTGACTTTTTAGATAAAAATTCTTTGTATGCCGCTCACCTTTCTTCCATGATTCGCATCAATTATAATGGAGCGCAAATCATTTCGATTGAAAATATGCCACGAGGAAGTGACTTTGTTTCTTTTGCGATGGATGGGAATTTTTTCACGCCAATGATGGCTATCCGGAAAAATATTTTCTTAGAACTGGGTGGTTTTGATGAAATAGACAGATTCCAAGACCAGTATTTTATGAATAAATTGTTGGCTGAAGGCTATCGAGTAAAAATGGATTCGATTCCTTTGCATATTATGTATGAACATAATGAAAAAAGAATAACTGACATTTCATTAGCAAAATCGTTAGAATCATTGGATAAATTATTGAATTTCAAGTGTATTTATAAAGAAAAATTCACTCCTGCCAAATGGAAAGAAGTTGAAGTGAAACATTTGAAAATGAAAGCATTTGTATTTTCTTTAAGTGAAAAATATATACATCATTTGAAAGCAAGTTTGTTATATATGGAATTATTTGTAAAACAACCTTCTAAAAAAATATTGTATATGGTTTTTCGCTCTTTTATTCCTGTATATATGGGAGATTTTAGCGGTATTAACAAACAATTAAAAAAGCCGCTGTGAAAACAGATACGTTCCTTCACCTCATTCTTTTTGGTACTTGTGTATTTGTTCTTTTACAAAGTCCATTAGCGCCATTCGCAAAAAGTGCCATTGGGACTGATTCAAGCGTGTTTATTTACTCGGCTCAACAAATTTTAGATGGTCAATTAATGTACAAAGATATTGTTGACCATAAAGGTCCTTTTTTGTATTTCATTGATGTAATTGCGCTGTCTGTTTTCAACGGTAAATTTGTGGGAATATGGATTTTTGAGGTACTTTCTTTATTCTTTGCAAGCATAATGATGTATAAAACGTCTCGCTTTTTTGCGGATAAACTTTCTTCTTTGCTTGCTGTTGTTACAAGTATTCTTTTTTCTGTACCATTGCTTATTGGCGGAAACTTAACCGAGGAATGGGCATTACCTTATATAAGCATGGCACTGTATATCTTCATGGGATATTTGAAAGATAATAAACCTTTAGATGTTTTTAGTTTGTTTATTTTGTCACTTACTTTTGTATTGACTTTCATGCTTCGAGCAAATTTGGTTGCAATATGGGTAGGTTTCGGGATAGCCTTGTTAATAAAATGGATTGTCGAAAAGAGATACAAAGAACTTATTCGTAACTTGTCGTTTATGCTATTGTTTATGCTACTTTCTCTGTTGCCGTTTTTTCTTTACTTCTATTATAAAGGTACGTTGTCTGATGCTATTTACCTTGTATTCAAATTTAATATGTATGAATATGAGCCAATGTCTAATATGTTAACTTCTATCCAGAATACATCTTTAAGTATTCTTAGAATAGGTATCATAATCCCGATTTTTATAGCAATCTATTTGTTTATACGTAATAAAACTGTTGTTTATGGTGGCTTTTTATTAGCGTTAATTTTCACTGTATTAGCTTGCTCTTTAGGACGTAGCTATCTTCTCCATTATTATATAATTTTTTTACCATTACTTGTTATTCCTTACTTATATGTATTTGTTGTAATAAAAGAAAGCATTCCTAAAGAAAAATATATATTCTTGTTTATTGTATTTGTTTCTTTTAATTCTATTGTTATTACAGAGCAACAATTTCGGACAATAGGTCGTAATTATTTAAGAAAAAATGACAATACCGTAACAGAAATAATTATCAAAAATACATCCCCAACAGATAAAATTTTAGTGAACAAATTTCAATCAAACTTATATTTATATTCGGGTAGAAAATGTGCTACAAGATTCCCATATCCTCTTTTTACATCATCTTTAGCAAAAGAATATTATGTAAAGGATGCAGAAAAGGCTTTGCCTAAACTGATTATACAAGGAGATGTCAAATATTTTAGTTTAGATACGCTTTTGAACCATAAATACCAATTAATAGAAACAAATATTAACAATGTTGAAATTTGGAAATTGAAAGAATAAGAAAGAAAAAAACAACGTTACATAATTATCATAAATTTGATTTACAAACTCATACTTAAACTTTTAAAAATATGAGAAAGATCCTGATTTGTTTCGGCACTCGACCGGAAGCCATTAAAATGTGTACGTTGGTTCATGAAATGAAGGCTTCCAAATTGGATGTTAAAGTATGTGTTACAGCTCAGCATCGAGAAATGTTAGATCAAGTATTGGATTTTTTTGAAATTGAGCCCGATTACGATTTGAATTTAATGAGACCCGATCAATCATTAAATGAATTGAGTGGCAGAATTTTTACCGAATTAGATAAAGTATTATCGGATGAAAAATTTGATTTGATATTTGTTCATGGAGATACCACAACATCAACTATTTGTGCGTTAGCAGGTTTTTATAGAGGGATAAAAGTATGTCATGTGGAGGCAGGGCTAAGAACTTATAATAAGCAATCTCCTTTTCCTGAAGAACTAAACAGACAACTTACAGGGCGTATTGCAGATTATCATTTTGCGCCTACTGTATATTCAAAAGAAAATTTGATAAAAGAAGGCGTAAAACAGGAGGAGATTTTGGTTACCGGAAATACTGTTATTGATTCTTTATTTTGGACAAAATGTAAATTAGATGGCGGGTATGAGAACGAAAGCATTAGGTCATTGAAAACATTAGTGAAGCCGGACAAGAAAAATATATTGGTAACATGCCACAGACGTGAAAATTTTGGAGATGGTTTTATTAATATTTCTAAGGCTTTGCTTAAGATTGCTCAACAAACAGATGTGGATATTATTTTTCCTGTACATTTAAATCCCAAAGTACAGGAACCGGTTCAACGATTTCTTTCCGGACATGATAATATTCATCTAATCTCTCCCCTTGATTATCCTGCTTTCGTTTGGCTGATGGATAATTCTTACATGATTATTTCAGATTCGGGAGGAGTCCAGGAAGAAGCGCCGGCATTAGGTAAACCTGTCCTTGTATTAAGAGATACAACAGAGCGTCCGGAAGCGGTAGCAGCGGGAACAGTGCAATTGGTAGGAGTTGATATTGAGACTATAGAAAAAAATACATTGAAATTGTTGAGCGATCGCATCGCTTACGATAAAATGTCGAAAGCATATAACCCCTACGGTGATGGAAAAGCAAACGGTAGAATAGTAAAATACATTTTACAATTAAGCATTTAAACAATGATTCCAAAAATAATTCATTATTGTTGGTTTGGAAGAAATCCTCTTCCTTCTTTAGCTGTAAAATGTATCAATTCATGGAAAAAGTATCTTCCGGAGTATGAAATTAAAGAATGGAACGAAAGCAACTTTGATGTTGAAAAATATCGTTTTGCAAAAGAAGCATTGGACTGCAAAAAATACGCATTTGTATCTGATGTGTGTCGTTTATATGTTATAGAAAAATTTGGCGGAATTTATATGGATACCGATGTAGAAGTCTTGAAACCTTTAGATTGCTTTTTACATCATACCGCTTTTTCCGGTTTTGAAAATGATAGTTTTGTGCCAACAGGAATTATGGCAAGCGTTAAAGGTGGAGTTTGGGCAAATGAAATGTTGGCGTATTATGATAACCGTTCCTTTTTTAGAGAAGATGGGGAAATGGATACAATTTCAAACGCATTTATCATTACTGATATGATGAAGAAAAAAGGATTTAAAATGAACAACAAATTCCAAGAAATAGAAGATTATGTTGCATTTTATCCCAATGAATATTTTTGTCCTAAAAGTTATAAAACAGGGGAAATTAATTTAACGGAAAATTCTTATTGCATCCATCATTTCGCCAAATCATGGATACCGGCGTATGGCAGGTGGAGGAACATTATTAAAATGAAAATGATGAATATTTTCGGATATAAAAATATTCAGAGAATCATTGACATCATAAAAAGATGAAAAAGAAGATAATAGTTGTATCCCATACGATGAGAATCGGAGGCGTTGAACGCAGTTTAATCGGTATGCTCAATGCTTTTGATTATAATAAATACGAAATTGATTTGTTTTTGTATATTCACGATGGAGAATTTATGTCTTTAATACCTGAACAGGTGAATATTCTGCCCGAAATAAAAAAATATACAAGTTTGTTGGTTCCTGCAAAACAAAATATTCTGAATGGTTATTTTGATATTTTAATCGAAAAAACGTATGCCTCAATCAAATCTAAACTGTTTTGTAATAAAAATAAACTTTCAACTGAGAACTTGGTATATATGGATTATCAGCAGAAATATACCGTTTGTTCTTTGCCCCGAATAAATCCGGAGAAAGCGTATGATTTAGCAATCAGTTTTATGAATCCTCACTATATTGTACCTCAAAAAATAAATGCTAAAAAAAGCATTGCATGGATTCATACCGACTATTCTTTTTTTGAATTTGATAAAAAATCGGAGGTTGCGATATGGAATAAATATGATTATATCGCATCTGTTTCGGATAGCGTCTCTGCTTCATTTGTCAGACAATTTCCTTCATTGGAAAGTAAAATCGTTTTAATAGAAAATATTCTTTCTCCCGATTTTATTCGAACGCAAGCTGATGCGATAGATGTGAGCGCTGAAATCTCAAGAGAAAAAGACCTAACGACAATATGCTCTGCAGGGCGATTTACTCAAGCAAAAAACTTCGATAATGTTCCTTTTATCTGTAAATTTCTTATTGAATCCGGTCTGCATATTAAATGGTATTTGATTGGATATGGAGGAGAAGAAGATTTGATTCGTTCCAGAATAAAAGAAACGAATATGCAAGAGCATGTTATTATTTCAGGCAAAAAGGAAAATCCTTATCCATATATGAAAGCCTGCGATATTTATGTTCAACCCTCGCGTTACGAAGGGAAAGCGGTAACAGTGCGCGAGGCTCAAATACTTTGCAAACCGGTAATCATTACTAATTATACAACCTCAACAAGTCAGTTGAAAGATGGAGTTGATGGCATTATTGTTCCGATGGATAATGAAAGATGCGCCAAAGGAATAAAACACCTGATCGATCAACCGGAATTGCAGCAACAACTAATCGAAAATTGCCGGAATGGAGATTTTGGTAATGAAAAAGAGGTAAAAAAAATTTGTAACCTGATTGAATAAAATTTTTTAAGTTAAATACTATACAAAAAATGTTCAATTTCATCCCTTTACAATATTACACGGAAGTATTTTATTTTACTATTTTTATAATAGTAATAAATATTGCTTTAAATATTAATAAATATTCAGGAAACGATTTAGCGACAAACGCTTTTAATAAAAAAGGGGCATTGTTATTACTGGCATTTGTTACTTTATATATGGGGCTTCGTCCCATTAGCGGGGCATATTTTGGAGACATGGGTTCTTATGCCAGATATTTTGAACACTATCAAGACGGCTATTCTGTAGATATTGATGCTGGTGATATTGTATTCAACTATTACATAAAAGTATGTTCTGCTATTATGGACGTACACATATGGTTTTTATTGACGGCTTTTATTTATGTGGGCTGTATGTATTGGGCTTGTAAAAGGTTGCTTCCTCAATATCTGTTTATAGCATTTCTGATGTGCATAACCGCATTCTCATTTTGGACTTTCGGTACGAACGGCATAAGAAATGGTATGGCTATCTCGCTTGTTTTTTTAGCGCTATCGTTTGTTAAACTGAAGAAGAAATTTTTAACTCCCAATTTGTTCGCGGTTTTATTGTGTTTTTTAGCTGTGGGTATTCATAAATCGACCATACTTCCGATCTTTGCAGCAGGCGTAGCTGTTTTTTATACCGATACACGTCGTTATATTTATTTTTGGATAGCTTGTATTTTTTTATCTTTATTACTCGGAGGTTTTTGGGAAAACTTTTTCAGTAATTTCGGCTTTGGCGATAAAGATAAATTTTCTGATTATTTATTAAATCAGGAATATGCAGATCAATTCTCATCCACGGGTTTTCGTTGGGATTTTTTATTGTATAGCATGGTTCCTATAGTTTTAGGATGGCATGTTGTAGTGAAAAGAAAAAAATGGGATAGCTTTTATCTTTTGCTTTTGAATACTTACATTATTGCTAATGCTTTTTGGATTTTGGTAATCAGGGCAACCTTTTCCAATCGGTTCGCTTATCTGTCCTGGTTTTTGTATCCAATCGTTTTGATATATCCGGTATTAAAATTTAAACTATGGAAAAAGCAATATTCAAAAACAGGTCTGATTCTATTTCTACATTTCTTATTTACTTATATATTGTGGTGGTTAAAAGGATAAAATGGATGCTACAAATATTAAACAACCAACTTTAACGGTTTTTACGCCAACTTATAATCGGGCTTATATCCTGCCAAGATGTTATGAAAGTCTTCTTGGGCAAACTTGTAAAGATTTCAAATGGTTAGTGGTGGATGATGGCTCTACCGATAATACAAAAGAATTAGTTCAAAGTTGGATTGATGAACGTAAGATTCCAATTACGTATTATTATCAGGAAAATCAAGGGATGCATGGCGCCCACAATGCAGCTTACCGTTTAATTGACACGGAACTAAATACTTGTATTGATTCGGACGATTATATGCCGGATGATGCAGTTGAAAAAATAGTTGGTTTCTGGCAAGCAAAAGGGAATGAAAAATATGCCGGTATTGTAGGCTTAGATATGATAAACAGCGGAAAAATTATCGGTACAGCTTTTCCAGAGCGTTTGAGAGAAACCACATTAAGCGGTTTTTATGCTCAAGGTGGCAAGGGAGATAAAAAATTAGTTTATCGTACCGATGTTATAAATATGTATCCTGAATATCCGATTTTTGAAGGGGAAAAATACGTTTCTCTTGCTTATAAATATTTATTGATAGATCAAGACTATAAATTATTGGTATTAAATGAACCATTGGTTATTGTTGAATATATGCCTGATGGTTCAAGCACTAATATGTTCAAACAATACGTACGTAATCCCAAAGGATTTGCATTTGTTCGCAAAGCAGGTATGAAATATGCATATTCCTATAAGAGACGATTTGAAGAATGTATCCATTATGTTTCAAGTAGTATAATGATTAAAAATAAAAAATTTTTGCAAGAGTCTCCTTGTAAAATTACTACTTTTTTTGCTATCCCTTTAGGCATTGCTCTTTATTTTTATATACAGAATAAAGTAAAGAAGGAAACTCAAATGAAAATTCTATAAGCGAATGTTATTAAAAACAGAAAATAAACCAATAAGAGTATTGCAATTATTCACTACCCTCAATAGAGGTGGAGCAGAAACAATGATAATGAATTATTATCGAAATATAGATAGAACAAAAGTTCAATTTGATTTTACTGTACATCGTCAGGAAAAAGGTGCATACGAAGATGAAATTGATTTTTTGGGCGGGAAGATATATCGTTTTTTACCTTTTCATCCTAAAAATTTTATAGCATATAAACGACAAATCAGTTTATTTTTTGATGAGCATCCTGAATATCAAATTATTCATGGACATGTATCCCATTTAGGATATTTTTTTTATAAAGAAGCAAAAAAAAGAGGAATCCCGTGTATTATTATTCACTCTCATAATACAGGGATGGATATAGATATAAAAGCTCCATTTCATGTCTATTTTAAATATGTATCTTGTAAATATCCAACACATTATTTTTCTTGTGGACAAAAAGCTTCGGAATGGTTATTTGGAAAACGTCATGATAAAAAAGTGCACATATTAAAAAATGCTATTGATACAAAAACTTTTTTTTACGATAAAAACATATCTTATACTGTTAAGAAGCAAATAAATTTAGAGAATAAATTTGTTATTGGAAACATAGCTCGTTTTTCCCCACAAAAAAATCATTCTTTTTTGATTGATGTTTTTAGTGAGATTTATAATAAAAATAAGAACAGTTTACTAATATTAGTTGGAGATGGTCAATTACGTCTTCAAATTGAAGAAAAAGTAAAATCGTTACATTTGGAAAATGCAGTTTTATTTTTAGGTATAAGGCAAGACATATCAGAACTGATGCAAGTGTTTGACGTCTTTTTATTTCCTTCATTATATGAGGGTCTCCCTGTTACATTAGTCGAAGCGCAAGCAACAGGATTAAAATGCATTATATCTGATAGAGTACCGGATGATATTGTGATTGCGCCTGATTTAGTAGAATTTATTTCCTTAAAAAGAAGTTCATTGTATTGGGCTGAAAAAGTTTTGAAGTACGAAGAAGGTTATAATAGAAAAAATACGTATGTTGAAATAAAAAATTCAGGCTATGACATTTTGACTAATGCAAAATGGTTAGAACAATTTTATTTAGATTCCATAACACAAAAATAATATATGTCGCAAGTAGCTTTAATTATTGTCTTTAATCATCGATTCGACAAAAACATTCCCCTATTAGAAGCGATATATAAAAACCGATTTTCTGATATTTTCTTTCTTGTTCCTTTCTACGATGGTGATAAAGAAAATGTAATTCCTGTATATGGGCGTTCTATTTTTTTTCAGGGATATATTGCGCAGGGATTAAAGGCTTATTTCAATGAAAAGTATAAACATTACTTCTTTATAGCCGATGATATGATACTTAATCCGGTGATAAATGAGAACAACTATCAAACATTTTTCAAAATAGATGAAGAAACGTCTTTCATTCCCGAATTAGTTCCACTTAATGATAGGACAGGCGCTATATGCCAATCATCCAACGGATTTTGGATTGGTACGCTATCTGCCTATTTCTATAAGTTAAAGCAAAAATATGTAGAAGTGAAGAATGAGATTCCAAGTGAAAAAGAAGCAAATTCGAAGTTGGAATTACAAGGACTCATATTAAAACCTATAGAAAAAAAATTTCTATTCGGAAAGGTTACCATTTTTCCTCGTTCTTTGGGCGATAAAGCACGGATGTTAGCTTGGTTATTTACAACATTATTACATCCGTTTAGAAGAAAATTTAATTTACCCTATCCACTTATAAGTAGCTATTCTGATATAGTTATTATTTCTTCGGAAACAATAAAAAAGTTTTGCCATTATTGTGGCGTATTTGCAGCTACTTGTTTATTTGCAGAAGTTGCTATTCCTACGGCATTGGTACTGGCGACAAATACAAAAATCCGAATTGAAAAGGATTTAAATCACAAAGGTCGAGCTTTATGGCAAGTAGAAAAAGATTATATGTATTTGGAAAATAATTTCAAAAGCCTGAATGATATATTAAATAATTTTCCTATCAACTACATTTATTTGCATCCCGTAAAATTATCAAAATGGAAATGAAAATTAAAAAGAATAAATTTATTATCATCACTTCTATCTTTGAGCCTACTGAAGCTGTACAAAAATTCTCAAAAAAGAATGATTACCGTTTAGTTGTAGTTGGTGATGAAAAAACTCCCACAAATTGGAGCGTCGATAATGTTCTTTATCTATCTATCCATAAGCAAGCAAACATTGGGAGCTTTCTAAAAAATGTTTTACCCTATAATCACTATTGTCGTAAAATGATAGGGTATATTTATGCAATTAAAAATGGAGCCGAATATATTATAGATACGGACGACGATAATATTCCAAAGGCAGATTGGGGATTTCCTGAAATGATTGGCTCATTCTTATCCCTTAAAAATAATATGGGATTTGTTAACATTTATCAATATTTTACAGATAAACATATTTGGCCGAGAGGTTTGCCAATAAACTATATTAATAAAAATTTTGGTATTGAGAAATCATTAAATGTAAACGAATGTAACATAGGTGTTTGGCAAGGATTGGCAGATGAGGATCCAGATGTAGATGCCATTTATCGATTGACTTCAGATGCGCCTTGTTATTTCGACATTAAAAAACCGATTGTTTTAGGAAAAGGAACGCTTTGTCCGTTTAACACCCAAAATACAATGATTAGAAAAGAGCTTTTCCCATTACTGTATCTCCCAGCCTCTGTAACATTTCGATTTACAGATATATTAAGGGGACTCATTGCTCAACCGATTATGTGGTTATATAATTATTATTTGGGTTTTACCAATGCAACAGTTGTTCAAAAGAGAAATCCACACGATTATATGAAAGATTTTATTTCTGAAATTCCAATGTACGTAAATTGTGAGAGGATTATTGAAATAACTTCATCTGTAATTCATGAAAAAAATTCAATATCAAATAATTTGTATATTACGTATGAAGCGCTGTTAAAAAACAATATTGTTGAGCGTAATGAACTTACCATCTTGGAAGCATGGTTAAAAGATATTTAAAACTCCCCGCCTCACCACCATCCCTATGAATTATGAATTATGAATTATAAAAAATAAAATAAATGTATATTGAAATATACAAAAATATTATAATTTTGCATTTTGAAATATACATTCATTTATGGAAACATTAATAAATACATATAGAAATCGTTTAGAACAGACAGGTAAAGAGTTTACCCGCTACTTAATGCCGAAAATCAATTGGAACAATCGACTTTTGGCTGTCATTGGCGCTCGTGGTACAGGGAAAACCACTCTTTTACTTCAGTATATTAAGCAAAACCTTGATATGTCGCAAGCGTTTTATATGAGTTTAGACGACTTGTTTTTTACTACAAACCGGCTTGCAGATGTAGTCCATAAACTGTGGCAGGAAGGTATTACGCATTTTTTTATAGATGAAGTCCATAAATATCCTTATGAAACTTGGGCGCAAGAAATAAAGAATATTTATGATTCGTATCCCGAAGTAAAAGTTGTATTTTCAGGGTCTTCGATATTAAATATTTATAAAGGCAATGCCGATCTGAGTCGCCGTGCTATACGGTATGAATTGTTCGGATTATCATTTCGGGAGTTTTTAGAATTTGAGGGTATTAAAAAGACAGCGCCTGTAACTCTTGATGATTTATTGAAAAATCATATTTCAATCGGAACTGAAATTCTAAGAAATATAAAAATTTTACCCCTTTTCCGTAAATATTTACAATATGGTTACTTTCCTTATTACAAGGAAGATTTAAGCAGTTATCCGATGCGGTTGCTTAATACGGTTAGCGCAATACTCGAGACCGATTTACCTTCTGTTGAGAATATTGAATTTTCATCTGTGCAAAAACTAAAACGTCTATTGAATGTGATTGCAACAATGACCCCTTATACTCCCAATATGACGGATTTGGGAAGACAAGTTGAAATGCAGCGTAGCAATTTACCCAAATCGCTTATTTTACTTGAGCGTGCACGTCTCTTAGGTTTGTTGAGAAGCGTTGAAAAAAGTCCAGACGATTTAAGCAAGCCTTCAAAAATATTTTTAGACAATCCTAATTTGGCTTATTCTCTTGGCGAAGACAATCCAAATACGGGGAATTTGCGTGAAACATTTTTCTTTAATCAATTGAAAACTATAGGCAAAGTGAATGATACGGCAAAAGATGATTTTTTGGTTGATAATAAATATGTTTTTGAGGTTGGGGGCAAAGGTAAAAAATTTGCGCAAATTGCAGGTATTCCAAATTCATATTTAGCAATAGATGAAACAGAAACAGGTTTTGGCAACAAGATCCCACTGTGGATGTTTGGATTATTGTATTAAGAAATAATGAGTTATAATTTATGAATTATTTGTATTACCTTTGTAACGCAATGCCGGTTACAGCAACGGTGGTTGCGTTAATTTTTAGAATAAGTGTAATTGATTTATAATACATATATTATGGAGTTTTATGACAGGGAAAAAGAAATAGCGGATTTGAGAAAAACTGAAGAAAAATCAAAAAAGAATGCTCAAATGACTATTTTTATGGGAAGGCGAAGAGTAGGAAAAACGGCTTTGCTTAAGTATGTTTTTGCACCTGCCGATACATTATATTTTTTCGTGTCAAAAAAAAATGAAGTCTTACTTTGTGAAGAATTTGTAAAGCAGACAAATGAAAAACTTGGAGTTTCGCTTGGCGCTTATCTGTCATTTGCTCAACTTTTCAAAGCGCTGATGCTACAGTCGCAGACCCGGCGATTCACGCTTATTGTTGATGAATTTCAAGAGTTTGCTAATATCAATCCATCTGTTTTCAGCGAAATTCAGAATTTTTGGGATTCATACAAAGACCATTCAAAAATAAACCTTATTTTTTGTGGCTCAATTTATTCAATGATGAAGCGTATTTTTGAAAGTTACAAAGAACCGCTGTATGGACGGGCAACGGCAAAAATGACAATTAAACCATTTACAATAAGTGTTATAAAGCAGATTTTAGCTGATTATTACCCTAAATACAAGAATGAGGACTTATTGGCATTTTATATGCTGACAGGCGGAATTCCCAAATATATAGAAGAATTAGTTGATAATAGCGCTTTTACAAAAAAAAAAATATTGGATGAAGTGTTGCGGGAAGGGTCGTTTTTCCTTGACGAAGGGCGTGCCGTTTTAGTAGATGAATTTGGTAACGATTACGGCAATTATTATTCGGTATTATCATTAATAGCCTCGTCAAAAACAGAACGATCGGAAATCGAAAGTGTTATGAATATGGCTGTTGGCGGTTATTTAGACCGGCTCGAAAAAGATTATAATATTATTAAACGCAACCGTCCTTTCGGAGCAAAAGAAGGAAGTAGAAACAATAAATACAAA
>Ga0209629_10000129_pt1 | contig 34508 bp, 23 predicted proteins | sample TergutCu122P5_FD_187286 | JGI IMG/M metagenome (GOLD analysis project Ga0209629, IMG submission 187286) | Cubitermes ugandensis P5 segment gut microbial communities from Kakamega Forest, Kenya - Cu122 P5 (SPAdes) (version 2) | ecosystem: Host-associated > Arthropoda: Insects > Digestive system...
CCCGGCGGATGCAGAAGCATCCGACGGACGGGGGGTGGGTTCATCAGTCAAATCACCCATTCCCAATTGCGCGGGAATGACAATTTGGTTTGGATTATTTGATTCGCCAAACCCATCCCCCCGGCCCGCAACCTCGCGCGCCGCCCCCTGCCGCAAGGGCAGGGGGGATCCTGCAACTTTGGGGGTATCTGGACCGTCCCCGGAAACCAGCACCGCACCCGCCCGCGCCGCCCATTCGGCCAGCTGGGGCCCCGCCGCCGCGCGGAAAGTATCCGCCGCGCCGATAACGACCCTTTTTCCGGCGTCATGCCAAATCTTTGCCAGTTTTCCGATTGTGGTGGTCTTGCCCGCGCCATTCACGCCGATGACCAAAATCACCGTTGGTTCCGTCGCATGCCCCCCCTCATGCCCCCCCACGTGACACAACCAGTCGCGCGGGTGGGCATGAGGGGGGAGACGCGACGGAGCTAACTTACTCACAATCGGCCGCATGGCTGCGAACAGAATCTGTTTTGCCGTGTCGCCATCTCCTGCGCCGCGCGCGCGCAGGCGTCCGACCAGATTTTCCGCCAAATCCGGCGCAATATCTGCGGAAATCAGCGCGTCCGACAGGGACTCTGCCGTGACGGAATCCAATTCCCGACTTCCTGTAAAAAGCGAAGAAATCTTGCTGAATATGCCCATTTTATTCTATCCGCGTATTTTACCGGCATCTTACCAATGATTGGCCGGAAATCCAGAAAAAAGATATTGACAAATATATTAGTCGTGCTATTATCAGGTAATCAAGGGGTCTTAAAATGCATGAAAGGCAAGATGTAAAACAACCGCAAGAACTGGGGTTGCCGTATGTTTTTTACAACTTTATAACCGGCGAATATAGTTATAATATAAACGATTACTTTGGTGCAGATGCATCATTGGTAGATAAAAACGATCTGGATGATACGAATAAATACTTTGAAAAAACGGTAAAAGGCGAATATAAACTGATAGAATTGCGCGCAGGTTGTGTAAAAAACGTCATCATGTTGCATAAATTTATTAAATATCCTGTATTTTGGAAAAGCACAAATGCCGCGTTGCAATTTATAGTTGAGAATAAATCTGGTGAATTTATATATTCCCCATGGATTTCTATGGGGGACTTTGTTGGGATGTCCAGGGAAGGGCTTCATGGTTTTGAACGAATATGTTTAAGTTCAGCGAACTTTTCTATGACTTGTTTGATGCCTTATATATTTGCCTTGATAGAACAAGGAACTATAAAATCAAAAATGGATGATTACAATACCGATAAAATAGACCTTACACAAGAACCGGAGAAACCGAAAATAGCCTCGTTTTTAAGACCGCCTGGAATATTTGTAGATTTTTTTAACAGCGAACAAAAAAGAAGGTTTCTTGAATGCGATTATTGCAGGAATTGGAAAAAGTGCCATGATTTGGGTATAAACGCCAAAGATTGCGAAGCATCAGAATTTTTGCTGACAGGTATTGGCGACGAAGGCTTGGATACGGCCAAAATAAAACGCAGGGTAATCAATGGAGAAATTGTAAAAGATGGAAGCAGCGTGATAATTACCTTAAAAAAAGGATTTAAGCCTGAAATTGTTGATGCGTGGTTAAAATATTATAAAGTTCGTGAATGGTAGTTGAAATTCATAGAGGAATATAAAATGAACAAAACCGGCAAACCAATTAATTTAGCTGAAATGGCCAAAATGGCCTGGGGCCCGGGCTTTTGGATGCTGCAACAAGTCCGTGCGGAAAGAATCTTGTCCTGCGAGGAAAAATTGCTGGCGGAGCGGGTGGAAGATATTAAAATTAATAACAAGCTGCCGGGGTTGGTTTTGCGTTTTTGCTGCAAAAACTTTGCCCAGACCAATGCAAAAATATCAAATGCGCTGCCTGCCCTGGAACAGCGGCGCGTAGAAGCCCAAAAATCCGTGGGAAGGCTCCAAAACGAAATTTCGGAATACCAGCAGATAATAGAAACGTTTGGCGATGTTCAGCATTAAAAGCGGCGATTAACGCCGCCATCATCCCCCGACTGCGTTGGTGGATGATAGCGCCACTATCCCCGGCAGCTCCTTGCCTTCTATAAATTCCAAAAACGCGCCGCCGCCGGTGCTGACATACGTCATGTCGGCCTCTACGCCCGCGTTGGTTGCCGATGCGGCCGCGTCGCCGCCGCCGACAATGGATTCCAGCTTTCCCATTTGCGTGCGCCGCGCAATGTATCGGGCCAGCGCAAAGCTGGAAATGCTCCAATTCGGCTGCCATTCGGCCAGACCCAGCGTTCCGTTCAAGATAACGGTCTTTGCGCCGTCTATTGCCTCGCTGTATTGCGCGACGCTTTCCGGCCCGTCGTCCATAATTATGTCGCCGTCTGTGATGTCGGCAAACGGCTTGTCCGTCCGCGGCGCGGTCGCGGAGTATTCCGGGCCCACGCCCTTGTCCAGCGGCAGCAGGATTTTGCATCCGCGGCGCTTTGCCGCGTGCAGAATTCTTTCAACGACTTCTTTGTATTCCGGCTTGTAAAGCATATCGGTGAAATTATATTTCCCGGTCGCCAGCAGAAATGTGGTCCCCAGCCCGCCGCAAATCGCCAGAACATCGCACTTTGCGACCAATGATTCCAATACTTTTATTTTGGTGTCCAATTTTGCGCTGCCTATGATTCCCATCAGCGGCCGCGTCGGATTTTCCATGGCGCGTGCGATCGCCGAAATTTCGGACGCCAGCAATTCGCCGGCAAAGGACGGCAGAAATTTCGTAACGCCGACGGTTGATGCGTGCGCGCGGTGCGATACGGAAAAAGCGTCGTTTACGAATATGTCAAATCCGCGCGCCAGCTGCGCCGCGAATTCCGAATCGTTTTCTTCTTCCCCCGCATGAAATCGCACATTTTCCAATAATGCCACGTCGCCGTTTTGCATGTTTTTGCGCGCATCGGCCGCCGGCGCGCCGACGCAATCCGAAATCAGCGGCACCGATTCGCCCAGCAATTCGCCGAGGGCCAATGCAACTGGCCGCAGCGAATATTTCGGAGTCGCAACGCCGTCGGGCCGGCCCAGGTGCGCCAATATGGCGATGCGCGCGCCTTTTTCTTGCAATGCGCGGATGGTGGGCAGCGATTGCGCGATGCGGAAAGTGTCGTTAACCTTTCCATCAACTATTTGGGTATTAAAGTCGTCGCGCAGCAGAACGTATTTCCCCGCGATGTTCCCCAGTTCTGAAATTGTGCGCAATTTCATTTTTGTTTCCTTTTGTGTTCCCCTCTCTTGGGGGGGGGGGCCGTCTCGGCGCGCGATAGCGCGACAGACGGCGGGGTGGTCAGCAATCCGGGTTTTCACAGCACTCTAAAAATAAAATTTCTTTTATATATCTTTAGTCAGAAGTTTTTTTACCGGGCCGAACGTTTTCCGATAGTGCCTATTTATACCATATTTCTCTATCGCCTGCAAGTGACTGGCGGTCGGATACCCCGCGTTCTTGTCCCATCCGTATTGCGGGAATTCGCGCGCCAGTTCGCACATTATGCGGTCGCGGGTGACCTTTGCAATCACGCTGGCCGCCGCGATGGATAAAGATTTCGCATCGCCGTGCACGACGGCAAGACCGGGGATTTGTTGTCCCCCCACCGGAAAATGCGGCGCCGATACAAGGCTTGCATTTTCCGACTCCCCCCAAGGGGGGAGTAATTCAGCACCCACTTGTTCGGAATTAAGAGAGCAATAAACTACTCCCCCCTTGGGGGGAGTCGGCGCGCGATTTTGCGGGCCGGTGGGGGGACAAATCCCCGGCGGCAATCTGTTTCCGTCCACCAATACAAATTCGGGCGCGCGTCCAAGCGCATCGGTGGCGCGCTTCATCGCCAGCAGCGACGCGCGCAGGATGTTCAGCTCGTCTATTTCTGCCGGCGTGCAAAGTGCTGCCGCCCAAATGACATCCGGATGCGTCGTCAGGAATTCATACGCGTCTTCACGCTGATGCGCGGACATTTTTTTTGAATCGTTGATAATAATTTCCTTGCTTAACCGCCCACCCCGCCGCGCTCCGCGCGGCACCCCTCCTGGGGAGGGGAATATCACCGCGGCGGCGACGACGGGCCCGCAGAGCGGCCCGCGTCCGGCCTCGTCCACGCCGGCGACCAGTTCATATCCGGATTCATTTTCCAGCGAAAAGTCGGGAAATGATTTCATTGAAAGAGTTGAGAGTTGAGAGTTGAGATGTTAATAAAATATCTTAACTCTCAACTCTTATATTTTATCCACGCCGGGTTTTTGTTCGTCGCTGGCAAATTTGTCGGCCGATTCGTATTTGGGCCAGCGGCCGGCGGCCAGGTCGTTTATGGAATTCAGCGGCTGGCCCAAGCGCGCGCGATACAGCCATAAATTGGACAGCACGCGTTTGACATATGTCCGCGTTTCGGTCGCGGGAAAGCTTTCAATATACAAGAGCGAATCGTCGGTTTGGAAATTTTTCTCAAATTTCTGCATCGCGCCGTTTCCGGAATTATAAGACACCAGCATTTTTATTATGTCGTTGTCTATGCCGGGCTGGGCGAACAGGTCCGCTATGTGCTGCTGGCCCAGGAACATGTTGTGCTCTGGATTTGAAATGTCTATGTCGGACATGTTCATATTGTTCTGGCGCGCCACGATTTTCGCGGTTCTCGGCATCAGCTGCATCAGGCCGCCCGCGCCGACGCGCGACGTCGCGTTGGCCTTGAACGCGGATTCTTGGCGCGTTATGGCAAATACCAGCGCGCGGTCAATGCCCCAGCCGCCTAATGGCTCCCAATCCGGCATAGGATATTGCGCGCTGAAAATAACGTTCGGATCAATTTCCGTAATCTCGCGGCTCTTTATAACGCCGGCGACCTGCATTGATGTCCGCGGCAGTTCCGCCATGCTGGCGACCGAATGCACGGCGTGCAGCATCCGGTCCGACGCGTCGCGCGTTATAAGATAGCGCAGGTATTTCTCTGCCGCCGCCTTTTCGTTTATTTGCAGCAGCGCGAGCGCGGCGAATCCGTATTTGTTATCCAGCAGCTCTGCTATATCCTCGTCCGTGCATTCTTGCTCAAAAAAATCATACGCCGGCTCTTTCCCCATTTTTGCGAGAGCCAGCGCGCCATAGAAAGTATTCGGGCGCGCCGCCGCGTCCCCCCAGAATTTGTTCGCCGCATCCGCATCGCCCGCGCCCTCGGCCGCGCGGCCGGCCCAGAACGAGACCTCGCTCTTTCTGGCGTCGTTGATTTGGTCTATGGTCAGAATGTCGGAAAAATATTTCTGCGCGGCCGCGAAATCCCCGTCTTTATACGCCATCAGGCCGAGAGTCCACAGGCCGTATTCGGATTTGGACTGCGCCGCGGTTTTTCCGAACTTTTTCGCCATGTCCGCCTCGCCGTCAGCGTAATACAAGAACGCCAGCCGTCCGCACAGCCGCCCGTAATCGCCCGCGGACAGGCCTTTCTTCAGCGCGCCGTCTTCCAAAATATTGCGCGCGTTTTTGGTGTTCCCCTTGCGCAGCGCGGCCTTGAACTGATTTATTTTTTTGCCCGCGGCGCCGGCGTATGTTTTTTGCGTCCATGTTTCGGATTGGGCCAAAGATTCCGCGCCCCCGGATATTATATCGGGAACCTTTGGCGCGCGCGCCGCGGTCTTCTTTTTCTTTGCCAGCTTTGCCATCATGTCCGCGCCGGGCAGGTCATAGTTTTTGGCCATCCAGTCGGAAATCTCCTTGCCCTGGGCGCGGTATGTCTTGCACATGTATCGCTGCAACAGCACCTCGTCCATCAGGACGGGATTGCCCAGGTCTTTTTCCAGCTTTTCCGCGTCGCTGATTTTTTCGCGCCGCTGCAGGTCAAAGATAATGGCGTAATTCGTGGCATCCTGGTCGGACAGCACGCTGGGCAGTGGTTCCGCGCGCCCAGCGCGCGGGGCCATCGCCAAATAGCAAACGGCAAACATCAAACCGCAAAAAACAAATAATTTTTTCATTTGCAAATCTTAAATCCTAGATCATAGACCTTTAGACTACCCCGGATTTTTTAGGCTCGCGGCAATCCCACCCCGCGCGCCGTTCGCCAACAAAATCCGACCCTTCTGAGAAGGGTAGCTAGCGCTCATTTATTAAATTTATGAGCGAGAAGTTGCCCTTCTCCGAAGGGCCGGGAACCTTGGCAACTTGTTGCCTTTAGGTTCCCGGGGTAGTCTAAAACAAGCTCCCCGTTTTCGGTTTCTTTGGCAGATCGCACACCATTGCGCCGACGTCGGCCTCTGGAATCTGGGCGATGATTTTCTTAAAGTCCGATATTTTTGAGAATTTCTTATACACCGACACGAACCGCACGAACGCGATGGGGTCCAGGTTGATCAGCGAGTCCGACACAAAGTCGCCGATCACGCTGCTGGGAACTGTATTGTCCGTGGTGTCCGTCTCTATGCGCCGGTGGATGGATGTCACCAGCTTTTCAATCTGTTCGTCCGGGACGTTCCGCTTGCGGCATGCGATTTTTATGGAACGTTTCAGCTTTTCATAATCAAAAGGCTCCAAATCGCCGTTGTTTTTGCGCACGGACAGGTCGCGGATCTGCACGCGCTCTATGGTCGTGAATTTTGCGCCGCAATCGCTGCATATTCTGCGGCGGCGGATAGAGGCGTCTTCCTCGTTGGGGCGGGAATCCTTGACCTGGCTCTCGGTGCTGTTGCAATATGGGCATCTCATAGTATAGAAAGGTAGTAAAAAAACGCCGGCAACGCCAGCATTTTTTTAGTGACAGAGTGACAAAGTGACAGAGTGACAGAGTGGAGGAAGCCACGCTTTGCCCACCCAACAAAATTTTCAATTTTGTTGGGACCCGGGGCGCGGCCGCAAAATAAATTTGTTTGTCGGCAAAGCCGACACATTAATTTTGTCACTCTGTCACTTTGTCACTGCGAGCAAAGCGAGCCTTGTCACTGTGTCGCGTCGCCGGAATGATGGACTCATTTTTATTGTCACTTTATACAATCAGAATTGAAAAAAATAAAAAATCAAGGGAATTATTTTATAGGCGCCGGGCACTAGGCATTAGGGACCGGTTGAAATTTATGATAAAATAACAGGAAAGATTTAAGATTTAAGATTTACGGATTTAAGATTTGACCGGGCTTGGCAAATCATAAATCCGTAAATCTTAAATCTTAAATTATGGAATACCTGAACACTATCTTGCACGGTGACTGTATTGACCGGATGCGAAGCATTCCGGACCATTCCGTTGACGCCGTGTTCGCCGATCCGCCGTTCCGGCTGCAACTGGGCGCGAAAACCCTTTACCGGCCCGAAGACCAGACGGTTGTCCGCGCCGTTCGCGACGACTGGGACAGCTTTGAATCGGTCGCCGCATACGATAAATTCACAAGGCAATGGCTGGCAGAGGTTCAGCGGGTTCTGAAACCCGACGGGACGCTGTGGGTCATCGGCAGCTATCACAATATTTACCGCGTCGGAACAATAATGCAGGATTTGGGATTCTGGATACTGAACGATATTGTTTGGGTGAAAACCAATCCCATGCCGAATTTTCGCGGCACGCGGTTTACCAACGCGCACGAAACGATGATCTGGGCCGCGCCGCGCAAGACCGGAAAATATACTTTCAATTATGAAACTATGAAACGGCTGAATAATGGCAAGCAAATGCGCAGCGATTGGGAATTCAATATCTGTCTGGGGTGCGAACGGGTGAAGGATGCGTCCGGCAAATCCCTGCATACCACGCAAAAGCCGCTGGACTTGCTGCGGCGCATTATTCTGGCCAGCACCCGCGCGGGCGATGTGATTCTGGATCCTTTCTTCGGTTCCGGCACGACGGGCGCGGCCGCGAAAGAACTGGGGCGCAATTATATAGGCATAGAGCAGGACGCGGATTACGTCGCCGCGGCCCGCGCCCGCATTGGCGCGACGCGCGCCGTTGATTTGTCGGATATAGAGGTTGCGGCACCCAAACGGGAAGAAGTGCGCGTGGCGTTCGGCGAATTGATTGCGGCCGGTCTGCTGTCGGTCGGCCAGACATTGGTGGGGCAAAAAGGCGACAGGGTGGTCATTACCCACGACGGTTTGCTGCAGCATACGCTCTTGGGCCGCGGGTCAATCCATGTAATGGCGGCAAGGATCCAGCGAACGGTCAGCTTTAACGGCTGGGACTATTGGTCGGCTGTGAAACGCGACGGAACGCTGGTGCCGATTGATAATCTGCGCAAGTATGCGCGCGGGGCCAAGCGCGGCATCGCGGCGGCGGCATAACGGGGCCCGGGCCCGCTTACTTTGAATTTTCTGCAAATCTTTCTATAACGAATATCTTATTTTCGCTTTGCTTAAATTCGTATAGCTGAATCATTGCGCTGCGATTATGATATTTCAAATACACCTCACCCTTTTCGGAATTTTCGGTCACTTTGCTTATAGCCCCCAGGTTTCCGTATTCAAACTTTTGAATCATGCGGTTTTCGTGATAATCTTTGCTTTGGTATATGTCGTGGTTTATGCTGTTTGGATTTTTACTATCGGGGAGCTCTATGTCCAAAAGCTTTCCGGACATCAGCTCATTAACGACCACCTTTTCCCGTTTCTTAATGATTGTGATATTTCCTATCTTTACCGTGGTAAACAGCTCGTTATAAGTTATTACCTGCACCGGAATTTCTTGCATTTTTTTTTGCGCGGCCGCGGGTTGTATTTCACCGACGGATTTGTTTTCAGATTCTTGCGCTTTTAGATTTTCTATTGTCTGCTCAAATCTAGATAGCTGGGGTTCGGGTTCTTTCGCCGTAGTCTGGGCATCCGGTATTTGCGCGGCCGACGGCATTTCGGGCGTTGATTCCTGCGCGACCGGCGCAGTTGTTGGTTCCGACACGGTCGGCGCTGATTCCGGCGCCGGTTTTGACGTGACATCCGTGACGATTATCTGGTCGGGGGTTTGTTGCGCCGCCGCATTGGCAGGTTTCTTTTTTTCGTTCTTTCTTATTTTTATCCATTTCAGCAGTTCCGGGTCATCGCCTTTTCTTTCGCTGGGCGGCAGTTTATTTTCCCATACGCGCACGTTATAAAGCCTTCCCGTCAATTGTTTCAAGGTCATCTCGGGATATTTTCCCGGCATTTTGCCATGCTGGACACCAGGTTTCTTTGTATATTGGCGCCGGCCGGACAAGCCCTTTTCGGTTTTGCGAAGTTCTTCCAATATTTTGGATGTATCAATGTTTGTTCCATGTACTTTGTTGAAATGCCTGATGTTATAGAACCTGTCCTGCAGCTGTTTCGGCGTCATTTGATCCAGGGGTTTCGGCGGACGGCCGCCGCGCGGGTTGTTGCCTTTTCTGAATTGGGTTTCGGCGTTGTAGTTGGCGCCGAATTTTTCTATCAGCGCGGCTTGAAGCTCTGGCGTTACACCCCCCTTGTATCTTCGCTGTCTCAACGCGGCGCACAAATATCCTTCGTCATGGCTCAGCCATTCTTCTTTGGTCTTTCGGGGGCGTCCCGTCGTTGGATTTGTATCCGTTTTAGTTTCGGTTTTGTTTATAATCTTGTTTTCGGCGTCATAGTCGTCGCCGAATCTTTCTTTCAGGAATTCCTCAAAATAAGACGGAATTTTCCCCAGTTTATGGTTGGCCAGAATATGGCGCAGTCTTTTGTCGTCCAATGTTGCCCAAAATTCTTTTTTCTTTGCGATGTGCTGTGCCGAGAACTTTTTCTCAAACAAATATGTTTCGGGGTTAAAGGTGTCAAAACGACGCGTTAATTCCGTGATTAATTCCGGATATTGGGAAAGATCGCCGCCGCTGGACAGCCTGGCGCGGGAAAGACTCCGCCGCAACGCGTCGTCGCTCATCTGGCTGTATTTTTCTGCCTTGCGCCCCCTTTTGCAATGCTTTTGCGGTGGTGGGGCCGCCGGCGCGGGCGGATTTTGCAGATTGATATTTTTTTGGAAAGTCGCGGATACAAGCGCGCCGGACAAATCACCGACGATGGATTGGATGGCTTCCGCGCCGACATTTTCCGGAATAATTTTATTACCATGCAAATTTTGGTAAGCGGCTTCTGCAATAGCATTAACCATTTCTATTCCGCGATTCATAAAGTTTTGTATCGCGGCGCGCACAACCGGATTGTTCATTATGCTGTTGCGGTATGCGATGAACTGCGCGTCTATGTCTTGTTGGCTCAGCGAGCATCCGACAAAAGGCGTCTCGGTCTTGAAATGCGTCCAGCCGGTTTTATCCATCGCGTCAAATATTTTGCTTTTTATTGTGGATTTTTCCCCGGTTTTGGCATTGTAAATATGGCGGAGCCTTCCCCTGGCCGGCGTATTTGTCGTGGCCATGGGCAGGATGTAAAAATCATGCGCGGACGGGTCGTAATGAACCTCTGCCATTCCGCGGCTCGGGGTGATGCTGATCTGGTCGCCGCTGTCCGTGTCAAACATATGAATGGATGTAGAGCCCAGCTTGGATATCTTTTCCAACAGGACTAGTTGTATGTCCGGGAACTCGCTGATCAATCGGATGGGCTTTTCAGACAAGAGAATGTCCTTTCTGCGGAATCCCAGCTTTGCGGTGTCATCGGGCACGCGAAATAACGCGCAATAAGTCTTGCGGCCAGAGTATTGGTCCTCGTTCTCGCTTAACTCTATCGGATACTTGTAACGTCCGCCGCCATCAATTACGGACAAAATATTGCTTTTAACATATGTGGGTATTTGGCCTTTGCTCATGGGCGCGTCCTTTGGACTGTTCCCCCTCCGTTTTCCCCCGGTTACTTATTTTCCTTGAATTGGATGTCTTTTAACTTTTTATATTCGCCGTTCAGGGCGATCAGCTCTTTATCCGTGCCGCGCTCTGTAATCCGGCCGTCATGTATCACGCATATCTGGTCGGCGTCCAGGATGGTGGACAGGCGATGCGCGATGACGAACGTCGTGCGGCCCTTCATCAGTTTCTTTAACGCGTGCTGAATCAGCTTCTCGCTCTGAGTATCCAATGCCGACGTCGCCTCGTCCAGCAACAGTATGGGCGAATCTTTCAAGATGGCGCGCGCGATGGCGATGCGCTGTTTCTGGCCGCCAGAGAGCAGGGCCCCGCGGTCGCCCACGTTGGTTTTATACCCCCGCGGAAATTCGGTGATGAATTCGTGCGCGTTGGCCGCCCGCGCCGCGTTTTCTATCTGGGCCATGGTGGCATTCGGCGCGCCGTATTTTATATTGTCCGCAATGCTGCCGGCGAACAGGAACACGTCCTGGGACACGTCGGCGATATTGGCGCGCAAGGACGCCAGCGTGTATTTTTTTATGTCGCGCCCGTTTATTATAATCTTGCCCTTTTGCGGCTCGTAAAATCTTTCCAACAAATTGAACATGGTGGACTTGCCGCCGCCGCTGGGCCCGACAAAGGCGCATACTTGCCCGGGCCGGACCTCTAACGATACGCCGTGCAGAACCTCTCCATCCGACTCGTTATACGCGAACGACACATTGTTGAATTTGACGTCCATCGGCCCGCGCGCCAGCGCAACGGCGCCCGGCGCATCGGTAATTTCCGGCTTTGCATCCAGAAACTCAAACAATTGTTCCGCCGCGATCAGGCCGCTTTGAATCCCGCCGTTAATGCCGGTCAGCGACTTTGCCGGCTTATACGCCGCGACGAGCGCCAGTATGACGACGGTAAAATCGCCGGTTGAAATCATGCCGGATGTGATAAAGTGCCCGCCCAGAATCAGGGCCAGTCCCAGTCCGATGGAAATTATCATTTCCAACAGCGGCACCTGCAGGCCCGTCAGCTTCGCGCTTTTGTATCCCTGGCGGACGCGGAAGTCTTCTATCTTGTTCATGCTTTCCGCTTCCTGGTCCTCGCTGCAGAAAGATTGTATGGTTTTGACGCCTTGGATTGATTGGGCGACGTGGGTGGTGGAATCGGCCATCCCCTGGAAATCGCGGCGGGTGACGACGCGGCGTTTGCGCGTGATGATGACCACGGGAACCAGAACCGCGGGCGCCAGGAACAGCAGCAGCACGACCATCTGCGGCGCGTGCCATAGCATGACGCCGATCATCATTGCCGTGGACGCGATGCTTTGTATGGAATTTATGATCGTGTCGGTAACCAGGGTCAGGACGCTGCCGCTTTGGACGGTATAGTAATTCATAATCGTTCCGCTGCGCCCGCCGTGAAAGAACCGCAGGGGCATTTTGACCATGTGCCGGTAAATGCGGCGGCGCAGGTTGGTCGCGGCAGACAATCCCGCGCGCGCCACCAACAGGGTTTTGGCATACGTGAACGCGCCCTTGATTCCATACGCGGCGATTATTTGCAGTCCGACAAGATACAGAAAGCTCAGGTTCTTGCCAATGAATCCCTGGTCCATGATGGGCTTCATCAGCGTTACGGTATACGCCTCGGCCCCGGCGGCGATTACGGCGAATAGAATGCCGAGAGCCAGCAGTTTCCAATAAGGTTTTCCAATCTCGCGCCATACGCGTCCATACAGGGACCATTTGATTTGTGATTCGGGATTATCGTCGCCGCGAAAGAATTTTTTCAATTTTTTGAGCATTGGCGATATTATAAGAAAAAAGCCGCGAAAAGCAAGGGGAAAGAAAATCCGTCATTCCGGCGGCGCGACGAGCAAAGCGAGGGAGCGAACGCCGGAATCCAGGTAAATAAAGCCGTGCGGCCATGCCGCGCACGTAATTAACCTGGATTCCGTTGTTCTCGCCTGCGGCGAGCCAACGGAATGACGGAACTCACTTTTATCTTGCTTTTTCCGAAAACTTCCGCAATAATCGGCGATAACTGCTAGTTGCTAACTGTGAAAGGGGGTGAATATATATGGTCAAAGTTTTAGTGCGTGATAACAACGTGGAACAGGCCCTGCGCGTGGCAAAGCGCAAGTCCCAAAAGGAAGGGCTCTATCGCGAATCCAAAGAACGCCAACGCTATGAAAAGCCGACGACGATGCGCAAGCGTCTGAAGGAAGAGGCCGTCCGCAAGGAAAAGAAACGCCAGTCTAAACAAAGAATGGTGTTTGGGTTCTAGGTTCGTTTTGCTCATCGGCCCATTACGGGCATGAAAAAAGCCCCTCGTGTATGTTCAATACACGTCGGGGCTTTTTTCATGCCCGTCTGGCACAACGAATCAAAATCCGAATTGATTTATATTATTGACATTTATGATTTTTGTATTATGTTAGTATTGATTTAACAAACGGAGAGCATGATGTCTGATTTTGAAATAACAAAAGAACAAGAAAAACAATGGAATAAACGGGCTTACAAGACCATACTGATGGGTATAATGTGGGCGAACGGTATTGTCATAGGATTGGGCTGCGCCGGATATTTGTGTGACCTTTATGATTATAATTATGGCTGTGACACCATCTACTATGGCAAGCACGAAGGCGAATGGGACGACGATTGGAGCACCAATCGCAAAGTTCAGGGCCAGCCGGCGCCGAAATTCAAAGATGCGTTTTTTGATGCCTATACCCAAAATGGTGAAATGTTTCCGTATGCCATGGGTTTGCATGGCGTGGCAACGGTCTTGGGGGCTTTTTACGGGGTGCGGCGTATCAGAAAAAAGTATTCCCTGTGGGTCGCAACACAGCAATCTAAAAAAACGGCATAAAAAATCCGCCAATCGGCGGATTTTATTTATACTTGCGATTTGAATTCAAATGATTTAGATTTATGCCCATGCCGTAGGGGCAAATAATTATTTGCCCCTACAAAAACCAATAAAAAACTAAATGCCGAAAGAAAAAGAACTTATTCAAAACATAGATGCCCAGCAACTGGCCGACGCGCTCAGCGAGCGGTATTTGTCGTATGCCGTTTCCACCATCACCGCGCGGGCCTTGCCCGACGTGCGCGACGGGTTAAAGCCCGTGCAGCGGCGCATCCTGTATACCATGCTGCGCAACAAACTCTCGCCCGCCGCGCCGTTCCGCAAATGCGCAAAGGTTGTCGGCGATGTTCTGGGGTCTTACCATCCCCACGGCGACACGTCCGTTTATGACGCGATGGTGCGACTGGCCCAGGATTTTTCCGTGCGCTATCCGTTGGTGGACGGCCAGGGGAATTTTGGAAATATAGACGGCGACCCCCAGGCGGCGTACCGTTACACCGAATCCAAAATGACCAACGCCGCGATGCTGATTATGGACGGCATTGACGAAGACGCGACCGATATGATGCCGAACTTTGACGGCACGACCAGCGAGCCGGTTGTCATGCCCGGGGCCTTTCCGAATTTATTGGCCAACGGCGGCATGGGAATCGCGGTCGGCATGGCGACCAATATCCCGACGCATAATGTGGCGGAAATTTGCGATGCGTTGGCACTCGTCATAGATCGTCCCGATGCGACGACCGCCCAGATTATGAAGAAATTGGTCGGACCTGACTTTCCGACCGGCGGCATCCTGATTGACGATTACGAGACAATTGTTAAAAATTACGATACGGGGCGCGGCGCGTTCCGCATTCGGGCGAAATGGGAAACCGAGGAACTTGAACGCGGTCAGTATCAAATCATTATCACTGAAATCCCCTATGGCCTGACCAAATCCACATTGGTGGAACAAATCGCCGGCATGATTGATGCGAAAAAGCTGCCGCTGGTGGACGACATCACGGACGAATCCACCACCGATATCCGCATTGTCATCACGCCAAAGACCCGTAATGTAGAGGCCGAGAAAGTCATGGCGCATCTGTTTGCGATGACGGGATTGGAATCGCGGTTCAACATGAACCTGAACGTGATTGATTCCAACGGCGTGCCGCGGGTCATGAAAATAGGCGAGGTCCTGAACGAATTCGTCGCGCATCAGAAAATCGTTCTGAAACGCCGCACCAACTGGCGGCTGGATGCCATCGCGCGCCGGCTGGAAATTCTGGACGGATTGCTGGTTGTGTATCTGAACCTGGACCGCGTGATTGAAATTATCCGGAACGAAGACGATGCGAAAGCGGTATTAATGGCGGAATTCCAGCTGACGGAGATTCAGGTAGAGGCGATTTTGAATACGCGCCTGCGTTCACTGCGCAAACTGGAAGAAATGGAAATCCGGCGCGAGGACAAGGAATTGCGCAAGGAACAGAAAGAATTGCGCGGTCTACTGGCGTCGGACGAGGCGATTGATAATCAGCTGAAAGCCTGGTTTGCGGATATTAAAAAACAATATGATAAAAAGACTGCGCTGGGCCGCCGCCGCACCATTTGGGCCGCCGCATCGGCGGAAGATGAAATTGTCGTGAACCCGGATGAGTTTATTGAAAAAGAACCGATGACCATCATCCTCTCGTCCGCGGGCTGGATAAGGGCGGCCAAGGGGTATCTGGATCTGAATGCGCTGGATATGAAATTCAAGGAAGGCGACGAACTGCAAACCGCATTTCATGCGCAGAGCACGGATAAAATCAATCTGTTCACATCGGGCGGCAAAATGTTCACCCTATCGGCGGCGACATTGCCGTCAGCGCGCGGATTCGGGGAGTCGGTGCGCATGCTGGCGGACATCGGCGCGGATGAAACGATTGTCCGCATGTTCGTATTAAACCCGGCGGGCAAATATCTGCTGGTGGGTCGCCATGGAACCGGGTTTATTGTCGCCGGCGAAAACTGCCTGGCCCAAACCAAAAACGGCCGCCAGATTATGAATGCGGATGAAAAGAATCCGGCGGCACTTTTGATTCCCCTCCCTTGGAGGGGTGCCGGCGAATCCGGCGGGGAGGGTTCAAAGAATAAATCATCGGTTTTACAAACCCTCCCCGGTGCTGCGCGCCACCCCTCCGAAGGAGGGGAATTTTGCGCCATTGTCGGTTCCAATGACAAGCTGCTGATATTCCCCGCATCGGAAATTCCCGAAATGTCGCGGGGCAAGGGCGTAATATTGCAAAAGTATAATGCCGAACGGACCTATGTCCTGGATGCCATGTTTTTCTCTGCGGCGGAAGGGTTCAGCTGGATAACCGGCCGCGGCACCACGAAACTTGACGACTGGGCCCCATGGCTGGGCAAACGCGCCACCCAGGGCCACACAATCCCCGTTGGATTTCCGCGTTCGGGAAAGTTTGGGAAATAAAAAAGGCGGCTTTTGGCCCGCCTTTTTTTATAGGGGAAATATTTTTGATATTGTGTCACTAATTTGCTTGTCGTTTCGCCGCTGTTGATTATATACTTGACAAATAAATAACAAGAAGATAAGATGCTTGGTAAATTTAAGACAAAAGATGTTGAAAATGGATAATTCGGAGTTATTAAATAATTTGCCGCCATTGTGCGAGGATACTGTTCGCAAAGAGGTTGATGCGCCCGAATCGCGCAAGACCAGACGGACGAAGAAAGAGGTGGAAGAAGCTTTGCAGAAGGCTAAAATCCTGGTAGATAATGGCACATCGGCATATAAAGCTTGTCAAATACTAGGTGTCCCGCAAAACTCGTTTTATCAAAGATATCCTCCGTCAAAGGAAAAGGTTGCCCCGCACCAGATAACGCTTGATAAACTAAAACAGGTGAACGAGCTGCGGGCAACCGGAATGACCGTTAAGAAAGCTTGCGCAAAAGCAGGATTACCAGAGTCTACTTATTACCAGAATAGCGGCATCCCAACGCAAAAAACTATGGCAAAGTTAAATTCCGCTCAAAAATTGATCAATGGCGGCGGGGCTGTTTCAATAAGAAATGTGTGTGAAAGAAATGTGCTGTCAACGGCGTTGTATTATGTTTATACCGATCCGCAGAAGAATACCGGCGTGCCGGCAAAGCGGAGTAAGACCGGGCCGCGAATTACACCCAGAACACTGAAATCCCGGTGAGATGACCGTTGAGCTTGCGCGCTTGACAAAGTGCCAATTTTTGGTATGGTTCTAGCTCAACATGGCTGGAAATCCGAAAATTTTTCTAAAATCTGGTTCGTTAGAAAATAACGGTTTGGCCGAACGCATAATAAAAGAATACTTTAATCCCAACAAAGATACCGGGTATTACCAACCGTCTTTATTTTCCGACGAAGAGGTGATGCAAAATCCGATCAGGAACGAAAAATTCGTCCCCCTGTTTGATGTTTTTTCACCCCAGACTGTAGAGCGCTATCGTCTGCGCATGGTTTTGCCATGGCGGTTTTATTTTTACGCGAATTTCAACCAGATGACCGGAAATATTTTCAACAGGCTGCATAAAGAGCTGACCCGGGCGGTTTGCGACGATAACGGCTTCAGATTCTGCTATTACGGCGATCTTGACACTATATTCAACGGCGCGCTGCCTGTTGAAAACTCTGGGAAAGAGGATTGCGTCAAAAATGACGAGTGGCTTTCCAATAACGCCGCCGTTCCGCCAGAACATAAAAGGCTGGCCGAATACGAATACATAGATTATTTTGACGGGGGCCAAACAAAACGCGTCGCCAGGATGCAGCTGTCGGTTCTCGGGTGCTGGCACGTCATAACGGAATGGCTGGACGACGTGTCCATCGCGCGCCAGAGAAAGCAAGACATGATGCAGGAAAACGAAATGGGAACATTGTCCAAGGGCATAGTTGAGAAAGAGCTCGGCCTGATGTTCGCGGAAATGTTCTTTTTCTTTTACCCGGAAGAACCGGATGTGGTTCGCCGCGCCGCGTATGATAATTTGCGTATAAGCCTATACGATCAATTCACGAATGCCGCGACCGGCAAGCTGCGCAATGCAATAAGGAGCTATATGCCCCCGGGGAAAAGCGGCAAAGACGTGGCCATGAACGCCGCGTTCATACTTGACAATATAATCTACAAAGGCCTTTTCGGCGAAGATTACAAAACCAACTTCTTTAAGAACGCAAGGAAGACTTCCAACATCGCGCAATACCTGCGTCCCGAATGGATGTTTATATTAATCAAGTATGTCTCTCTGGCGGCCGCGGCCGGCGAAGATTATGTCAGGAAAAAGACAGAGCTGAAAAACGGATACGATAAATTCAACGGCCGGATAAAGGCACCCAATCTTGGCCGCGCGCATCCGCCAAAAAGATATTCCGAAATGCCGCGGCCGGCGACCCTGATCGGCTTTCAGGAACATTTGAGGAATGTTTTCGCAGAAGTGCGCGAAGATTTGGAATCCTTGTCCTATCAATATGGCGATCTGATAAACTTTGATCCGGACAATTTGTATTGCGACCAAATGGTTAAGGTCATAAGGGATGGCGATAGCAACGGGGTCATGGGTCTCAAGCAAGTTCAGGGGAGCTTTCGGGGTTTTTACCAGAATATGAATCTGAATAAAACGCTGGCCGAACAAGAGGCGGGAAGAATCAAAGGAAAGGCAATTGCCGCAGAGCTTAGGAAATTGAAGCGAAAAGAAGCGCGGAATTTGGAAATGGTAAGACGTGAGATATTTGCAAGAAGGCAAGCAAAGGTGATTTGACTACATCTGCACGAACAAATTCGGATTGTTGCGCAGCACGTCTATCGCTTCGTCCAGCTTTGCGCGGAACGCCAGGAATTTCTGCTTGCTGGCGTTGTCCAGATTGTCAATCGCGGGCAATTTTACCGTCATAGGATTAACCTGGATCCCGTTCTGAATAATCTCGTAATGCAAATGCGGCCCGGTGGAAAGTCCGGTGGATCCGACATATCCGATGATTTGCCCCATGCTGACCCTTGTCCCTAGCCTTACTTTCGGATTAAAGCTGGACATGTGCCCGTATCGCGTGGAATACGTGCCGTTATGCTTTATGGTTATATAGTTTCCGTATCCGCTGTTGTATTTCCTTTCTACCACCGTTCCGGCGCCCGCGGCCGGGATCGGCGTTCCGCTTCCTGCTCGGAAATCAACGCCCTTGTGCGCGCGGGAATAGCCCAGCACCGGATGCTTTCTGTTCAGATTGAAATTGCTGGAAATCTTCGCATTGTTGATCGGCGTGCGTTTCAGCGACTTTATCGCGCTGTTGCCGTTTTGGTCATAGTATCCGATCGTGCCGTCGGGTTTTCTGAACCGATACATCTGGACATCCCCGCGCAGCGAATCAAAAGAAACCGCGACCACGTTTCCGGCGTTCACGTAATCCGCGCCGTTATAGTTTTCCTCGTAAACCACGGAAAATTCCTGGCCCGCGCGGACATCGCGTTCAAAGTCTATTTCAAACGCCAGCAGGTCAAACACGTTCATAATGACGCTGTCCGGAATTCCGGCGTCGCGACCCGCCATATAGAACGACTCGCCGTCAGCGATTGTTCCCACGCGCCGGACCAGCCGGGTATCGCGGTCAATGTCAATATTTTTCGCCGTCCATTGCCCGTCGGCGCAGGTCAGCTCTACGCGTTTCCAAGGGCCGCTGGACAGCGTGATTTTATCAATCGGCGCGTTTTCATGCTCTCGCGACATCACCAGTGAATCGGCGTCCGCGCGCAATCCGGAAACCCCGCATTCTTTTTTCAATATTTCCGCGATGGCGTTTATGTCGCGGCCGGGAATGTTTTCCGCGGCCAGCAGCTTGGACAATGTATCGCCGCTGGCGACCGTTACCTGCGTTTCATGCGGCGCGGCGGCGCCCGGTTCCGAATTCCGGCGAACCAAGACCGCCGCGATAACGGCGATCAGCGCCAGAACCAACAGGCCGATGGAAACTTTGGCAACGCCGGCGCGCGTTATATTTAATTTTACTTTTTGCATAGGCACCAGTATAATAAATTTATGACTGAAAAGCAAGCATTTGAACTTTTGGCGCGGGCGCGCGACGCGCATGACGCGCGGGTTGTGATGGATGCTATTTGTCCCCACACCGGAAAACGCAAAACGTTTTCCGACCCCCCCCGGGGGGGGGGCGGCGCTGGGATTGCGCCGGTGGGGGGGCAATTGCCATTTTCAAAATCTCTTCGCGTCCGCCGCGCGGCGCGGGCGCTGCGCCGCGGCGTTCCGGTCGCGAAAATAATAGGGCGCAAATGGTTTTACGCTTTGGAATTTGAAACCAACCGCCACACGCTTGACCCACGCCCGGAAAGCGAGGCGTTGGTAGAGGCAGTCCTGAATTATGTAGGGGCGATTATCCGCCCCTACAAGTCATCAGCCACCATTCTTGATCTTGGCGCCGGCACGGGGAATTTGATTTGCGCGATTGTAAAAAACTTGCCCGGCGCGACCGGTGTTGGCATAGACCGGTCTTGGCGCGCATGCCGCGTCGCGCGCCGGAATGTTAAAAGATTGGGGTTGGACGACAAAATCAAAATAGTAAGGGGAGATTTTAATTCCCCTCCTTTGGAGGGGTGCCGAGCATCGGTGAGGCAGGGAGGGTTTATTGGAATATGCGCAACCCTCCCCGTCAAATTTGCAAAGCAAATTTGCCACCCCTCCGGGGGAGGGGAACACAAATATGACATCATCGTCTCCAACCCGCCGTATATCGCGGCGGGCGATGCGCGGGTGAATGCGGGGGCGCGGCATGATCCCGGGATGGCCCTGTATGCCGGCGCGGACGGATTGGACGCGTATCGCGCGATCGCGCAAAGCGCGCGCGGATTGTTAAAGCCGTCTGGCCGCATATTTTTGGAAATCGGGGCGGGCCAGGGCGATGCGGTGCGCGAAATCTTTACATCCGCCGGCTGGAAATTTATTTCATCCAAAAACGACCTGGCGGGAATAGAAAGGGCGATGGAGTTTAATTCCCCTCCTTCGGAGGGGTGTCAATTTTGCGGCGAGCAAAATTGACGGGGAGGGTTCCCGTTCAGTAACCCTCCCCGCCTCGCTTTGCTCGGCACCCCTCCAAGGGAGGGGAATTTTATTGATTAAAGTGCGAGGATCGCAATCCCGCCGCGGTTTGTTGCATCGCGTTGAATAGCGCGTCCGCCGCGGCCTGGTCCGTCGGGTATGTCACCGAAGACGATGTCGCGCCGATGTATGCGTCCGCGCCGTTCAGCGCGACCACGCGGGTCGGCAGCAATTGTCCCGACACGCATTCTATAAAGTATTGGTTGGGATCAAAATATTTGCCATAGCACGATCCGTTCAGTATCGCGACATATCCGTCGGCGGCCAATGACGCGCATGTCGGCTGGGGCGCGGATGTCGGATAAATTATTTCGCCGTTCGCAACCCGTTCGTCCGGATTGGACAAAACGCCCATGCACCAGACATTCACCATTGTTCCGCCCGCCATTACCTGCGATCCGCCGGATGCGGTTTTGCGCGCGCCGAAACAATCGTTTGTCGGCCCCAGAACGCTGATGTCAAAGTCGCTGCTGATTCCGGTTCCCGCGGCGATTTCGGTTTTGGTCATGGCCCGCGGGTTTATATAAAACCCGGCCGGGGTCAGCGCGTCGCCGCATATCAATTTCTTGCCCCAGCAGTTGGAAGTAATATCCCAGGTGGAGACGTCCGACGTGTCAAAGGCGTATCCCTTGCCCATGGCCGCATAGCATTTGGACGGATTTATCTGGCAAATCGTGGCCTGCAGCCACCAAGGCGTCGTCGCGCCGCCCGCCTGAAACACGACGGCGCACGTGAAAAATCCGAATAGACCCAGGAATAATTTTCTCATATTTTTTCCTCTCGCTTTATCATTTTACCAAAAAAACTCGCCGGGCGCAATATGGATTTGTTATGCCAGGTCACAAACACGAACCCGTATAGTACTTATTCCCGAAGGGGCTGAAAATATAGCAATCGCATTTGGTTGCATAGGGAGAACTAGAATTGAGATACTTCTCCCCGGTATCCGGGTCAACCGGGCATGATTCGCGGCCCTGGTCGTAGCTTGCAGGGGAAAATGTTCCGCCGGGGCAATAATAGCCAGCCCGGCACCCGGTGCAAATAGATGAATTCGCGGCCATATAATATCCAGGATCGCAATGGAAAGTAGGGGGAACATAACAAGTGCATGAGAGGTGGGTGTATACCTCGCAGTGCCCTGTGGTCTCGCCGGCGGCGCATATGCACTGTTCAGAGATCGTGCAGCCGCTATCGTAACCGCCCGTATCGCCACCACCCGTATCGCCACCGCCAGTGCAGCTTCCGCATGTGGCACCATCCTGGTTGCATATGCCCGGGGTGCTGTCTGGGCAAGTGCAAGAGGTCCCGGCCGGACACGAGCCTGTCGGGCAGCCCCCGCATGTGGCGCCATCCTGGTTGCATATGCCCGGGGTGCTGTCGGGGCAAGTGCAAGAGGTCCCGGCCGGACATTTGTTGGTTGAGGGGGGTTGGGTTGGGTTTGTTGACCCTGATTGGGCGCATTGGGTCGCGCATGTCGTCCAATCCAACGGATTGGTGCAGGTAGTTTTGCATTGGACGCATTGCAATACTTTCGTGACGTCGCTATTCTGTGTCGTTCCGTCATCTTTCGCCGGTGCTATCCATGCCGGACCCCATCCGGTCGCCCCATCCTTGTGCACCAGGGTCGGGTCCGCGTCGCATCTGCAGCCGGATGTAAGGCATCCGCCGATACCCGGGGTCTGGAATACGCAGGCGTCATCCTTGACCGTGTGTTCAACCATATCGCAATAGAACAGTTTGCATTCGTTTTTGCCGAAATTCTTATCGCCCGCGGTAGCGTTTTGGAATTTCACCAATCCCTTGTCGCACCGGCATCTTTCGGCGACACAGCCGGCGTCCAGCGCATCCGGCGAAACGACCTTGCATTGCGGATCCAGGTGCGATCCCGGAAACAATATCGGGCACGCGTTGTCGGCCATGACGCACGTGTTGGTCTTTGGGTCGCGGATGTATCCCTCGTCGCAGCATTTCTTTTGCCCGGCCTCTACATACATATCGCCCGGGGTGTTGCAGTATGTGCGCTGGCACTGGCCCCAGCTGGCGTCGGAATGAATTTCCAGCGTGTATTGCGGCAGTTCCAGGGGAATAGACTTTTCGGTTCCATCCGCCATTTTAACTGTCACAGCCGGCACGGATGCCCCGTCTATTGTTGTCTTCGCATCCGAAATAATCCGGCGCACCCATTCGCCGCCCATCCCGCGGCATATTCCGCCCAGGACCCCCCACATGTTATTAAACAGATTGTCAAAAGTGATTTGCACGGATTTCTGGACGTCCGTAGAGAGGGTTACGGTCGTGTATGGAACGCCGTTTTCGTCTTTTTCACGCATGCAATTTTCCAGCGCGAGCTTTGCGATGGTATAAAACAGAGAGTCTGTCTGGTTAAATGCGCTTGAATTGTCGTCGTCAAACCTCAGGCATGGCGACTGGGAACCGGACGTGCATTTCCACGATCCGGACGGCTTTACGCGGCAGGAAAACGGATACGGATGAACGGTGTCCAATTTGAACGAGCAGTATTGCTGTATCTGGGATTCCAAATACTGCTGGCAGTTGTCGGCGATCAGCGCCGTCTGGGTGTTGCGGACGAAATCCAGCAGCATCTGCATGCCGTTCGGCCCGCCGCCATAGAGGTTAGAGCAGGTGTCCAGCTTTGCCTTGCACATGTCTTCGGTCGTCGCGACGGCCTGGCCCAGCAGGGCTTGCGGATCTCTCTGCGAGAAATCGCGCAGTGCCCCGCGCTGCAGGTCATAGCACTGCGTCACGACGGCGACGCAGTCGTCCTTGACCTGGCGGACTTTCGCGTATTGCTGTTGATATATTTCGGTTATCGCCTGGCGCAAAAACTCTGTCCACACGTCGTTCGCAATATCGCGGCAGGTGTCCAGCCCGCGTTTTGCGTAAATTTTCTTTTTGTTCAGCGATGACAGCAGCATCTGGTTTTTCGGCTGCTTCAGAACGTCGCCGTCCAGCGACAGCATGTCCGTCATTCTGTAAAACTCCGGCGAATATATGGGTTCGCCCGTCGCATAGTTCAAAAACTTTCCCGTCAGGTCCAGACAGTGGACATAGTTCGCGCCGCACGCGGTGTCCGCGTTTATGTCGGCGCGCACCTGGGCGATGCACGCGTTTATGTCGGCGGCGTTGTGCACGTTATAGTTCTGCAGCCGCGCGATGTTCAGCTCTCGCTCGGTCTGGCGGATAGACGTCTGGGCCATGTTCTTGCTCTGGTTCAAGGATGTCATAATTGTGTTGCAGTCCTGCTCTATCTGCATTCCGTATGCGGACACGACCATGTTCAGCGTCGCGGCAGAGCCACATATTCCGGCGACCAGGTCATAGCATTGGTTGTGCACGGCGTTATACAGCTTGTCCCCTTCCAGCGTCGCGATGTCCGCACCGCTGATGAAATCCGTCGTGTTCCATATCGCGTTTATATCGCCGGCGATGTCCAGGGTTCCCGCGGTTGACAGCGCGTTGGTGCGTGTTCCGGCCAGGACAGAGCTGATGCCGGCCAATTTGTCCGCGGTGCTGGACGTGTCTTTTGTCATATATGCGGCGTATTCGCCGGACGTCGCGGTCAGCATGGCTTTCACCTCTGCCGATGTTTTGTCCACGGAATTGATGTTATAGTCTTGAAAGTCCAGCAACTGCTGCTGGGTCTGGGCCAGGACGCGCTGCATCTGGCGGATGTCGGTCAGCCGGCTGGAGCATATGCACCGGCGATAGTTCGCGTCCCTTTGCGCGCAGAACTGATCCATACAGGTAAAATAATTGTTTCTGCAGCTGACGTATGCCGCGCCCGTTATCGTGGCGTTGGACAACGCCGCCGCGCGCGACGCGCCCGCGCGGGAAAGCGTCGCGGCCGACACCGGCGCCGCCGCCGAACGCGCGGTGGCCGGGACCTTGGCATTCTGGGCGCCCGCGCGGGGCAGGGCGGCTGCGCGCGACGCGGTTGCGGACATTGCCACCCGCGCGGCGGATACGGGCGCGGTTGCCGCGGCCGCGCGGGTGGCCCCGCCTTCGCCGTCACCCTTTGTCAAAGCGCCGGCGGACAAGAGGTTGCGGGGGGCGGATGCGGCCGGCGTTGCGTTCGCGCGGGGATTCGGATTGTTGTCGGCGGGCATAGAGATGCGGCTTTCGGCCGGCGGCGCGGTCTTTTGCTGGGCCGCCCTGGACGCCTGTTGCGATTGCGGCGCGCCCTCGCGCGCGGCATTCGCGCCGACAGCCAGAAATAAGCCGGCAAAAAGAATAGGTAATAATTTTCTCATGCACCTTCCCGTAATGTTAATGGTAAACAAAATTCAGCACGCGGGGCAAGAGGAAAATAGTTGGTCGGTGGTCGTTAGTCGGTGGTCTATTAACAACAATTCGTTATACAAAAAATATCCTCAAATACTTTATACTGCTGGCCGCATACCAACGACCAATGACTAATGACTAACGACGACTGACTTTTTCCTTGCTTTTTACCAGAATTGCATATAAAATCCCCAGACAACAAAGGGCTTTGATGGCAAAAGATGATGTAATTGTTTTTAACGGCGCGGTAGAGGACAAACTGCCTAACACTATGTTTCGGGTAAAGCTGGAAAACGGCCACACAATTCTGGCCACGGTATCCGGCAAAATCCGCAAGAACCGGATCTGGGTCAATGTCGGCGACAGCGTCCAGGTTGAAATGACGCCGTATGATCTGGAACGCGGGCGGATTACGTTTGTCAAACGCGCCGCGCGTCCCGGCGCGCCGGCCGAAACCCCGGCAGAACCCGCCGTCGCACCGCCGCCATCGGAAGAGTAAATTTTTTTCACAGCGCCCATAGCTTAACTGGATAAAGCATCTGACTACGGATCAGAAGACTGAGGGTTCGAATCCTTCTGGGCGCGCCACCAATTTTCGCTAATGAGCGCAAGCGAAGCGATGCGCGAATTTGAGAAAATTGAGTGCCCGCCGAAGCCCGCAGGGCGAAGGCTGGGCTGACCACCAAGTTCTGAAATCGTCCGTCAGGCCGCATCAATTATATTAAATAAGGAAAATTTATGTTTTCAATACTTCTCGCTTTGCTGATTATTGTCGCGGTGCTGATGATCGGCGTGATTCTGTTGCAGAAATCCGAAGGTTCGGGCATGTCGGGCAGTTCCGCGGCGTCCATGTTCGGCGGCGCGCTGACCGGCGCGTCGGCCGGAAACTTTCTGACGCGCACCACGGCGATACTGGCGACCATATTTTTCGTTTTGTGCGCGGTGCTGGCCCTCTTGGTCGCGCATTCAAATACCGATGCCCGGAATTCCGCGCTGCGCGCGGAACTTGCCGCCCCATTGCCGCCCGCACCAACCCCGCCGGTCATTCCGCAAAATTAGAAATTACATCGTTATTTAATTTTCCGTAGTAGGGGCAAATAATTATTTGCCCCTACATTACCGTTGCCGCCTGCGCCCGCCGCGCCAACCCCGCCGGCCATTCCGCAAAATTAGAAATTACATCGTTATTTAATTTTCCGTAGTAGGGGCAAATAATTATTTGCCCCTACATTTTTATTAATTCTTTTAACAGGGCAGATTTTATGATATAATTTAACAGATTATAAAGCGAGAGAGGACCATGAGAAAATCATCCTTATTTGTTATTTTTGGCTTGCTGTTTGCGGCCTATGCCGCGGTTCCCGCGCCCGCGAACGCCGCGGATGCGGCGTCCGGCCGTCCCGCCGCCATAGCGAACGTAATCGCAGCGACATCGTCTTCGCGGCCGGCCCTGGCCAACATGCGCGCGCCCAATATGTCCGTTGCGATACCAAAGCCCAGCATCCAGGCAACCGTCAGCGGCCCCGGCCACGTTGCCGGCGGAACCGGAACCGGAACCGGAAATGGCGGCGCGGTAACCGCAACCCCGCCGGCGGAAAAAAATAGCGCGACCTGTCGCGAGGCTTACCGCCAATGCATGGACGATTTCTGTCTGATGGATGAATCCGAAGGATTGCGCTGTGCATGTTCCGACAATATAAACGCGTCCAAATCGCTGATAAAAAGCATAACCGATGTCCAGCAACAGGCCGAAGATCTGTATACCACCGGCGTGGAACGCGAAAAGCTGGGCGCCCAGGCAATGATAGTATTCGGCACCGGGGCAAAGGCGCGGTCGCGGGGAATAGACTGGAGCACCTGGATGAACAGCGGGGACAGCGCGTCGCTGGATTCCGACCAAGACATAGGGGACAGCCTGTTCGCGATGGCGGCCGACGGGTGCAAAGCGCGGCTCGCCGCGTGCGGGCCGGACGCGGATATGGAAGAAACGCTGTATTCGCGCATGATCGCCAACGACTGCAAGCATTTCAGCGCGTTCCTGAAAGACCAGCAGAAAATCGCGAACAACAACCTGGCCGCGGGACAGAAAGCCGTGCGCGCGGCGCGCACCAGCATGCTGGCGACAACCAACAAATACAATCGCGGCGAATGCTTGCTGGCGCTGAAATCCTGCATCGCGACCAAGGGCGGCTGCGGCGATAATTTTGAAAATTGCCTGGACGCGTCGCTGTTGGCGCGCCGAACAAAGGCTTGCGACAATATACTGGATCAATGCATGTATACGCGGGACGAGGTTTTGGACGACTGGGCCGCGGAGTCTAAGCGCGTCTTGGCGGATGCCGCGAAATACGCGGACATGAACAAGCGCAATACTTGTCTGGCGCGCATACGCGCGTGCTTGTCGGATAATTGCAGCGCGTCTTACGATGTGAAAAACGCGACCGATTCGGCGTGCCTGACCAACGTCAATATCGCGGCCGGAATATGCCCCATTATCACCGAATGCAATACCTTGGTGCCGGGATTAAAGAATGTCATCGGCGACCAGCTGGCGTATTTGCGCGTTCAATTCTGCCAGAACGACATAGACAAGTGTTTGCAAGACAAATGCGGCGCGGACTATACGGCGCCGGAATGCCTGGGCAAGCGGACGGCCGACATCCTGGACATGTGTCCCCAGGATATGTTCCCGTCGTGCAAGGGCCAGAAACAGTTTGACGCGATTGTATCCGCCGCGCTGTTGCAGATCGATTACCAGATGCTGCAAGGCTGCATAAATTACTTCAGCGACCAGCTGGGCCGCGTGTGCGGGCTGGATATGACATGCCTGCCGAACGACCCCAGCATTGAAACCGCCAAGACAATGGCCGATGTCATGTCGCTGTTCGTGATGGGCGATAATAACAAGCCGCTGTATGCGGCCAACGCCGACGCGTCGGTTGACCAGTTCTTTAGGCAGTTTGAAAAAGATGTATTGGTAAAGCAATGCGCGTCCATTGGAAAGAACATCTTTAATACCGCAAAGCTTATCGCATACATCGGCGCTGAAAACCGCAACTATCGCGCGTTGCAATCCAAGGTTGCGGATCTGGCGCGCAAAGCGGATCTGGCGACCGCGCACGCGGCGTGCGAAACCTTGTTTAATACCAAAAAGTCAACCGACAGCGCGACCGCGCGCAGCGCGAAGGAATCCGGAAAATGGGTAACCGACTGGACGTTTGAACCGGATCTGCGCAACTGCCATATCTGCTATGTCCAGAAAGTGTGCGAGGAGGGCGGCGAAAGCAAGTGGGCATCAGGGGCCAAGATGGCGGCCGGTGGCGCGGCCGGCGGCGCGGCGGCGGGAACCATGGTAACGCCCGGATGGGGAACGGTCATTGGTGCCGGGGTTGGCATACTTGGCGGGGTTATTGGCGGGCTTACCGCCCCAGGCGAAAAGACTTTCTGCCAGGAATTGCCGGTGTGCGAAGACATAAACATGGGCGCGGCCGGCGCGGATCAGTCGTCGGTAACGACCGTCCCCGCCGCGTCCGCGTCTGGCGGCATGCTGACGGCGCCGATCATAATGAGGTAGTAGTAAAAATTACGACTACCCCTCTCAGGAGGGTTGGAAAGCCGAGAGCATGGCAAAGCCATGCGATGTAGCTTTCCGGGGTAGTCTGAAAATTGCCGATGCCGCCCAAGAAACAAAGAAAAACAAAAAATGAAAAAAATATCATTGTTTGCTATTTGCTATTTGCCATTCGCTATTTGCGCGGCGAATGCCGCCGTCGTGAAACGGACGTCCGTTATCAACACCGGAACCACGGTTGTGGCCAAGGGCGACGCGTCCGGCCTGTATACCCAGGCGTGCTATGATTCTTACTTTGGATGTTTGGACCAGTTCTGCATGTCGGACAATGCGTCCGGCGGGCGTTGCGCGTGCAGCGACGAGAATAAAAAATACGCGGACCAGCTGGCCGCGATTGAAAAACAATTGGCGAACGCGAACCGGTTGTCCACCATAGAGGTTGAAAAAATCAATGCCGGCGCCCAGGCCGACATAGTGTTTTCGGGCGAGCGCGCATATGATGACAAGGGCAACGTCATCAGCCAGCAGACGCGCGACGCCGCGGCGTCCCGGCGCGTATCGCGCGTGGATTTGTCATTGTGGAACAATACCGACAGCGGCGACGCGTTTGATGATAACGGAATCGCGGCACTGCAAAACAAGACCGGCGACGCGCTTTATTCCGGTGCGCGCCAGATATGCCTGAACCAGGTTCCGGATAATTGCGGGGCCGAGCTTGCATTCCTGACGCAACTGTATCTGACCCAGATACGTTCCGACTGCGCCGCGTTTGCAAATAATGTAAAGCAAAAGCAGGGCGACGCCGACGCGACATTGGCGTCCGCGCAAAAAGACGTCCGCGACGCGCGCCTGGCCTCGTTCACGGCCGCGAACAAATTCGGGCGCGGGCAATGCCTGGTGGAATTCAAGAACTGCATGATGGGCCCGGACGTATGCGGCCCCGACTGGGCGCGCTGCGCGCAATATGTCGCGGCCGAAAATATGCAGAATCAAAAGGCCAGGAGCACCGCGAATACAACGGTCGTCTCGGTTGAAAAATTCAAAATCTCTCCATCCACGCAAGAAATGCTGTCGTCCAAACGCAATATTTGCGAAGGCATTCTGGATCAATGCGTCGCCGTGCGGGATCTGGTATGGCCCGACTTCCTCCGCGATATTGCGCCAGAGCTGAAAACAGCAGAACTTAATCTTGAATCCAACATGCGGCAGAGCTGTATGGTCAATATATCCAATTGCATTATGGGCAAGGCATGCGGCGACGGCATGCAAACCGATGCATCGGGCGCCATCATCGCCGGAAACATTGACGCGTGCCTGGGCGCCGGCGGCAATATCGCGCGCGCGGTGTGCAAGGCCGTTATTGACCCATGCGAACGCATGGAGCCAAAGATTTGGGAATATACCGTCGCGCGCCTGCGGGCCAAGGCCGTTGACCGCTGCACGCAAGAGGTCAAGGATTGCTTTACCGGCACCTGCGGGGCGGATTTTGCGGGCTGCATCGGCATGGATTATAATTTCATGCATCGCGTCTGCCCGTTGGACAAGCTGGTCGTCTGCAAACAGGCGTTTTCCCAGAAAGGCAAGCAGTTTTCTATGAATGATTTGGATGACATGCTGCTCGGCCTTTATCTCAACATAGACAACTCCGCGCTAGAGGTATGCCAGAATGTTGTCCAGACCAAGATGATGGAGGTCTGCGGGTCTGCAACCGACTGCAACAAGTTCGCAAGCGATGAGAATATCGGAACAGGCTCGTTGAGTTTCCAGAAAAGGGGAAACATATACAGTCTGACAGGAATGATGTCATTCGGGATGTTAAATGTCGGAACCGGGATTAATGCAAATGGCAAGGCCGACCCGGCGAACGCCGGTCAAGTGGACATTTCGGCCTATGTGGCTGCGCTATCTAAACTGGGCGTGCCGGTAAATTACGCGGGTGTTGCGGATGCGATAGTATATGAATTGCAAAATATCCAGGGAACGATCAACCGCACGGTTGATATGATTGCCCGGGATCCCAAGGTGCAATTTTGCGTCACCGGGCGCGATTTATCACAAATCTCGGGCAAGAATGAAAAGACCACGCCGCGGTTTCCAAATCTATTGAACCAGTTGAAAATGCAAATAGCCGTATCCGCGATTCGCCAGGCAACCGATAACTATAATGCGAAATACAACCAGCTATCGGCCAAAATGGCGTCCGAATCCAGCATAGACATGGCTAATCTGATGTGCAACAAACTGCCGTTTTCAAACGGCGCGGCCCAGGGGATAAATCCGTCGGACTTTGACACATCAAGCATGGTTATGCCGTTTGTTATCGGAATAGAGATAGCCGGCGCATCCAATGCGCAGCTTGCGGCGGGCGGCACGCATACTTCGGATACGATTGGCGGCAAAACTATATCCGACACATTCAGTGGCGACGCCGCCACGGCCGCCGCCGGCGGCGATGTCAGCAAGACCGGCAGTATTTCCCCCACCACGGGTGCGTTCGCGGCAGCGGGCGGAATTCTCAGCGGTCCTGGCGGCGGCGCGATTGTGGGCGTAACCAGCGTTATTGCCGAATCAGCGATCAAGATGGTCGCCACCATGGGATCAAGCAAACAACATGTTGAATTTGACGGCGGAACGCGGGATATGTGGGCGATATTTGACCGCAACACGCGCAACTGCCATTACTGCACATCAACCATCACAAAGAATTGCAAAACGACGGGCAGCCGCGGACTCCTGGGCCTGTGGGACAGCCGCGGCGTGAAATGCGATACGGCCGCACCGGTTGACGTCTGCGAAGACATACCGATGTAAAACGCCGCGGGGCGGGGCGGATAGATCGTTTTGATAAATGCGTAAAAACCAATAAATCTCTTTATCATCCCAAACGTCATTTTTTGACTACCCCGGAAAACTACGGAATCAAAGATTCCTTGTTTTCCGGCCCTTCTGGACCCACCCCGCAAAAACTTCGTTTTTGCGGGGGCCCCGGGGAAGGGCAACTGCGCGCTCATATACTTTAACCAAGTGAGTGCTAATTCCCCTTCCCAGAAGGGGAGGAAATCTTGGCGTTCGCAAGCGTAGCGATGCGAAAGCCATAGATTTTCGGGGTAGTCAAATGAGTGGTTTCGTAGGGGCAAATAATTATTTGCCCCTACATCCGAACCCGTTTGTCGGAACCCGTAGGGGCGCATTTTGTGCCCAATCGTTTCGGTGTCCATAGGGGCAAATAATTATTTGCCCCTACATTTAAATTTGGTAGGGACGGATACCGGGCCCCGACGAAATCGCAGATTTTTGTGGGTGGAATAATTGTTTGCCCCTACGAAACCGAATCGTGTAGGGGCGCATGATATGCGCCCCTACATAGAATTCGTTTGCGATGACCGTGGGGCGCATTTTGTGCCCCGTCATTTCGTTGTCCGTAGGGGCAAATAATTATTTGCCCCTACATCCGAACAACCCGTTCGTCGGTGTCCGCCCTGTTAATGGCACTTCAACGCACTATTTCACAATCCCGTCTACAAGATACAGCACGTATTCCATTGGAAATTGCTGAACGGGGAGCGGACCTTTTTCCGCCATATACCCCTGCAAAAGCGGCAGCCTTGTGCTCGGCTGGCCATTAGAGTCAAGGAATTGCATTTCCGGGTTCACTTTGGTTATTTGTCTCAGCGCGTATTCCGCCCGTCCGTTAATGTCCGGACCGACCAAATCGTAAGACAAGTAAGTAAAGCCGTCATAACACCAGCCCAACAGATCTACATTGTGTATGACTAGGGTAAATTTTCTGTCGCTCGCGCCAAGGCCAATGACATACCAGAACGCTTTGTCCGCAAGCTGTCCCGCCAATGGTCCAGAGATTACGGTCTTGTTTACAAAATCCCCCGCATTGACCATGGTTATCTTCTCGTTGGTCGGACGAATCCAGTATTGCGGCCGCTGACTTATCGTTTGCGCATATTTCCCGGCAAGTGACGGAATGGGATAATAAAAATCTATCTTTTCCGTCGGACTTCTTACCAGCGGCGCCCCACGATCAAGCACTATTTTGCCCACGCTTTTTTCCATTATGTCCCATGTGTATCCGCCATACCTGGCTTCCAGCTTGGTTATTTTGGCATAAAGAGAATCGGGCATTTCTTGGGAAACTCTGGTCCCGCTGATAACCGGATTAATCAATTTTCCGTCTTCGCCGATAAAGCGCACCGCATAGCTTGCCTTGCCGGGAATGCCGGAACCGGAAACCCCGACGGTCGCCGCGGTATACGCGGCGTCCAGAACGCCTTGGTTAAACACCGTTATGAACGGCCGATTGGTCGCGGGGTTTGTTTTTACCCGGATATTAATAACCGATTGCCCCATGCATGCCGCGGCGATAACGTCAATCCCCAAACGTTCCAGGTTCTTGTCCGCGCCGACCGTGAATTCCAGACCCGCGTCGGCCCCTATGAAAAATCCGGCGCCCGCTTTAATCGCGTTTTTCAGATAAACCGCGTTTTCTATGTCGGTGCTGATGTTGCCACGGATCTCTATCCGTTTGCCCGCGGCGGCGGATTTGCATTTATCCGGGAATTCCGCCGCGTTTGCGATTACTATGTCGCCCGGCCCAGCGGGGTTGAACATATCGCTGTAAAACCCGAAATCAGACGGTTTTTCCCCGGTCGCCAGGTTGAACTTTGCGCCCGATGGCGAAACCGACAACGGTGGCCGGCCCATCTTGTCCCAGTTGTCCAGCGATAGAACAACGCCATTCCCGCCCGCGAACAATGATCCGTCGGCCCAGTTTATGCGGATATTCTTGTAATCCCCTTTGGACATATTGACGTATTCTATAATCCTTATAAAGTCGGTGTTTCCAACCCCGATATTGGACATGTCCAGAATAACCGAATCCGCCTTGTTAAACGCGGACGCCTTGGACAGTATGTCGGACATATTCAGATCCGTTAGGTAATTGATTGTAATTTTGTATGTCGCCGGCTTGTGTTCTTCCGGCGGCGGGGGCAGCGGTTCGTTATCTGGGCCGCATGATGTCAGCGTCCATGCCCCCGCCGTCAGCGCCGCGGACAACATCACCGTGTTTTTAAGATTACACAGCCCGCGCATCGCGCCGCCGATTCGGTTAATGAAGCGGCTGATGTCGTTTATCGCGATTGTTTTGTAATTGATTTTCATGTTTGTTCCTTTTGTTATATTTTTGCCATTACATATTTAGTCATTTGTCAATATATTTTTTGATAAAAAACCGAGCGTTGCGATTGTTTTTCTGTCGTTATTGTTTTCGTTTCGGTATCCGTAGGGGCGGATATTATCCGCCCTGGGGCGCATTTGCACCCCGTCGTTTTGGTTTCCGTAGGGGCAAATAATTGTTCCACCCACAAAAATCTGCGATTTTTGCGGGGCCCGGATTTGCCCCTACACCATCCGAACCCGTTAATCGGTGTCCGTAGGGGCGCATTTTTGTGCCCCCGCCATTGGGGCACATTTTGTGCCCCGTTGTTTCGGCATCCGTAGGGGCAAATAATTATTTGCCCCTACATAGATTTCGTTCGCGACGTTTTTGTAGGAGCGCATTTTGCGCTCCGTCGTTTCGGCATCCGTAGGGGCAAATAATTGTTCCACCCACAAAAATCTGCGATTTTTGCGGGGCCCGGATTTGCCCCTACACCCGAACCCATTTGTCGGAACTAGTAGGGGCGCATGATTGCGCCCTTGTCGGTTGGGGGCGCATTTTGTGCCCCTACGTGGGACTAGGTGCACGAACAAGAATTGCAAGGGATATCATATGTTCCAGCGGTATCGCCACAACCCTTTAAGGTTATGCTTTGGCCGCTTGAGACGGG
>Ga0209629_10000131_pt1 | contig 34316 bp, 36 predicted proteins | sample TergutCu122P5_FD_187286 | JGI IMG/M metagenome (GOLD analysis project Ga0209629, IMG submission 187286) | Cubitermes ugandensis P5 segment gut microbial communities from Kakamega Forest, Kenya - Cu122 P5 (SPAdes) (version 2) | ecosystem: Host-associated > Arthropoda: Insects > Digestive system...
GAAAGATACGGCGCCGGAACTTCGGACACCGAGATTGCCGGTTATTCGAACATCCTTCCCATCGCTCAGGGGTGTCTCGGAGACTGCTCATACTGCATAACGAAATTCGCCAGGGGAAGGCTCTCAAGCTATGACCCAGACGAGATTTTAACAAGATTCAAAACCCTCATAGGAAGCGGCGTGAAAGAGATACTTGTCACCGCGCAGGACACCGGTTGCTACGGGTTCGATATCGGGACAGACCTCCCTTCTCTGCTGAGAAGAATGCTTGAGAGCAAAGGGGATTTCATGATAAGGATCGGAATGATGAATCCCAACAGTCTTATCGAGATCGCCGACGGACTTCTTGAAGTGATGGATGATCCTCGGATCTACAGATTCCTCCACATACCTGTACAAAGCGGAAGCGACACGATCCTGAAGAGAATGAACAGGTCTTATTCAACGGAGGAGTTCTTTTCCGTAGTGGATAAGCTTCGTTCCGTCTGCCCTGATGTAAGCATCTCAACGGACATGATATCCGGGTTCCCGGGAGAGACGGATGAGGATCATCAAAAGAGTTTGGAACTCATCAGAAAATTGAAAGCTGACACAGTGAACATCACCAGGTTCTCTCCGCGGCCGGGGACCGAAGCGGCGATGATGGAAATAGTACACGGGAGGATCTCCAAGGACAGGTCCGCAGAACTAACAGAGATGAAGAACAAGGTCGAGTACGAGAACAATTCCAAGATCGTGGGAAGGGTCGAGAGAGTGCTCATCACCGAGAACGGTAAGGACGGAACAATGATCGCCAGGACGAAGAATTACAGGCCTGTGGCGATCCCGGCCGATCTCCCTATAGGTTCTTTCATCGACGTTGAGATAACCGGTTGCGAATCCACATATTTGATCGGAAAACTCGCATAATGCATCTATGTCGCAAAATTGCGTAGATATTTAAGGAACCGAAAAACACGGCCGGAAAATAAAAAAAAGCCCCCGCATTACTCCGGTTCACTTCCCGACCTTTATTACTTTGGCGGGTCCGTGTCCCTCTGTAAGGTAGACTGTGTCGATCACCACTTTGAATACCTTAAGCTTCATCATTCCCGATTCGATGAATTGTTTGAACTCGGGGTGTCTCTCGAGCAGGACCTTGTTATATGCTTCTGCGTCCTTTTTTCCCGCTTCCGTTGCCTTGCCGTCCAACGCAAGATAGGCGGGCATTCCGCCTACTGTAAGGCTCAGTTTCGGATTCTTGGCAAGGTTGTTCCCTTTTATCGATCCAGGGTCCGTGCCGAAGAACATACTGTCTCCGATCATCACATATTCCATTATCGACGAACGCGGTTTATCGTTACTGGAAGTTGCCAGGTTCATAACGCGGTTCGCATTAAGTATCTCCATGAATCTCTCCATTTTTTTCACCTGTTCATACATATTCATAAGGGGAGATATACGCTTATCGTCCCTTTCATGAGACCCGACCTAAAACCTGCGTTATTAGAACGATTATATAATTGAATCAAATTAGAGAGTGATATAGTCCCGTAGTGTAGTGGTCAATCATGCTGGCCTTTGGAGCCGGTGACGGTGGTTCGAATCCGCCCGGGACTACCTTCTTCATTCGTTCTTCTTTTCTGAGTTTATCTTCCTCGCTTCATCGAACTTCGCCGTCATCGTCGGATTTCCGCGGGTCAGTTTTTTTATGGTAAGATCTTCCGCTTTGTCATTAGCCAGACGCAGGTTGTCCTCCGACTTTAACAACGCTTCCTTCGTCTTTTGAAGCTGGTTCATCGTCTTGTCTATGCCATCGATCGCATCCCTGAACCTTTCGCTTGCGAGCCTGTAGTTCCTTCCGAATTTCTCTTTGAACTCCTCCAGGTCCTTCTCGAAGTTGGTGATGTCAATGTTCTGATTCTTTATCACCGCAAGCTCTGATTTATAGCCTATGGCCTTCAGCGCATTATCTCTTAGTATCGTTATTATAGAGATGAAACTCTGCGGACGGACCACATACATCTTCTCATAACGGTATGAAACGTCGGCTATCCCCGAATTATAGAAATCATTGTCCATCTCAAGCAAAGAAACGAGCACAGCATATTCGCATTTCTTTGTCCTTCTATCCTTGTCCAGCTTATCAAGGAAGTCCTCGTTCCTGTGCTTCGTTGCCGTCTCGTCGGCCTCGTTCTTCATCTCGAACATTATGGAGATTATCTCGGTCCCGTTGGCATCTTTCTCACGGTATATGTAATCGCCTTTGGTCCCTTCCTTGACATCGCTGTCCTTTTCGAAATATGCGTTCTTGAATGCAGTTGCCCTCATCCTGTTGAACTCGTTCTGACAGTGTTGTTCAAGCGACTCGCCGACCATCTTGGTGGATTGCTTTGCCTTGAGGTCTTTGTAATAGGATATCATCTCGTCCTTATCTCTGAGCCTCCTCTCATAATCCTCTTTCAATGTTTTTTCCGCAAGCTGTTTTTCACTGTCCTTTGTTTGAAGAACGGTCTTGAGGCGGTCGCGCTCTATCTCGATCTCGGTGATCTGTGTCTTTATCTCAAGCTGGTTAGCTGTTTCCTGTTGGTTGAGCTTCCCTTCCAGTTCGGCGATCACTGTCTGCTTTCTTGCTAGCTCTGTCTCCAGCACAGCATCCTTTTCCCTCAGCTGGCTCTTCAGCGCGGCAATGTCCTTTTCCATCTTGGACATCGCCTCGGTGACCGCCAGCCTCTCTTTCGTTTCGGACGATTCTAGTTTTGCCTTCAGCTCCGTGTTCTGCGCTTCTTTGTTTGCGATCTCTTTCTGAAGGCTGCTCTCTTTCTCTTTCACCGCAAGAGCGATCGACATCTCCTTTTCCGTTTTCCATATCTTCTCACGGTCTGCCAGCTCTTTTTTGAATTCGTTGTCTCGCACCTGTTTGACAATGTCTGCCAGGCCTGATTCGTCAACCCTGAAGACCTCCCCGCATTTCGGACATTTTATCTCGTTCATTTCTTTTCCCTTCTTTAAAGCAGTGCCGGTGTGAACTTCGCAAGCAGATACAGACCGTTCTCTCCCGCCGTAACTTTATGAGGCGTACCCTGTGGTATGACCGTCACGGTTCCGGGTACATACCGCAACTTCCTTCCGGCGATGAGACACTCCCCCGAACCCTGTATGACCTCGTGTATCTCGATCTGCTCGGGGTGGGTGTGGGTATCCAGAATACAGAGTGGTTCTATTTTTACAAGATGGCTGCTGATCCTGCCCTCTGTTCTTTCACCCGTCACCAAGTGTTTCAGATAAACTCCTTTGAACGTTTTGTGTGGAGTGAATTCCACAATGTTTTCTAATTCGAACGCTTCCGCGATGTTCATTTTTCTCCCTTTTATTATATCAGTTCCGTCGATTAATACCCTTTCGCAGGGCAGCGGCGGCCTGCTCGGCGCAAACGAGATAGATAATAAGCTAGGGAGGACATTATCCCATACTCCATGAGACAGATATTTGAAGGGATGAAACACCCAAACCTGAAAGAACTTAGGGTGTTGTACAAAGAGCACCGTTTAAAGGTGGTGCTTTTCATCTTTTTCACGATATTGTCCGGAATAGTCCTGCTGGCGATCCCGTTCACCTCGGCACAGGTGATCACAGCGATGATGGATCAGCATGATTATAACTACATGATACGACAGGCGGCCCTTCTTTTCATACTGGTCGTAATATCGATCGCTGCCGCCCGCACCGCACAATACTTTTACCTCAAAATAACAAACCAAATTTTCTTCGAGATACGAAAAAAAATAGCCATAAAAGCGATGTCAATGAATCTTGCATCCATTTACGATAAGGGATCGGGGTTCTTCACTGAACGCCTGAACGAAGACAGCAGGGAAGCCAGCGGAGTCACGCTGAACGGTTGGAGGGTAATCATCAATCTGACGATCAATATCTCTTTCGTGGGATACATCGCAATGGTGGATATCTACCTCGGGCTGCTTTTTACAGGCGGCATCATAGTGCTGATGTATTTGGAATACAGAAGGGTCTCGAAGATGCTGGAGAACAAGAAGATTTCCAAACGTGCTATCGAAAAGGTGAAAGCGACAGAGATCGAGCTGCTGAATGGAATGAAGGAGATCAAAGGCCTCAATGCAATGAAAAAGGCCATTGATAAACACGATGCGGTAAGTTCATACTACACCGAGGTTAAGTACAGCAGAGAAATGTACCAGCAGAAGATGCAGAGTCTGATCGACGGTACCAAGGGAGCGATCGAACTTATGATATTCCTGTTCGCCGGTCTTTACCTTCTGCCACACGGCCTGATCGAAGAGGCGATGGTACTTGTCATTTTTAACCTGAGGGGGAACATCTATGGGTTCATTTCCAACCTGGCAATGATAAAGGACACATACGCCAACGGAGAGCTGGCAGCGAAACGCGTTAACGACGTGATAAAAATGCCGTTGGGCGAAGTTGACAAATTCGGCGACCGGCACCTTTCGAGAGGGATCGAAACTATAGAGTTCAGGAACGTCCGCTTCCACTACCACGAGGACGATCCTGTCCTGAAGAATGTCAGTTTTAATATAGACGGCCCGCAGGTGATCGGGTTCGTGGGAAAGAGCGGTTCTGGGAAATCGACAATATTCAGCCTATTAGCCAGATTCTACGAACCTACCGGCGGTAACATCCTTCTGAACGGCACAGATATATCAGAATTGGCAGAAGAAGATGTCCGCGGGAACATCACCCCCGTCCTTCAGGACCCGTATATCTTCAATGATACGATAATGAATAATCTGCTCTTTGCCGCCCCTGAAGCGACCGAAGAAGAGGTCTTTGAAGCATGCCGCAAAGCGCAGATCCATGATGAAATTACAGATATGCCGGGCGGGTACGATACTATCATAGGAGAGAACGGCGCAACAATATCCGGCGGCCAGAAGCAGCGCCTGGAGATCGCGCGCGTCCTGCTCAAGGATTCTAAAGTCATGTTGTTCGATGAAGCGACAAGCGCCTTGGACAGGAACAATCTGGAAAGGATCAACGACCTTGTGATAGAGTTGAGCAAAAACAAGATCATACTTGTCATCGCACACCGTTTGGCCATAATGAGACGCTGCGACAGAGTGGTGGTATTGAACGAAGGCGAGATAATCGCCACCGGGACGCACAGCGAACTCATTGCCACTTGCCAGTATTATCGGGAATTGTTCAATCAAAATACCGGCACCCGGGGGCAGAATCTGTGACCGTTATCAGAACGTGCATTTACGGCAGTTCTGGATCATACAGACGTCGTTATGCACCTTCCATTTCAGCGCCCAGTATTTGATCTGCCTGATAGCTTCCACCAGCTCTTCGCCGGACTCCGTGAGCCTGTACTCGCTCTTCACCGGGAACGACGAGGCATCTACCCTGTTTATTACAAGACCTTCGCCTTCAAGTTCCTTCAGCCTCTCCGCCAATATCTTCGGCGAGATGTGTCCCATCAGTGCCTCGATCTCGGAGAACCGTTTCCATTTTTGTTCTTCACCTTTCCACAACTCAAAGAGTATGATTATGGTCCATTTCTTTGACAAATAGTCCATAGTTTTGCACAATGTACATTCCGGGTTCATGCTTTCCGTTTAGAAAGTATCCCTTATATATAATTTAGTATTGTTTATGAAGTTACTACAAAAAATAAAGTGTGGTGAAAAAATGAAATGCATACAATGTGAAGAAAGAATAAAGGGCACCGGATGCATAAAGAAAGGTGTCTGCGGCAAGACCGCAGAGACCGCCGAACTCCAGGACCTCTTGATCTATTCTCTTAAAGGTCTTGCAATCGCAACAAAACAGGCAAAGGATAAAGGTAAGAATGTCGACAAACAGATGGAGCACATCGCGGACGGCCTGTTCTCAACACTTACCAACGTTAACTTCAACGAGGAGTACTTCATTGCAATGATAGACAAGTCCAAGAAACTAATAAACGATCTCGGAGGACTTTTCAAGAACCCCAAATATGACATCGACTGCGCCGACTATGACTATGTCGAGAAAAAAGAGAAGGCAAAGACGGTCGGTATCGAGACCCTTTCATCCAACGAAGACCTGAGCACTCTGAAGCAGCTGCTCCTCTACGGGCTTAAGGGACTCGGCGCATACTATCACCATGCCCGGGTCCTCGGCTACACTGACAAGAGCGTAGAGGATTTCATGGTCAAGGGACTCATCGCCCTGACCAAGGATCTTTCGGCGGACGAGCTTCTGCCTCTGGTCCTGGGTTGCGGAGAGGCCGGCGTCACATGCATGGCCCTTCTCGACAAAGCTAACACCGAGACCTACGGAACCCCAGAGATAACCAATGTCAGCCTCAAAGTGCGCAACAAGCCCGGTATACTCATAACCGGCCACGACCTGAAAGACCTCGAGATGCTTCTCGAGCAGACAAAAGGTACCGGCGTCGATGTGTACACACACGGCGAGATGCTTCCCGCGAATGCGTACCCCAAATTCAAGAAATATGACAACCTCGTCGGGAACTACGGCAACGCATGGCAGAAACAGAAAGAGGAATTCGCTTCCTTCAACGGACCTATACTGGTAACGACAAACTGCCTCGTCCCGCCTGCGGACACATATTCAAAGAGGCTGTTCACGACAGGCCTTGCCGGATTCTCCGGCATAGAGCACATCCCGGAGAAGAACGGCAAAAAGGACTTCTCGAAGATCGTCGCGCTCGCAAAGACCTGCCAGCCGCCTAAGCCCATCGACGACATGACCATCCCCATCGGATTCGCACACGGAACGGTTCTGAGCGTAGCGGACAAAGTCCTCGCGGCGATATCGTCCGGTGCATTGAAAAGACTGGTCGTCATGGCAGGCTGCGACGGCAGAAGCCCGGACAGAAAATACTACACCCAGTTCGCAGAGGCCCTCCCCAAGGACACCATCATACTCACCGCGGGATGCGCCAAGTACAAGTACAACAAACTTGCGCTCGGGGACATCGGCGGAATACCCAGAGTATTGGACGCGGGTCAGTGCAACGACTGCTATTCGTTAGTGGTAGTCGCTCTGAAACTCGCAGAGGTCACCGGACTGTCCGTGAACGAGCTCCCGTTGTCCTTCAATATCGCATGGTACGAGCAGAAAGCGTGCCTCGTGCTGCTTTCACTGCTGCACCTCGGCGTCAAGGACATTATGCTCGGACCGAGCCTCCCGGGATTCATCTCCCCGAACATACTGAAGGTGCTCGTAGATACGTTCAGTCTCAAGGCCAACTCAACGGTAAAGGCAGACATGAAGATACTGAAGATCGAAGGGTAAGACTTACGATCCACTCTCCATAAACCACTTCCAAAATCTCTTTTTTTGATTTTTTTCCCACAATATGATCATTTTTGACGTAAAGTTCATATAGTGTGTTGCGTGTTAACACGTAGCACGGTGAAATAAAATGTTTGGAAAGAACATCAGAATGGAAAGAATAATGGACAGAGAAACGGGGAACGCGGTCATCGTACCGATGGACCACGGAACTTCCATCGGACCGATAGACGGGATAATCGATATGAAAACGACTGTGAATGCAGTGAGCGGGGGCGGTGCCACGGCGGTCCTCATGCAGAAAGGGCTCGTACCGTACGGGCACAGGACATCCGGACACGATGTGGGGTTGATCCTCCACCTCTCTGCTTCGACGAACCTCGGATTGACATCTGACAGCAAGGTGTTGGTCGCAACTGTCGAAGAAGCGATCAAACTCGGCGCAGATGCCGTGTCGATCCATGTGAACCTCGGTGCGGAGACGGAACCGCAGATGCTGGCTGATTTCGGAAAGGTGTCTAGAGATTGCGCAGAATGGGGAATACCTCTTTTGGCGATGGTATACCCCCGCGGACCCACGATCAAGAACCAGTACGATCCCGAAAAAGTGGCGCACTGCGCAAGAGTCGGTGCCGAATTGGGCGCGGACCTTATCAAAGTGAGCTACACGGGAGACATAGACTCATTCAAGACTGTCGTTAAAGGCGCACTCGCACCGATCCTCATCGCAGGCGGTCCGAAGATGAGCTCGGATATGGATATTCTTAATATGGTATACGACTCTATGCAGGCAGGCGGCAGAGGAGTTTCTATCGGAAGGAACATATTCCAGCATAAGAGACCTCAGGCGATGACCGATGCGATATCAGGCATCGTCCTGAAAGGAATGGATGTAAAAGAGGCCGCGAAGCTGCTGAAGTGATGAAAATGAAAGAGATCTGGATGAGGGTCGATGCCCCGGACGACATCGAGAAAAGAAAGAAGTTGCTGTTATCGGGATTAGAGAACGGTATAGACACATTCATCGTCCGCCCGGGCGACGAACAATTCTCCACCCTCGGTAAGATCAGGCTCGTTGTGAACAAGGACGGGGTGCTTTCGGGCGGCGCCAAAGGCCGTGTGGTCAGCATAACCACCCCGAAAGAGCAGGAAGCTGCGCTGGCACTATGTAAAAAAGAAGAGGTCTTAGTTGTCTCGACCGGAGAGTGGTCCATCATTCCTTATGAGAACCTCATCGCCGCATCAGCCGGAAAAACAAAGATCATGGCCTGCGTCTCGTCGTCCGAAGATGCCGAGCTCAGTCAGAACATCCTTGAGAAAGGGACTGACGGCATCGTAGTGGATGTAAAGACGGGGAGTGCGGTAAAAGATATTGTGAAAGGAGTTAAGAGGACGCCGGATGTCAGCTTGGTGCCGATCAAAGTGGTCAGCGTGAAGAACATACAGACAGGCGACCGTATCTGCATAGACACTTGCTCCAATATGGTACCGGGAGAGGGCATGCTCATCGGGTCCCAGTCCTCATGTTTCTTCCTGGTACAATCAGAAAGCGAAGAGAACGGATATGTTGCCGCGCGCCCGTTCAGAGTGAACGCGGGTGCTGTCCATGCGTACATAATGCTGCCCGACGGCAAAACGAAATACCTTTCCGAGTTGCGTGCGGGTGACGATGTCCTGCTTGTGAACAGAGGGGGGACCACACAGGTGGCATCGATCGGAAGATGCAAAGCCGAATTCAGGCCTATGCTTCTCGTCACGGCAACGCATGACGGTGAGGAATACACCACCATACTCCAAAACGCCGAGACCGTGAAACTTGTCACGCCTAAAGGTTCGGTGTCGGTCAATGCGCTCAAGAAGGGGGATGAGGTGTTGGCGTACCTTATAGAGGGCGGAAGGCACTTCGGAATGGCTGTGAAGGAGAAGATCAAAGAGAACTGATCTTACCAAGCGGTGAAGTGAATGAAGGATCTGGAGCAACTGAGGAAAGAGATAGAGAAGATAGACTCGGAACTTATCAGACTGATGATCAAGCGCAATGAGATTGCGAAAGAGGTCGGTCTTTTGAAGAATAAGAAGGGGATCGGTCTCCGGAATATTGACGTAGAGAAGAAAGTAATGGAGAGATACCGCAGGATGTCTGAGAACACTCTGCTGCCTCCTGATGTCGCGGAAGCGATATGCAAACTGCTCATTGACAGCTCGGTGGAGCTCCAATCCGGTCTTTTGAATAAAAAATGTGAAAAGAAGATCTCGATCGTCGGCGGCTCGGGAGGAATGGGACAATGGATGAAAAGATACTTTGAAAGAATGGGCGCGGAAGTGAACATCATCGGCCGTTCTTCGGGGAGTCCTACGGACGCTGAGGATTCAGATGTCGTGATAATCTCCGTACCCCCGTCGGCAATAAGTGCCACATTGAAAAAGATGGTGCCGTTCTGTAAAGAAGATGCTTTGATATTTGACATATCTTCCATAAAATCCCCCTTTGCAGATGACATAAAAGAAATGGCCAAACACAGAAAGGTTTGTTCCGTCCATCATATGTTCGGCCCTTCCGCCAAGACCATGCTTGACCGTAATGTCGTCATTTGCGACTGCGGGTGCAAGGAAGCGGTTTCGGAGGTTGCAGACCTTTTCGACAGCGAGGGATCCAACCTCATATTCACCAGTATCGAAAGGCATGATGAACTGATGGCATACGTTCTGGCCTTCGCTCACGCATCCAATATAGTATTTTTCACCACGCTCAGGGAGAGCGGAATATCGTTCGATGAGTTGAATAAGATCGCTTCGACCACGTTCAAAAGATGTCTGAACGCAAGCGTCCCTGTATCTGAGGAGAACGCTCCGCTGTACCATGAGATACAGCGCCTTAACGATAATATCGATGACATGTGGGATGTTTTTGAGAAGGCTTTCAAAGAAGTGAAAAAAGCATCACTTTCAAAAGACCCGGACAGATTCATTGAGATCATGGAAAGCGGAAAAGAATACTTCAGCGATCATCAGTGATGGATTTCTCTGATGTGCAGAGCATGCTCTACTTTGAATGATAAATAAAAATTCGGATGACGTTCGAAGCTACCTTTAGTGTATGGTGAATGCCTTTCGGAATTGCGGAAAGGTCACTTTAACTGACTTTCCTTGCAATATATTTTTACGCTTGTGTTTGAGGGTGGGGCTGAGCCCCACCCTGCGTAGGAGGTGATCCATCTGCAGGTTCCCCTACAGATACCTTGTTACGACTTAACCTTCCTTGCTAAATCTCAGTTCGACAACCCCAATTAAAGGCAGCCTCACTGAAACCCAACTCGGATGGTTTGACGGGCGGTGTGTGCAAGGAGCAGGGGCATATTCACCGCGAGTTGTTGATTCGCGATTACTACGGAATCCAGCTTCATGAGGGTGAGTTACAACCCTCAATCCGAACTACGGACGGGTTTCGAGATTGCCTTCACCTTTCGGTGTCGGAGCCCATTGTCCCGCCCTTTGTAGCGCGCGTGTAGCCCAGGAGATTCGGGGCATACTGACCTACCGTTGACCTCTCCTTCCTCTGACTTAGCGCCAGCGGTCCCAATAGTGTGCCTCCACCCCGGAGGGTAAAGTAGCAACTATTGGTGAGGGTCTCGTTCGTTATCTCACTTAAGAGAACGCCTTACGGTACGAACTGACGACGGCCATGCACCACCTCTCTGAAAATCTAGCAAAGTCATTAGCCTGGCTTTCATGTAACAGTCTCCCCTGGTGAGTTTTCCGGTGTTGAATCCAATTAAACCGCACGCTCCTCCCGTTGCGGTGCTCCCCCGCCAATTCCTTTAAGTTTCATCCTTGCGGACGTACTCCCCAAGTAGCAGACTTAACAACTTCTCTCCGGCACTGAATGCCCCCGAAGGGCCTCCAACACCAAGTCTGCAGCGTTTACACCCTGGACTACCGGGGTATCTAATCCCGTTTGCGCCCCAGGGCTTCGTCCCTCACCGTCGGATCCGTTCTAGCAAGACGCCTTCGCCACCGGTGGTCCTTCTAGGATTACAGGATTTTACCCCTACCCCAGAAGTACCTCTTGCCTCTCCCGGTCCCAAGTTTAACAGTCTCCTCGGAATTCGGAAGGTTAAGCCCCCCGATTTACCCAAGGATTTATTAAACCGGCTACGAACGTTTTAGACTCAATAATATCGACCACCACTTGGGCTGCAGGTATTACCGCGGCGGCTGGCACCCGTCTTACCCAGCCCTTATTCCTCCAGTTATCTATGCTGAAGAAAAGCTAACACTAATGTGCTAGCACTAGGAATTCCCTCATCGGGGTTGCCCCCAGTGTGAAGTTTTCGCGACTGCTGCGCCCCGTAGGGCCTGGATTCGTGTCTCAGAATCCAACTCTGGGCTCCCTCTCTCAAGGCCCATACCCGTCATAGGCTAGTAGGTACGTTACACCCACTACTACCTGATAGGCCGCAGACCGATCCTTTGGCGCCGGAACTTTGGACCATGGGTCATTCAGTATCTCATGATCTATGGAGTATTATTCTCAATTTCCCGAGATTATCCTCCACCAAAGGGCACGTTATCCACGTGTTACTGAGCAGTCCGCCGAGTCCATAACGACTCTCGACTCGCATGTCTTAATCGAATTCCTATAGCGGTGGCCGCCGGCAGGATCAACCGGAGTCAAATCCTTGTGACATTATCACGTCTTTGGATGGATGAAAGAAACTGGCATTTACCATATTTCACCGCTTGCTCCGTCGGACGGCTCACTCAATCGAATGTCCGTCTAACGGAACATTCGTAGCTTCGAACGTCAGAATTCAAGAGAGCACGCCTAAGGCGGAGATCTTGATTCTCCATGATTGCACCCCCTCCGAGGGGGGCGCGTATCCCCTGTACTTCAGGGGGGTATTTAAGCTTTTTTACCCGGGGAAGGCTTTTCCCCAGACAACAAGATTCAGTGTCAAAAATCACTCATGTTCCGAGTGCAATGGTTGAATCTCGCAGACTCTCTCATACACGCCTGGTATATAAACATTGCTTGAAGCTGGTTTTTTCTTTCGCCGGTTTTCCGCCATTATCCGCACCAATAGGCAAAAATTAGGAAAGATTTAAAAGCGTTATCCTATTTGCATGAGTTGCAATGTGGAGGTAGCCCAGCCTGGTAAGGCGATAGCCTGCTAAGCTATTGTCCCTAGTGACTCGCGAGTTCGAATCTCGCCCTCCACGCTCATATTACACAAAAGAAAAGACAGTTTATTAACCACCATTTTATTTCTTGTCTAATGCTCAACGGAACCATGGGTATAATCGGCTGTCCTATTCTAGAGGACGAGATCATATATTCTTTGAGCAGTGATGAGGACGAGAAGAAGATATACATTGTTGATACTCCGCCATCCAACACTCTGAAAAAGAAACTGCATCTCAAAGGCATTGATTTCTCCACTGTTGATGAGTGGGAATTCAACAACGGTTTTTTGAATATCAACAGAGAAAACGGTTTCAACATTGTTGTTTACATGAACAAACTCGGGCTTCACAAGGACCCTAAATTCTTACGCGAAACGTTAGAAGGCCAACTTATACAGCACCAAAGCAAGTTCGATGTCATCGCCCTTTACTATGGAATGTGTGGGAACGCCGGGTGGGATATATCCAACTGGGCTTCCGACAACCTTGACATACCTGTTTTTGTGTTCCGTGATGATAATGACGAGGTATGCGATGATTGTATCGGAGTCGCCGTAGGCGGCCACTTCAAATACTGCAACTTCGTCAAAAAGCATACTGGAATGTTCTTCGTCACACCTGCGATCGCCGGGAACTGGGGCGAATACTCCGAGGAATTGAACTTCACCAAAGGTTTCGAGATAATGGACATCCACACCGTAAAAGAGGTCTTTGAGATATTCGGCTACACAAAAGCTGTGAGGATCGATACCGGCATCGGGATCAAGGGTGAAGAGTTAGACAAAGGATGTGAACGATTCTCGGAGATCACCGGCCTCGAATTCATCACAGCCGCGCCGGGATCGGCCGATCTGTTCCCGACCGAAAGGATATACAAAGATGCGAAGGGTTCACTGTTGCATTAGAATGAAACATTAATGTATCCTTTATATTATTATAACAAAACATGAAGTTCCTTGTCGTTTCGGATATCCACGGCAACACGGCCGTGACTGATTGGGCCAATTCCATAGCAGATGAGGAAGACGTCGATTTTATCATCGTTCTGGGAGATATAACCGACTTCGGCCCGGAGAAGGTCGCCGAGAAGATCCTCGCCCCTCTCGAGAGAGACGTCTATTCGATCCCCGGCAACTGCGACCCGCCCTCCGTACACGACACGATCTCCGGATGGACGGTCGACATGCACGGCAAGACGACGAACATCGACGGATTCTATATCGCGGGTCTCGGAGGCTCTAATCCGAGCCCGTTCAACACCCCGTTCGAATTGGACGAGGATTCCATCTACAAAATATTGAAACCCATATCAAAAGAAGGGATGATCCTCATGGTGCATGCCCCCCCGTACGGGATCAACGACATGATACCTGCGGGGTTCAACGTCGGCAGCAGATCGATATTGAAGATAGTGGATGAATTCAGGCCGATCCTGGTTCTCAGCGGCCACATCCATGAGGACTACGGCGCCAAGTATGTCAACGGAACAACGTTCGTCAACCCGGGGCCTGCAAAGGACGGGATGTATGCAATAGTCGAGATCGACGGCGGTGCAGTGAAGGCTGAGCTGTTCACAGTATCCGGATGATCAAACATCCCAGACGATCTTCATTGTCTTCAGTATCATGTATACTCCGGAGAAAACAACAAACATAAAACAGAAGGATATCACCAGAATATCCGGTGCCGCATCGAGTTCTACGGTGAAGGAGGCAATATAGCCGTACATCCCCAGGAAGAATGCGATAAGGGCGGTCAACAACGTTATCGCAATGTCCGATTTCACACCGATCGTGCCGATGTAGGCCTTGATCTCTTCATCCTCCTCCGCTTTTTTGATGATACATATCAGATCTTCTCTGGTCATATCATCTGAAATATTGCATTCCTTAATGATGCTTTCAAGTGATTTGGGTACCGGTTTTTTCTTGAAATGTGGGTGCAGCACATTTACCACAAGATAAACGCTGACAATAGCGAACGTGATCGACACCAGGATCGTGAAGGTACCTTCCATAACACCCGAAACATCCGATCCCGCATTGTGCAACCTCCAAAGACCGTTATGGAACACGATCGACAGAATAAACGCGAACGCCAGAGATGTCACCACATAAACAGCCTTGCCCGCTATTTTGGATAGTCTGCCCCCTTCATCCGGATTTCTCACTCTCAACACTTTTCTCAGAATGTCGGCCGGCTCTCTGCTCTTTTTCGGCACAGTGTCCCTCAGTGATTCTACATTTAAAAAGATAGATGGGGTGCTTATGTGATTAATCGGGTTTTTGAAAAAAGGTTTATATACACTACCGTAATTGGCAGACCGATAATCATGGCGATTTGGCAGGGAAAATCTAAAAAGAAGCCCACCGGTGGCAGACTTGTCACCAGCAGGGGCAAGAGAAGGTTCGAGATGAGCAGGGAGACTCAGCACACAAAAATAGGCAAAGAATCCCTGAAACAGTACCGCGTCAGAGGAGCGAACTCAAAAACAGAGGTCCTTCTCGCAGAGTACGCCAACGTTGTCAACAAAAAGACCAACACCGTCCAGAAATCAAAGATCCTCACCGTTAAGGTCAACCCTGCAGACCCCAACTATGTTCAGCGTAACATACTCAACAAAGGAGCCAGGATCTCAACCGAGCTCGGCGAGGCGATCGTCACCTCCAGGCCCGGACAGGACGGCGCAGTTAATGCAGTTCTCATTGAGAACTGATCGCTCTCTTTAAATTTCATTAGCAACTTCTTTAACTCTTTTCTGCATTAACGAATGTGATATAATGGCATATGACGCGGACACTGCTATCACGATATGGCCCGAATATTTTGATATCAACAGGACCAGGGCCGAGGGCAGAAGGCTTCCAAAGAAACTTTGTGTCCAATACCCAGACATCGATATCATTGCGAAGGGCGCACTGATAATGGATCTTGAATATGAGATATTCGAGAACAAAGCGTACCCCGCTAACTGGGCTGCCAAGCGCGGATGTGTGAAAGTCGAAAAGGGAAAGATCTCTAAGACGGTTCTTTTACCGAAGATCGCAGAGATCCTTATTAAGAACCAGAAAAAATGATCACAGCTTTAGATTCAGCCGTCATTGATGCCAATTGCGAGGCCATGGGGGTCAGCGTGTCTCATCTGATGGCCAATGCCGGCGCGGCGGTGGCCTCTGTGCTATTGACAAGATTCCCCGGTAAACGGATAGCGTTCATATGCGGGGCGGGAAACAACGGCGGCGACGGGATCTCCGCCGCGGATGTCATGAACGAACAAAAGAATGTGACCGTCTATCTTGTGAAGCCGAGAGAAGCAATAAAATCTAATAATATCCGATCCATTCTATCAAACCTTACATGTGAGATCAGGGATCTTTCGGATTTCGAGCCGGACCTCCACGACATATTGGTGGATTGCGTATTGGGTACAGGAGCCTCCGGAGAAGTAAAGCCGCCATCCGGCAAAGCCATAGAGATCATTAACAAGTTCAAAGGGACCGTTGTTTCCGTTGATGTTCCGTCCGGTCTCGGAACAAAGTTGTCCGTCAGACCGGACATTACGATTGCATTGCACGACATCAAAGAAGGTATGACAAAGGAGAACTCCGGAGAGATAATCATAAAGGATATCGGCATCCCCATGGAAGCGCAGGAGGGCATCGGCCCTGGAGACATGCTGAGATATCCCATACCTTCGAAGAACAGCCACAAAGGATCTAACGGTAAGCTTCTGATCATCGGCGGAGGCCCGTATTATGGCGCCCCTGCAATGTCTGCGCTTGCCGCAATGAGAGTGGGTGTGGATATAGTGAGACTGGCTGTTCCCGAGAACTGCACTCCGCTGATCGCTTCTTTCTCTCCGGTGCTTATGATCAGCGGGCTTTCCGGAAACATATTGAAACTGGAACATTTGGATCGGCTGTTGGAATTGACAAAACTGCATAATGCGGTACTCATCGGGCCCGGCCTTGGGACATCAGCAGAGACGGCCGAAACGGTGAGACAGTTCACAAAAAAATGCACTTTACCAATGGTAATAGATGCGGACGGGCTCACCGCTATCGGAAAGGATTTCAAGTCCAGCGGGAAGACGGTGCTCACGCCGCACAGCAGAGAGTTCGAGGGGCTCGGCGGGAATGCGCTCAGCGCCATCGAACCGACAAAACATCTTGCAAAGGCTACCAACTCCGTCATCTTATTCAAAGGCAGGACCGACTGGGTCTCGGACGGAAAAAAGCTCAGATACAATACGACCGGCAGTCCGGGAATGACCACGGCAGGCACCGGCGACGTCTTAGCTGGAATAGTCGGGGGACTCCTGTCCAAAGGCATGAATTGTTTCGATGCCGCCGCGGTCGGTGCGTTCATCTCGGGAAAAGCGGGAGAATACGCATTTGATGAGAAGTCCTACGGAATGATAGCAACGGATGTCATCGACAACATACCGAAAGTGCTCAAAACATACCTAAGGGGATGAAATGGATCTCCAGCCGGTACACGGTATCCCTGCGTTGAGAGCGGATGAATACCTTGTGATCGGCGACCTGCACATAGGGATAGAATCTCACTTGCGGGCAAAGGGGTTCCATCTTGCTTCAAGGACGGACTACATGCTCGACCAGATCATCGAAGCGGCAGGCAGTTCGGCCAACAGACTGATTGTCTTGGGAGACGTGAAAGATTCTGTGCCTGGGTCTACGAAGCAGGAGTACAAAGAGATACCGACATTCTTCGAAAGACTGCTGGAACGTTTCGATACTGTTGACGTGGTAAGAGGGAACCATGACACGAACATTGAGGAATTCCTTCCGGAGCAGGTAAAGATCAGACCCGCTTCTGGAATGAAAATAGAGGGTGTAGGATTCGTACATGGTCACACTTGGCCTTCTGCTGAGGTAATGACAGCAGAGACGCTTGTGATGGCTCACGACCATCCTGCGGTCATGTTCAGGGACGGTGTCGGAAGACAGGTAAATGAGCCTTGCTGGGTAAGGGGGATGTTCAAAGACATTCCATCGGAGAGATACGACACTGTTCCGAAGAATTTTATCATCGTGCCGGCGTTCAACAAAATGCTTGGAGGATCCCCCGTGAACATTGTCGGTGAGCCGTTGCTCGGCCCGATCATGGGCGGAGAACTGCTTGACCTTGAGAATTCCACTGTACATCTTTTAGACGGGGTCGATCTCGGAAAGCTTTCTGGACTTATGGTCACCGGGGCCAACAACCGAAAATGGGGAAGAAAGATCAAACAAGAATTATCCTGACCACTTGTTTTCGTATAGAGAAGTTAAAAATATTGAAACAGAGGGGATTTCTCCCCTCATATGTTTGTTTAAAGGTTCTTAGAGATATTCTCAACGGTGCCGTCGGCGTACCTGATCGTTGCCTTCAGGGGCATCTGGCCGGGCAGGCTGTGCGTCGCACAGGAGTTGCACGGATCATATACTCTGAATGCCATCTCGACCATGTTCAGCAGACCGGGGGAGACCTCGTGGTTCTTTATCACCGCTTTTGCGATCTTCGCAACATCGACGTTCATCGGACCGTTGTTGTTGGTGGTCCCTACAACAAGGTTGCATGCCGTTACGATGCCGTTCTCATCGCAGGTGTAGTCGTGTGTGAGGGTTCCTCTCGGAGCCTCTACGCACCCTACGCCGCGTCCTCCCGCCTTGACATCTTTCTGCTTTATGTTCGCATCCGTTATGTTGGGGTCGTACGCGTTCTTGTGGACCTTCTCTGCGGCATAGAGCATCTCGATGATCCTTGCCCAATGGGTCGCCAGGTTGAAGTGGACAGGTCCGGTCACGCCCAGGCTCTTGAAGATCGCCTTGAACTCGTCGAATGCGGCGTTCGCTTTCGGTGTGGAGATGCTTGACGATATATTAAGCCTTGAGAGCGGTGTCGCTCTGTAGAATCCGCTGTCGGGGCCGGCGGTCATTCCCTTGTATCCAGGTTTCCTCAGGTACGGGAACTTCTCGTAAGACCACGGCTCGACTCCCTCTGCGATGTGGTTGAGGTAGTCAACCGGATCGTATCTGTCGACCTCTTTGCCTTTCTGGTCGGTCACTTTGACCTTTCCGTCGTGGAACTCAAGCTGGTCCTTGGAGTTGACGAGACCCATGTTGTAGTACTCATTGTAGTACAGGTCTGGGTTCGTCACGATGGCCAAGTAATCTTTGTTGTCTAGAACAACGCTCTTGAACACTCCCAACGATGTCTCTGCGAATGCGACAAGGTTGTCGGCATAGCCCTGGATCTCTTTGATCTCGTCTTTGCTTATTGCCTTGGTCACTCCGCCGGGAACTCCCATTACGGGGTGGGTCGCTTTTCCGCCGATTATCGCCTGGATCTTCTGTGCCTGTGCGCGTGCTTTGAGCACTGCGGAACCAAGCTCCAGTCCGACGCGTGCCACTACACCCAGAACGTTCCTCTCTGCGGCCGGTGCTCCCGGCCCGCAGACGAAGTCCGGTGCGGCCAATGCGTAGAAGTGCGCTATGTGGCTGTGCACGAAGTGTGCGTGGTAGAAGAGGTCCCTTATGCGGAATGCCGCTTCCGTCGGTTTTGTGTTGTAGCAGTTGTCGATGGCTTTTGTGGAGGCCATGTGGTGGGCTCCGGGACAGACGCCGCAAAGCCTTGCGGTGATCTGGTTGAGCTCGACTACTTTCCTTCCGACGCAGAACCTCTCGAAGCCCCTTACCTCGGGGATCTGCCAGTATGCGTTCTCGACGTTACCTTTCTTATCAAGGAAGATCTCGATCTTTCCGTGACCTTCGAGACGCGTTATGGGGTCAACGGTCACCCTTTGAGCGGTCGTCTTTTTCTTTTCGTCCCATATTATTGGTCCTGTCATTTTACTTACCTCCTTCTTCTTTGACAACTTTCTTGATCAAAGACTTACCCATGGTGAATGCATAGAAGTAACCGAGCGGGTCCTTGATGGTCGACATTATGTCAACGATCGAATCCTCGCCCATTGTCGCATCGTTATCCAGCACGGGGAACAGAGATGCGATGGCCGTAAGAGCACTGGCTCCCTGCTCCTGAACTGCTGTGGTCGGGCCATAGCATCCGCGGCACGGTTGTCCGACTCTTGTGCATCTCGCATTGCATCCTCCGACCGTTGCCGGTCCGAGACAGAGTATACCCTGGTCCATAAGACACAGTTCGGGGTCCACGTCTATCTCGTGAGGCTCCACGATCTTTGTTATCCTTCTGTTCTCCTTCCTCCTCGGGCACTGCTCACAGAGTGTCTTTGTCGCAACGCCTATTATAGTTCCCTTGGGAGGCAGCGCCGCTCCTTTGTACACAAATCCGGCAACGGCTGCCAGCATGTGAGAGATCGTCTCCTGCATAGGCGGGCATCCGGGTACGTAGTAGTCCACATCGATCACTTGATCAAGGGTCTTGACCGTGTCATACAGGACCGGGAGAGTAAGGTCCCCTTCCGGTGCCTTGTATTTTGTCTGCGGTATGACCGGCGACTTCTTGTGGTAGTCCGCCTGGAAGTTGGCCGTCGTGGGCGTCTTCACATATACGTAGTCCAACAGTTCATTCTTTCCGCCGGGGATCAAGTTGGCAAGTGCCGGGGATCCGCCGTGGCAGGCGCATGCGCCGTATGAGACCACGATGACCGATTTCTTCCTCAGGAGCTTTACCATGTGCTCGTTCTCTGAGTTCCTGACCGCACCGTTGATTATGGAGACTGTTATCGAGCCGTCCTCCATTTCGGCGATGTCGTGCTCTTTCCCGTCAGCGGCGATCGGCCACATGACGATGTTCGCCATGTCTCCGACCGTCAGTATCCTCTCGTTTATGTCGAGAAGCGATACATCGCATCCTCCGCAGGCGGCAGCCCAGTATATTGCAAGGTTGATCTTGCCGTTGGGGGGCGCTCCGGGGAGAAGCTCTCCGAGGTCCGCCATTTTCAGCTGCGCTGCGGCGACCGACTCAGCGGTCTTCTGTCCGCATGCCGGTCCCGGTGCAGCAGCCTTTTTATCGGCAGGTTTGGCCACCTTCTTTGTTTCTGTCTTTATCGCAGACACGGTTTCGCTGCTCTTTTTCTTAAATTTGTCCCAGAATGACATTTACTTTTCCTCCTGTTTCAGGGGTGTCGGTCCAAGCTGTTTGATCGTATTGACGAATTCATTCAGCGTGTTCTGGAATTTCTCTCCTTCAGATGCAGATACCCACTCGAGTTTCAGCCTCTTCGGATCGAATCCGTACTGCTCTATCACCAATCTGATAAGAGCTATCCTTCTCCTTGCCCTGTAGTTACCTCCGATGTAGTGGCAGTCTGCCGGGTGGCATCCCAGGACCACTACTCCGTCCGCTCCTTTGGCCAGCGACCTGAGTATGAACTCGGGGTCGACCCTTGCGGAGCACATTGTCCTTATGATGCGGAAGTTGGGGGGCATCTGAAGTCTTGCCACACCTGCTCCGTCCGCTCCCGCGTACGAGCACCAGTTGCAGCAGAACACTACTATCTTTGGTTCGAAGTCTGACATTTCCTTCACGCTCCCTCAAACAACGCATCGATCTCTGCGATGATCTGCTTGTTCCTGAATCCTCTCTGCTCCATTGCTCCTGCCGGGCAAGACGCAACGCATGATCCGCATCCCTTGCAGAGACCGGGGTTCACGTTGCTCACAACGGATCCGCTCTCGTCTGCGCATATGGTAATGGCGTTGTAGTCGCAGCAGCCTGCGCATACTCCGCATCCGTCGCAGAGGTTGTGGTTGGATACCGCGACTATGCCTTCAGAGATCAGCTTGTCCTTGGATATGGTGGTCAGCATCCTTGCCGCCGCGCCGGATCCCTGTGCTATGCACTCGTCGAGGAATTTCGGCCAGTGTGCTGTTCCGGCTACGTAGACCCCTTCTGTTGCGAAGTCTACCGGTCTCAGCTTCTGGTGTGCCTCGAAGAAGAATCCGTCCTTGCTTATCGGGACCTTGACCATCTTCGCAAGCTCTTCTTTCTCCTCGCGGAGAGGTGTCAGTCCTGCTGCGAGCACGACTGTGTCTACCGGGATCTCAACATCCTCCCCGAGTATGGAGTCGTGAGCTTTCACGACCTTTCCGTCGTAGCCGGGCATCTCGTTGTCCACACAGTACCTGAGGAACTTCACGCCTAGGCTGGATGCCTTGTTGAAGAGTTCCTCGCGGAATCCGTATGTTCTGATATCTTTGTGTATAATGGACACGTTCACGGTCGGATCCTTCATCTTTATCTGGATCGCATTGCGGAGCGATGCTGCGCAGCATACCCTTGAACAATACTTCACGGTACTGTTCCTCGAACCGACGCACTGCAGGAATGCCACGTTCTTTCCGCTGAACTTGCCACCAGCCAGAGCTTTCTCGAGATCGAGTACCGTCATGACCTTCTTGTCGCTTCCGTAGCTGTATTCGGTGGGTTTGTATTGTGCCGCTCCCGTCGCAAAGAGGACCGCACCTACTGCGATCTCTTCTTTTTCCGTTACGACCTTGAAGTTTCCTACAAAGCCGGGGATGTCCTTTACATGGGCTCCCTTGTGCACGGTGATCTTCTTGTTGCCTTCGACTTTTGAGATCGTCTCTCTTACAAATTCCGCAACATCCTTTCCATCCTCTTTGTGGTAGAGGTTCTTCACTGCGAACCCGCCGAGCTCTTTCTCCTTTTCGAATATGTGCACGGGTATTCCCTGTGCAGCTATGTCGAGGGCTGCCGTCATTCCGGTTATTCCGCCACCGATGACCGCTGCGACCTTTGTAACGGGTATCTCCGAACCGACCAACGGCTCAAGGAGTGCCGCCTTTGCGATGGCCATCCTCAACAGGTCTTTTGCTTTTACTGTCGCCGCCTCGTGGGCGTGCATGTGGATCCATGAACACTGGTCACGGATGTTGGCCATGTTGAACAGATATTTGTTCAACCCGCCGTCCCTGCATGCTTCCCTGAACAACGGCTCGTGGGTCCTCGGTGTGCATGATGCGACAACGACCCTGTTCAGATCCTGCTCTTTGATAGCATTGGATATCTCTACGAGACAGTCCTGTGCGCATGCGTATTTGGATTCACCGGAGAATACTACATACGGAAGTCCTTTTGCGTACTCAGCAACTGCCGGAACATCCACCACAGATCCGATGTTGACGCCGCAGTGGCATACCCATACACCTATGCGGGGCTCTTTGCCCTCTACGTCCTTCTCTGCGGGATATGTCTTCGGCGCCATGGGCTTGAAGTTGGCGTCTACTATGTAAGCGCCCGCTTTTGCGGCGGATCCGCTTGCCTCTGCGACCGATGTCGGAATGTCCTTGGGTGCAGCGAACGCTCCCGTTACGAATACTCCTGCCCTTGTTGTCTCGAGCGGCCTGAAGACAGATGTCTTACAGAATCCGTATTCATTGAGCTCGATTCCAAGCAGCTTGGAGAATTCCGTTGCTCCCTCTGGCGGAACGAGTCCTATCGAGAGTACAACGATGTCGTACTCTGCGGATACTCCGTCGCCGTTCGAGTCGGTATAGTTGATCGTGAGTTTCTTCGTCTTCGGATCCTCTTCCACATTGGATACGCGGGCCGACCTGTGCATGTTGATCCCGTACTCATTCTGTGCCCTCTCAATGTAGGCTTCGAATTCTTTTCCGTAGGATCTTATGTCCATGAAGAATATGTCCTCATCCACTTCTGCGTGCTCTTTCGTGATCATTGCCTGCTTTGTGGCATACATGCAGCACACCGATGAACAGTATTTCTTCCAGCCTGATTTTTCGGATCTTGAGCCGCAGCACTGGATGAAAGCGATCTTCTTCGGCTCGTCTCCGGAGGACGGTGTGGTTATGTGACCGGTCGATGGGCCGGATGCACACATCATTCTCTCGAACTCAAGCGCCGTGACGACGTTCTTGAATCTTCCGTAACCATACTCTGTTCCGATCTTCGCATTCCATACCTCGAAACCGGGTGCGGCGATGATGGAACCTACTTCGATCACTTTCTCTTTGTCTTTGTCTTCGTAGTTTATTGCTTTCTTCTGACATACCTTTGCGCAAACACCGCACTTGCCGTTCTGTATCATCTTACAGTTGAGTGCATCGATTATTGCAACCCTTGGCACTGCCTGTGCATGTGGTATGTAGATCGCCCTTCTTGTTGTCAGACCGAACTCGAACTCATCTGATAGCCCTTTCGTGGGACACTTCGCCAAACAGTCGCCGCAAGCTGTACAAGATTCTGGATCTACATACCTTGCTTTGCTTTTCAGCGTGACCTTGAAGTCTCCAGCTTTGCCTTCCACTTTCATTACTTCGTGGAAGGTTAGAGTATCAATGTTCGGATGCCCGATACAATCTGCCATTTTTGGTGAAAGGATACATGCAGAACAGTCGTTCGTCGGGAATGTCTTGTCGAGACGGGACATTTTACCGCCTATCGTGGGGAGTTTCTCCACCAGATAAACGTGTATGTCCCTGTCCGCAAGATCCAACGACGCCTGTATACCTGCGATGCCTCCGCCGATAACTAATGCCGATTTCGTCAAATACTTGCCTCCGATTGTACCAATTAAATAATTGGAATAAAAGGTAATATCTCTCCATTAATAAAGCCCTTACTACAAAATGATTAAAATACTAGAACTCAAATTAGTCTGGTCTTTTTCTAAAAAACCATATTTCTCTGTTACAAGAATGATTTTAGCTTATTTTAAAAAGACCCAGCAATAAATATTCATTAACAAACATGTATTTTCTAAAAAGGTAATTCAACCCATTCATTAGTAGATTATTTGCATAAGAAAATAAAATTCGTATGCATTGAACAGCCTTGGTCCGGACCTACAACCAGAAGTATTAAGAAGGCAAATTTTATTAACCGCTTTATGGGCTTTGGAAATACGATTTTAAGTCTGGCTATTATAATTGTGTTGGTTATATTGTTGATTGCTGTTTTCGTTTTACATCAGTACTTCCGCGCGGTTGCCGATAAGAAATTCAAAAAAAATGGGAAATCCAAAGAAATACCTACTATTATTTTGGATGAGAAAGAGGACAAAAAGAAGTGCGAGATATGCTACGGAACAATAGAAAATGACCCGATAGCAATATGCAAAAAATGCGGCAAGACGTTCCACGATGCATGCGCAAAACCGACGGGTGCGTGTCCTTACTGCAACACCAAATATGAGGGTATGGAAATAAGAGAACCCGAAAGAACAAGGTGCCCGATCTGTGGAAGGTTCATCAAAGGGAACATGTGTCCCAACTGCGACGCCGTCATTCCCATAAAAGACGGCACATTCGTCTGCAAATGCGGCAACACGGTCGATTGCGACAAACCGGTATGCAAAAATTGCGGTGCGGTCTATGAGACCGCCATGCGTGTGATAGAAAAAAACAAAAAACACTAAACGTGAGGCTCAGAATGGTAGTGAAATCCAAAAGGGGAAGGAGGAGATACATCGCTTTTTCCGTTTCTCCCGAACTCAGAAAAGAAGCTCTGATCAGAGGCCTGAGGCAGGTCGACCCGGATAAACCGCCGCACATCATCCAGCTGTCTGGCGGTAAGGCGATAATCCGATGTTCTCCCGACGAACGGGAGGGGACGATCATTGCGGTCTCTCGGGTCGATCCGTCATCTGAATCGCTCATCACATCCGGTACTCTCCGCACCATCCGAGAAATATATCCCGACCTAAAAGAAAAAGAGAAAAAAAATTCTACCGCGCCCGCGCATCTGTAAACCAATAAATAGTCCGGCGCATTTGTGGTCATTGAACAACAGGAGAAAAAAGATATGCAACCAGGACAAATGGCATATGACAGGGGGATAACAGTGTTCTCCCCCGACGGAAGATTGTTCCAGGTGGAGTATGCCCGAGAGGCTGTAAAAAAAGGAACGACCACTATCGGGCTGAAATTCAAGAACGGGGTCATCCTTATGGTGGACAAGAGGTTGTCCAGCAAGCTCGTCGAACCCGGTTCGATCGAGAAGATCTATGACATTGACGATTACATCGGATGTGCGACATCCGGTCTCGTGGCCGATGCCAGAGTACTTATTGATGAGGCCAGGAAGAATGCGCAGAGGCACAAGCTCCACTACGATGAGAACATAGCCACGGAAATGCTCGTTAAGAACGTGTGCGACTACAAGCAGAACTACACCCAGTACGGCGGAGGACGTCCGTTCGGTGTTGCGCTGTTGGTCGCGGGGGTCGATGACCTCGGCATGCACCTGTTCGAGACGGACCCGTCGGGAGCGCTTGTCGCATACAGAGCAACATGCATCGGTTCGGGAAGACCGGTCGTGATGGACATATTTGAGAGAGAATTCGAGGACGGCATGTCGTTCGAGGCCGCCGCAAAGCTGGGATTGAAAGCTTTAGGCACAGCGATCGACGATACTCTGTCCGCTGCATCCGTTGAGATCGGAGTGGTCGAGAAAGGAAAGAAATTCAGAAGGCTTTCCGACTCCGAAATAACGAAGCTCATCGGAAAGGTCTGAGCAGCTGATCACATGGTCAATCTTGATGAGGCGATCGTAGCAAGACTGGAGAGTCACGGCGAGACATTCGAGGTTCTCCTCGACCCTGCAGTGATGAATCATCTTAAGCAAGGCAAAGAGATCGATCTTACGGAATACCTCGCCGTTGAGGATGTATTCAAGAACTCCAGAAAGGGGACGAGGCCGGCCGAGGACAAGATAAAAGAGGTCTTCGGCACGGGGAATATATCGGAAATAGCCAAAAGGATCGTCGAAAAAGGAGAGGTCCAGATCACCGCCGAACAGCGGAAAGAAATGCTTGAGGCAAAAAGACATCGGGTGATAACCTACATATCGGCCAACGCAATAAACCCGCAGACCAAGCTCCCTCATCCATACACAAGGATAGAACTTGCTTTGGATGAAGTGAAGTTCCATGTGGATCCGTTCAGGCCTCTGGATAAAGAAATCGAAGAGGCGATGAAGCTTCTCCGTCCGGTACTGCCGATACGATTTGAGAAAAGTAAGGTAGCCATAAAACTAAGCGGCCCGGACTACGGAAAGTGTTTCGACGATATGATCCACTACGGGCTCATCGAAAGAGAAGAGTGGACCGCGGACGGTTCGTGGATAGGATTGATGGAACTGCCGGCGGGAATGGTGCCGGAACTGACCGAGAAGCTGAAACATAAGACCAAAGGAACAGCGTCAATAAAAACGATTTAAATATACAATTCGAGAGAAGTGATAAAAATGGAAAAAAGAAACGCCAGAAACACACGGGAGGTCGTGGTTCCGGGAGAGCTGCTGGATGACAGCGGCATGGGAGCCGGGAACAACGCATACGTGCTCAATGGCAAAGTGTACGCCGGAGTATTAGGCGTCAAGAACGTATTCCATGATACGATAGGCGTCATCCCGTTGGGGGGACGCTACATGCCCACCACAGGGGACACTGTGATAGGAATAATCGAGGACATAGGCCCTTCGAATTGGCTTGTTGACATAAACGCCCCGTATCCGGCGCCGCTGCATGTGAGCGAGGTCCCATGGAAGATAGAGTTTGGAGACACTTCAAAATATCTTAACGTCGGGAACGTCGTGATGCTGAAGGTCCTCATGGTGGATGAGAGCAAGAAAATACAGGTCACCATGAAAGACTCCGGACTCCGGAGGATCGAGGGGGGGCAGATGGTAGAGATGCCCCATTCCAAAGTATCAAGGGTCATCGGCAAGAGCGGTTCCATGATACAAAAGATAAAGAACCTGACGGACTGCCGCATATTCGTTGGACAGAACGGAAGGATCTGGGTCGACGGAGACAAAGAGAATGCGGATGTCGCGGTCGCAGCCATAAAAATGATCGAGAGAGAGGCACAGAGCAGCAACCTTACGGAAAAGGTTGAAAAATTTATTAAAGAAAAACTCCCGCAAGCGGTAGATGAGAGCGGGGAGGGATATTGATGAGCGGACAAACTGACATGGTATTGGTTAATAAGAAAGGCGTGAGGATCGACGGCAGGAAGACCGACGAACACAGGCCAGTTCACATTGAAGCGGGGGTGCTCAGCAACGCTGACGGCTCCGCATATTTAGAGATAGGAAAGAACAAAGTGCTTGCCGCGGTATACGGACCGAGGGAATGCCACCCAAGGCATCTTCAGGATCCGACCAAAGCGATCATCCAGTGCAAATACAACATGCAGGCGTTCTCCGTCAGCGACAGAAAAAGACCGGGCCCGGACAGAAGATCCATCGAGATCTCGAAGATAATCGCCGAGGCTTTGGAGAAAGTGGTCCTGACCGAGCTTTACCCGCGTGCGTCCATCGATGTGTACATCGAGATCCTTCAGGCGAACGCCGGAACGAGATGCGCAGGACTGACAGCGGCATCCGTAGCGCTTGCCGATGCGGGGATACCGATGCGCGACATTGTCCCCGCCATAGCGGCCGGTAAAGCGGACGGCCATGTTCTGCTGGATCTTAATAAAGAGGAGGACAACTACGGACAGGCGGACGTTCCGCTTGCGATAGTTCCGTCAACAGATGAGATCGTCCTTCTGCAGATGGACGGCAACATGACAAGAGAAGAATTCGACAAAGCTCTTGACATGGCCTTCGGTGCGTGTCACGATCTGTATGAGATACAGAAGGCCGCGCTTAAAACCAAATACGCCGCGACGAAGGGAGGTGAAGAAGATGAGTGAATACATCATCTCCGAGATAAAAAGGGATCATATCATGAACCTTCTGAAGGAAGGTAAAAGAGAGGACGGCAGAGGCGTAGACGATATAAGGGAAGTTCAGATCTCTGTCGGATGCATTGAGAGTGCGGACGGCTCGGCGAGGGTCAAGGTCGGAAAGACAGAGGTCATCGCGGGAGTGAAGATCATACCTGGAACACCCTTCGGGGACACGCCGGACAGCGGAGTCCTTACGATGGGTGCCGAGCTGATACCTATGGCTCACCCGATGTTCGAATCCGGTCCTCCAGGAGAGGATGCGATCGAACTCGCAAGAGTTGTGGACCGCGGTATTCGCGAATCCGGCATGGTGGATGTCAAAGCCCTCTGCATAACCGCAGGAGAAGAGGTTTGGATGTGCTTCGTCGATATTTACGCATTGGATTACGACGGGAACCTGTTCGATGCCGCTAACCTTGCAACTGTAAGCGCACTGAGGACGGCGGTCATTCCGGGAGAGCAGTACGGTAAAGGGGAGAACAGACCTCTGCCCGTGACCTGCACCCCCGTATCGATCACCTCGGTCAAAATAGGAAATGATTTAATACTTGACCCAAATTTCGACGAAGAGATGATCTCATCTGCCCGCCTGACCGTCACCACAGACGACGACGGCAACTTCAGGGCCATGCAGAAAGGAGGGAAGGGTTCTATCACACGAAAAGAACTCAGCCTCTGTCTTGACAGGGCCGTCGAGAAGGGAAAGGTCTTAAGAAAGATCATTGGGTGATACATATGGCAAAAGGAACAAAGAAAGCAGGTACGTCCGGAAAGTTCGGCGCCAGATACGGTGTGGTTGTCCGCAACAGGGTCAAGAACATCGAAGCACATCAGAAAGCAAAACATGAGTGCCCCGTCTGCCACCACATGTCCGTAAAGAGGATAAGTTCCGGGATCTGGGAATGCAGGCACTGCGACACGAAATTCGCAGCCGAGGCATACAGCCCCAAAACAAAAAGGGAAGTATCTCAGGTATCGGAGCAGTAAGATAACATGTACAGATGCGCTAAATGCAACGAGCCTATCAGGAACGTGAACGCACTGGGGCTCCAGTGCGAGAAATGCGGATCGAAGATCTTCTTCAAGGAAAGACCGAATGTGAAGAAGGTCCTGAAATCCGACTGATATGTTCGCCGCCGAGATACGGATAACCTCGGATGATGCGCCAAGCATCATCATCGCACTGAGCCCGGAAGCGGGAAGGGAACTTCCCCGCACAAAGGCCTCGGTCAGGACCGAGGGCGGCACAGGCATAATAGAGCTTACCGCCTCAGACGCTTCGGCGATGAGAGCAGCATTGAACTCGTATCTGGAATGCATAAGGATTACCGAAGACATAACCAAAATAACAAGGTGAAAAGATGAACAACATCAGCCCACAGCTACAGAACCAGATAGCTCAGTTCCAGCAGACGCAGCAGCAGCTGCAAGCGGTATCGACCCAGAAACTACAGATGGAAGCTCAGAAAAGGGAGATGGAGAGGACCTCCGAAGAACTTGCGAAAGCAACAGGAGATGTCTACAAAAGCTCCGGCTCGCTTCTCATCAAAGTTGATGACAAAGATAAAGTAAAAGCAGACCTCGACGAATCGCTTGAGACCATGGAAGTAAGGATCAAAGGTCTCGAACGCCAGGAGAAGTCGCTCCGCGAAAAGTATGAGTCTCTACAAGAGACCATAAACAAAGCAATGGGTCAGGCATAAACAAATTCAAAATATACGGGGAACACAATCCCCTTATCAACCCTTCCGAGGACATATCGTATCCGCAGAAAGGTCGTTGAAGGAATTATCAAACAATTGAGGGATACATATGGAATCACTTATCCTAAAAGATGTGAAAAAATCATATGGAGAACATGAGGCCGTCAAAGGTATCAGTTTCTCTGTGGAAGAGGGAGAGGTCTTCGGACTTATCGGCCCCAACGGTTCCGGCAAGACCACCACGCTCCGTATGATCTCCACACTTCTGAGAGTTACGTCAGGAAGCATCACGGTGTGCGGCCATGACGTAATGACCGAATCAGATAATGTCAGAAAGGAGATCAGCTACCTTCCGGAGGATGCTGGAGCCTACAAGAACCTTACCGGGAGAGGCTATCTGAAGTTCATGGCCGGATTCTTCGCTGAAGGCGATGACTTCGAAAAGATGGTCGAGCGCGGGATGGAGCTTGCCGACCTCGGGAGCAGGATCGATTCAAAGGTGGACACTTACAGCAAAGGGATGGCAAGGAGACTTCTGATCGCAAGGGCGATAATGCCTTCCCCCAGAGTAGCGATAATGGATGAGGTGACATCGGGACTGGACGTCATCAACGCTTACGAGATCAGAGAGGTCATCAGGAACATCGCAAAGGGAGGAGTGACCATCCTTATGTCCTCACATAATATGTTCGAAGTGGACATGCTCTGCGACCGGGTCGCAATGATCGATGACGGCCGCCTCATCCTTACGGGAACGCCGGCCGATCTTAAGGAGAGATACCACGCGCCCAATTTGGAAGAAGTGTTCGTAAAGGCGGTGAAGGGATGAACCACCTTGTTAACCTGACAAAGAAAGAGCTTAAGGAGCTCCTTACGCCTGCGGCGTTGATCCCGATCGTTGTTATTGCGCTCATTTTCGTCCTGATCGGATCTGCTGTGGGCGGCGAGGTCAGCAATGCGACGGGCGCACAGAAGATCGGGTTCGTGAACAATGATGTCCCGACACCGGGTGAGACCGATTTCTCGTTGACTGTCTATGAAGGGATCATCAATTTCTACAACACAACATACGGCCTGTCTTTGGATGACAAGAATGCGGGAGACTACATCATAACGCTGGATGCCGGAACGGCAGAACAGATAACGCAGGAAATGATAGACAAAGGGATAGGTGCTGCGATCGGGATCGATCCGGGATTCTCGGACAAGATAAATACCAGGGATCCTAACGTCCCGGGAACCATCAGTACATACTATGTGTTCCAGAACAAAGGGCTTGTAAGTTCTGCGACCGGCGATATCTCAACACTTACGACCTTTACATTCATATCCCATGAAATATCTGTGAATTTGGCCGGAAACGACACAGACGCACAATTCATACTTACTCCGGTAGTCATGTCGGGCAACCCGTACACAAACATCAACGGGACCATATACAACGACGGCGTGACACCGTCACTGATATCCTCATCGTTACAGAGCCAGAACACCCTGGTGCCGATCATTATCATGATCGTGATAATGATGATAGGAAGCATGGTCATATCCTCGATGGGGAACGAGAAGGAGAACAAGACCCTTGAGACCCTTCTGACAATACCTGTCAGCAGGACCACGATCGTATTCAGCAAACTGCTCGGTTCCGCCATTGTGGGGCTGATCTACGGCATAATCTACATGATCGGGATGTCGGTCTACATCAGCAACATCTCCGGCTCAATAGCCGGGGCCAACCTGTCAGATTATGGGCTCGGCATGGGAATAGAGGACTATGCGATAATGGGCATAATGATATTCCTGGCGATATTCTGCGGTCTGGGACTGTGCATGATAATGGGGGCGTTCGCAAAGAACTACAGGGCTGCGCAGACGATGTTGATGCCTATCACAGTCCTTGCCATAGTGCCGATGTTCGTAACGCTGTTCTCAAGCTGGAGCGCACTTCCGACATTCCTGAAGGGCGTAATGTTCGCAATACCGTTCTCCCATCCCATGATGGCAATGAACAACCTCATGTTCGGAAATATGACGCTTATCTTCGCAGGCATTGTGTATATGCTGATATTCGCTTTGGTAACGATACTTATCACAGTGAGGATCTATAAATCCGATATCCTGCTGACAGGGATAGGAAAGGGAAGCGGAAAGAGCCTTCTGGAAAGAAGGAGGGCCTTGCTTATGTCAGGGTTTGCTTACATAAGGAAGCAGAAGTGATCAAGAGATCAATGCAAAAAAGTGAAGAAGATGATGAAAGAAACAGCGGAGTTGTTGAGAACAGAGAATAAAGTCATCCTTGTTCACAGTAATGCGGACATGGATGCGATCGGGTCTGCGTTCGCGATCTCTGTCTGTTTCCCAAATGGAGATGTCTTCGCTCCGGGGGGCGTAGACCGGGTCGCAAGTCTGGTCGCAGAAAAACTCGGCATCAGTGTGCTTGAGGAGTGCGACATCAGCAGTTACGGAACGGTCGTGGTCGTGGATACATCCTCGCCGGAACAGCTGAGACCGGCCGTCGAATCGATACCGGAAGGAAGCATTGTGATAGATCATCATAAACCGACCGGCAAATGGGAAGGGGTGCATTTCTTCTGCGACGATAAAAGAGTGTCGTGCTGCGAGATCGTAAAGGACATTATCGAGTCCGCAGGGATCGATATACCCAGGAATGCCGCCATGGCATTGCTCGGCGGCATGATCACAGACAGCGGCCACTTCCAGCATGCCAATCCCGCGTTGATGAGGGCATTTGCTGATCTGTTGCAAAAGAACGACATACATATTGATGAGATATTCGGCCTTACCAGATCTCAGATGGTGATGTCCGAGAGGATAGCGGTCATGAAAGCCGTAGGAAGGGCTAAATTCGACAGTGTGGGGGATATGATAGTCGCCACCTCATATGGTGGCAGTTTTGAGGCCTCATCCTGCAGGGCGCTCATAGCGGCGGGCGCAGATGTTGTTTTTGTCGGTTCCCAGAGAGATGAGGAATTCCGGATCAGTTCCAGAGCGACCCAGGAGATCGTCAGAAGGGGGATCCATCTTGGCAATATCGTGGGCGGCATAAGCGGAGAAACGGATACTGACGGCGGCGGCCACGGAGGCGCCGCCGGGATCTCAGGAGAGGGAGACATCGAAGCGATGCTCCACATATGCATGAAAAGGACCATGGACGAGTTCAGAGCAATAAAGAAGGCCCAGTCCGATCAGGACATCATCTGAGCTTGGCCATATTATCGAATATCTGCCTCATTGCAACGTAATTATCTTGGTGTTGAGAGAAATATCCCCTTACGGGCCCCAGGATCTTTATCAGGGAATCTGCAACTCCGTTCTTCAGATCGAGCGGGAAGAGAGCTCCCGAGAAGTAAGAATCAATCAATTCCTCATAGTTGGAGAATGAGAGATCTCCGCCGAACTTTTCAGGTCTGGCTATATCCATTTTACCTAGGCGGGGGAATATGATATACCTGCACATCATGAGTATCGGATTCTCCCCTTCCTTATCTTTTTCGGGCGGGCAGAACGCTTTCTTCATCTTGCTCTTTATCGCCTCATCATCATCGTGAATGTTTATGCTGCCGCTGGGATCGCTCTTGGACATCTTGAACGATGCCGGGTCCATCCTGTTCCCTCCTTTAAGGCCCGGAAGGAGCGGCGTGTGCAAAGCGACGGGTTTCTTCCAACCGAGTTTGTCCGCCGCATCCCTGGCGAGCATGTGTGCTCTTCTCTGGTCCATTCCCGCATAGGCGAGGTCGATGTCCATACAGAATATATCTGTGGCTTGGAGTATGGGATATATGAGTTTGGAGAAATCCACTTCCGCCTCATCTTCGGTGCGGCCCATTATGGTCATCGCCCTTTTGACCCTTGACAGGGATGTTGCCTTTGCGACCTTGATCACTTTTTCCCAATACTCGATGTCGCTCAGTATCTCGCTTGCGTAAACGAATTTGACCCCGTCCTTGGGAACTCCGAGCGCAATGAAACAATCTTCCATATATCTGGCACATGCCTTGATGTTGTCGAGATCACCGCCCATCTTATCGTTGATGTACGCATGCCAATCCGCCCAGAACACGATCACTTCGAACCCCGCATCCGCCAGGTCCTTTATCTTTGATGTCACTAGGGCCCATCCCAAATGAACAAGGCCGGACGGCTCGAACCCGATATATGCCTTAGGAGTGTTCTTTTTCCGAAGAAGCTCTTTCAACTCCTCCTCCGTAACTATCTCCTCGGCATTTCTGGTAATGAGAGCCATTTTTTGTTCGATGTTCATTTGAATCGTGCTGTTATTATTGGTGTTATATAAAAAGTGTAACATAAAGGAACTGTGTTTCATAATTCATTCACATACCTGCCGCCTTCATCATATTAAAGCACTCGATGCTCCTGGAGATCTCCGCCACCATGTTCTCGAACGTCTTCGCAGAAA
>Ga0209629_10000132_pt1 | contig 34201 bp, 29 predicted proteins | sample TergutCu122P5_FD_187286 | JGI IMG/M metagenome (GOLD analysis project Ga0209629, IMG submission 187286) | Cubitermes ugandensis P5 segment gut microbial communities from Kakamega Forest, Kenya - Cu122 P5 (SPAdes) (version 2) | ecosystem: Host-associated > Arthropoda: Insects > Digestive system...
CTTCCATTATCACTCATTTTTACTATTGGTTTGAGCATAGCGCTTTCCACTCCCATAAACCGGTAAATCTGCCCGTCAACGCGAAGAGTTGCCAATAACGGAAACTCTTTTCCTGTCCAGTGCGACAATTGTTTCTCATATAAAGTATCCCCAAACAACCACGCATTGGTGTAGGTATCTATGTTTATCAAAGGGTAAGCCGGCGCTCGCAGTTCACTATGGATACGAGGCTCTTTGGTGTCTGTACATGCGTATGCAATAAAAACAGCAACAGATAGCAGAAAAAATATATTTTTCATTTATAAAAAAGCAAATCACTTTTGAGTTTATTTCACAAAATTAGTAATTATTTTTGAAACTACTGTTATATTAATCAAAATTTGGCGCCTCGTCATTGCTTCGGGCTTCGCCCTCGCAATGACGAGGCGCGTGAAAATCGACGTAGTCAAATACACCCGCATTTTTAACATCATTTTTGTTCCAATTCGATTTTTTGTTCCGTATTAATATTTAATTTTTTGATTACGGCGTTTTTTACCAGAAAAATATTGGTAAGTGATATTATAATTATCACAATAAACAGTCCCAATAATAATTTATTACTTGTTTTCATGTCTTTTATCTTTTAGTTTTATATTTATCATATTCTTTCTCAACTTCCGGTAGGGTCATTCCAATCAACTCCATGTTTTTGAAGAAAAACGGGAGGTCATCTTCCAAAAATTGTTTTTTCCGGAGTTCGATGGTTTTCACCTTAGCGTTTTCATCAACAAAATAGCCGATGCCGCGTTTGTTGAATATTATTCCTTTCTCTTGCAGAAAATCGTAGGTTCGCATGGCTGTGTTCGGATTCACTTCCAAAGCCACGCCCAGTTCGCGAACCGAAGGTATCCGTTCGCTCTCGCTCCATCGTCCGGTCAAGATCTGATCGCAGATGTAATCGGCAATTTGGAGGTAAATGGCTTTTGTATCTTTAAATTCCATGATTTATACTTCTTTTTCGGTTAAACGAATGTAACTTACCAACCATAGATAGGGAGTCAACAGATAAAAGAAAATGATAGATATAATTTTTACCGTTTCAAAATCTGTTCCGTTTATATTAAAATCTAATCCGTTTCCTATAAAAACACCTGATGTATAAGATTTTATATCATCTATAAGGAAATATTTTGCCTCTATGGCGGTTATTAGCAACAAGATGAAACCTATCACAACTAATGAAAGGATAGTTTTGAATACCTGATTCTTTTTAAAGTATATGCTTCCCAATAAAAAGATAGACTGCAATATTAAAATTACAACAGTAGTTTCCAATGTCGTGTATGCATTGTTCCAAAAATTTATCGTCACATTTTCGGGGTAATCAAATATTACCCAACTTAAATCGTGGTGGTTAAATCCCAACAAATGTGCCACTAATCCAATATTTGCAATTAGATTATTAACCCACGTTCCTACAATATTACCAATGACATATATAACAAACATCATTACCCAGAAATAAACAATGGTATAAAAAAGTGAAACCACAAATTTTTCGAATTGGGTAGCCGGAATCATAAAATAATTGATTCGATTGGTAGATGAATGTATTTCACGAAAGAAATAACCGGTACGGAAAATACAAGCCGTAATTGCAAAAATCCAAAGAGCTACGGGAAAGTTTCTTATAAACATTATACAGATAATGGAAACTATCCAAAACATCAATTCCCCTTGAAATCGTTCGATAAAATAGCGCTGTATCAACAAGCCGGCGCGTTTGAAATCAAATATTGTGTTCATAATTATTTTGTTTTTTGAGTGAAAATTTCTTTTATTTTTTTCTTGTTTGTATTTACCGAATTGAACAACAATTCGATATCCAATTTAGATTCTTCGTGGTTCAGATTTTCGCGTACCTGATAAAAACCTCGCAAATCATCTTCCGAATAAATTACGGAAGCGTCTTTTTCGTTTTTGTCATAGACTTTGAAAAGCAGTTTTTCGGTGATTACGTCAATCGGTTCATTGAAAACGATTTCGTGTCCATCCATAATGATAATGCTGTCAATCAAGCTGTCCAAATCGCGAACCTGATGGGTGGAAATAATGATGCAACGCGTTTCGTCGGTCACAGAAGCAACCATCCGGCGGAATTGTCCTTTGGAAGGGATGTCCAAACCATTGGTCGGTTCATCCATCAACATGATTTTTGTATTGGTAGCCAATCCGAAAGCAACGAATACTTTCTTTTTCTGTCCGAACGACAATTTGTTTAGTTTCAAATCCTTGGAAGGAATTTCAAATTCTTTCAGGGTTTTGTTGAATTGTTCGGCGCTGAAATTCGGATAAAAAGGAGCGTATGCCTTTTGAAAATCGGCAATTTTCAGAGAGAAAACGGGTAATTCTTCCGGTAAGAAGAAAATCTCGCGGAGCATTTCCGGTTTTCGTTTTTTGGGTGTGAAACCCATCACTTCGATTTCCCCTTTTTGCGGAAAAATCAAACCGGAAATCAATTTCAACAAGGTGCTTTTGCCTTCGCCATTCTTCCCGAGCAGACCGTGAATGTGTCCGGGAGCTACACGCAAATCGAGATTTGTCAAGAGCGGCGCTTTTTTAACGTAGCTAAAATCAACGTTTTTAAATGTAATCATGTTCATTGTTTATATTATTTATTGGTGTATTAGTTTTATAGTACACTGCAAATGTACGGCGATTATTTTATCTTGCAAATATTTTTACGTTAAAAATGGTTAAATGTTCATTTTTTGTTGAATTTCTTAAAAATTACTAATAATACAGAGGCACATATCATTTCTTTGTACCTTTGCATTTCAATGAAATTCCTGTTACAAAATACCGATAAATCTTCCAATGCTCGTGCCGGTCTGATTACTACCGGACACGGGGAAATCGAGACTCCGATTTTTATGCCGGTCGGTACGCAAGGGACGGTTAAGGCTGTCCATTTCAGTGAGTTAAAGGAGGACGTCAAAGCAGAAATTATTTTGGGAAATACCTATCATTTATATTTGCGTCCAGGTATAGAAATCCTTGAGCAGGCAGGAGGCTTACACCGCTTTAGTGGTTGGGACAAACCGATTTTGACCGATAGCGGCGGGTTTCAGGTTTTTTCTTTGGTTGAGAATCGAAAACTTCGGGAAGAAGGCGCTGAATTTCGTTCGCACATCGATGGGTCGAAACATCTTTTTACTCCTGAAAAGGTGATGGATATTCAGCGAAGCATCGGAGCCGACATTATCATGGCTTTCGACGAATGTACGCCGGGAGATGCCGATTACGAATATGCCAGGAAATCTCTCGAACTGACCGAACGCTGGCTTGATCGCTGCATTCGCCGTTTGGATGAAACGAAAGCAAAATATGGGTATGAACAAAGTATGTTTCCTATTGTGCAAGGCTGTGTATATCGGGATTTGCGGCAAAAGGCAGCTGAAAATGCCGCTTCAAAAAATGCGGATGGAAATGCTATTGGCGGATTGGCTGTCGGCGAGCCGGTTGAAAAAATGTATGAAATGATTGAATTAGTAAATGAAATTCTTCCGAAAGATAAGCCGAGGTATTTGATGGGAGTCGGCACGCCTGCGAATTTGCTGGAAGCCATCGAGCGAGGCGTGGATATGTTTGATTGCATTATGCCTACCCGAAACGGCCGAAATGGGCAACTATTTACGAAAGAAGGAATTATCAATATACGGAATAAAAAATGGGAGAACGATTTTAGTCCGGTTGAAGAAACCGGCGCTTCTGCTATTGATAATTTCTATTCAAAAGCGTATCTTCGCCACTTGTTTGTAGCGGATGAAATTTTAGGTTTGCAAATCGCCTCCATCCACAATCTCGCGTTTTATCTGCGGTTGGTGAAAGAAGCACGGAAGCATATTATGGAAGGAGATTTTGTGAAGTGGAAAGCGGCTATATTGCCCAAAATTCAGAACAAATTGTGATTCGATAAGCTCTATAAACGATGAAGAAGTTTTTTACAATCATAGATTGGTACATCATTAAAAAGTTTCTGGGAACGTATGTGTTCACCATTGCTTTGATTATTTCTATTGCCGTAATGATTGACGTAAACGGCCGTATAGATAATTTCATGAAAACTTCGCCTTCCCTGCATGCGATTATTTTTGATTACTACATGAATTTTATTCCGTATTTTGCCAATCTTTTCAGTCCGCTTTTTGTATTTATTGCAGTTATTTTCTTTACTTCACAATTAGCTGACAATTCGGAAATTATCGCTATGATGGCGAGTGGATTAAACTTCGACAGACTTATCAGGCCTTATTTGATATCGGCTGCTATCATTGCCATTTGTACTTTTTTACTGAACAGTTATGTGATTCCCCCTGCGAATATAAAACGTATCAACTTTGAATCCAGATATATAAAGAATAGTAAAACGGATTATGCGACGAATATCCAATTTGAAGTAGAGCCCGGAATTGTTGCTCATTTCGGCAGTTTTAACAATTCGACTCAAAAGGGAAGAGATTTTTCTTTAGACAAGTTTGACGGAAAAAAGTTGGTTTCGAGATTGACGGCTAAATATATCACTTGGGATTCACTTTATCATTGGACGATAAACGATTACATGATTCGAAATTTTATAGGAATGAGAGAAAATATCACTCGCGGCCAACAGATAGATACAGTCTTAACTATGGTTCCTTCGGATTTTATGATTTCGATTAGTGATGCGGAACAATTGACGACTCCGCAATTAAAAAAATACATTGACCGGCAAAAAAAGCGTGGTATAGGAAATATGCAACCTTTTGAGATAGAATATCATAAACGATATGCTATGATATTTGCCGCTTTTATTCTGACCATCATCGGAGCTTCTTTGAGCGCTCGAAAAATAAAAGGAGGGATGGGATTCAATATTGGAATCGGTTTAGCGTTAAGTTTTTCTTACATCCTGTTCATGCAGGTTTCTTCGTCATTTGCGGTGTCTGGGGGGGTAAGTCCTTTCGTTGCCATTTGGATACCTAATGTTTTGTATATAGGGATTGCGGCTTATCTTTATACTAAGGCGCCGCGGTGAAAACAGCAACGTCATTGCGAGAGTTGCGAGGAACGAAGCAGCCCTCGCAATAACGTAAATCTTTATTTTAAAGTACCGGCTTCAGCATCTTGAACCATTTTTTGATTCGGTAGAATGTTGATTTCTACACGACGATTTTGCTGTCTTCCGGTTGTAGTTGAATTATCTGCTACCGGTTGAGAAGAACCCATACCTTGGGAAGTCATACGTGCAGATGCAATACCTTTATTCATCAGGAAGCTCTGAACCGAAACGGCTCTTGCTTGTGAAAGCGGAATATTGATTTTGTCGTTTCCGGTGCTGTCGGTATGTCCGAAAATTTGAATGTCGGTATCCGGATTGGCTTGTAATGAGGAAGCAAATTGAGTCAAAGCATTAATGGAAGCTTGATTCAATGTGCTCGAATTGGTTGCAAACAGAATGCCTGCATCAAAAGTTACTTTAATTGCTTGACCATCATTGATCGATTCCACTTTTGCGCTTTGGATTTGTTCCAATTCTTTTTTCTGATTATCCATCTTGTGGCCGATTAAAGCGCCTGCCGCACCACCGACAACTGCTCCAATACCTGCGCCCCAAGCTGCGCCTTTACCGCCGCCGAGAAGCGCTCCTACTCCTGCTCCTACCGCTGCGCCGCCGCCACCGCCGATAGCAGTCCCTTTCACTGTGTTACTTGCACCACATCCACCTAAAATAATAGCCATGCTAATTAGTACACTCACAAATAAATTAATCCTTTTCATTTCATTTTTTTATTAAAATTATTATTCAATTATAGTTGAGAATCACTCATATCTCCGTATATTGTTTCAAAATAGGCTTCCTCTCCACGTAATACAAACATAATGTCTTCGTGCGTAAAGTTTCCTATTTTATCTTTTTTAGCTTCACGGACGATGTATTTGATCAATTCGCGTTCTTCCGTTTCCTCGTCCGTTTCAAAATAATTGCTCCTATCGTAATAGTCTTCACTGACATCCAAAATGTAATAGATATCATCTTCGCTGAATTTTTCTTTCAATTCCAAAGGAAGGTAGTTTCGGATAAAAGTTACGGCGTCGCTGTAGTCAAATTTATCCATAAAAGATTCTTCGCTCATACCGATTCTTCTGTTTTTGTTTCTTTTTCTTTGTTTTTTTCGCTTTCCGGTTCTCCTTCTTCCTTCGTTTCAAAATCCGCATTTCCGGTGTTTATCAATATATTATACCACTTCATTATTTTTTTAATATCTGAAGGATATACTTTTTCACGATCGAAATTCGGAAGAATTTCTGCAAAATAGCGCTTCAATTCTTCAGGTTTAATGACTGCCGGATCAAAATCTATCGGGTTACCGTTTTCTTTTTCTTTAATTGTGTTGAGAATTTTAGGCAAGGGAACTTCTTTTTCGTCCGTATAAACACTGATGTCTTCCAGCGAAATCACTTTGTCCTGCGGATAAAAGGGAATCCGCTTTTGGTCGGTTAGTGATTCTGCGACAGACATACTTTTCCCTTGGGAAATCATTTTGAATAATCCGCTTTTTCCTGAAATGGCTAGAATTTTTTTCAACATACTATTTCTAATTAGCAAATTTTATGCCACAAAATTAATCAAAATTTTTGCATGGTCAATACATTCAACAAATTTTCCACTTGTGGAAGTAAAGCTTTTCTTTCATCATTAAAAATGGTGTAGTCCGACAACCGGATTCTCTCTTCTTCCGACATTTGGCTATTGATTCTTGTCTCAATCGATTCGCGGGAAATTTTGTCTCTTTCTTCAACCCTTCGAATGCGGATTTCCAAAGGAGCTGATACATTAACGGTTACATCAACTTTTTTGTAAAATCCCGAATCAAACAGAATCGCCGATTCGATAATAACCAAAGGCTGGGTTTTCTGCTCCGTCCAATGCCGGAAATCATCAAATACAGCCGGATGAATGACCGAATTGGCAAACCGTAAATTATCTTCGTTTCCAAAAATCAGCGAAGCAAGCATAGCTTTATCAATTTCTCCGTTTTTGTACAGTTGCGAACCGAATACCTTCATGAGTTGTTCCCGAATTTCCGGCGATGTATTTAGCAACTTTTTTGATTCGGTATCTGCCGTATAAACCGGTATCCCCATGATTTCAAACAAGCGGGAAACGGTTGATTTTCCGCTGCCGATACCTCCGGTAAGCCCGATGGTTTTCATTTGTTTCCGTCTGAAACTGCCTCAACTACCTGCCGGAACATCGTTGCTCGAAGCAAAAACAGAATTTTTATCTACTCTGATTTTAACGTTTTCGGCTATTTCGATGAGGAAAGTTGTGTCGCTGATTTCTTTGATTTTTCCATGAATCCCACCTGCGGTTACAACTTTATCACCGACTTTCATGCTTTCACGCATTTTTTGAATTTCTTTCTGTCTCTTTTGTTGGGGACGGATCATCATAAAATACATGATAGCGAAAACTACAACCAGCATGAGGATCATGCTCCAATTGCCCCCGCCTGCAGGGACTTGTAATAAAATGTACGATAAATTTGAAATCATAAAATTAATTATTTAGTATTAGTACTATGCCGTCATTGCGAGGGCGATGCCCGAAGCAATCCAGAGAAAAATCTATATGCTGGATTGCTTCGCTACGCTCGCAATGACGATGCACTATGTTTATTCATTTTTAAAAATTTTTCCTTCACTTTTCAGTTCTTTGACAATCGAATCGAGAATCCCGTTGATAAAATTCGGGCTTTTCGGCGTACTGTAATACCTTGCTAAATCAATGTATTCGTTCAAAGTAACACTAATCGGAATACTTGGAAAATTCAATAATTCGCTCAACGCAATTTGCATAATGTACAAATCCATTTGTGCAATCCGGTCGAGTTCCCAATTACTTATTTGCCGGTTGATCCGTTCATTATTTTCTTTTTCTTCCAAAAGCGCAAAATGCAACAACTTGATGGCAAACTCTCTGTCTTCTTCGTCTTTAAACATCGGCATCAATTCTTGTTTCGTTCCGGATTCCGGAGTAAAACGCTTAATCGTTTTTAAGACAAAAGTACCTACCACATCCAAATCGTCTTCCCAATATACGCTTTTATCCTCCAAGATTTCGGACAATTCACCGTCTTCCATGATGATGTACTCAAAAACGTTTTTCCAAAATTCTCGATCTGATCCGTATGAATCCATTGATTTCAAATATTTCCCGTAATAATCCGATTGAATGATTTTTTTCAGTAGATTGCGTACAAACAAAGAATTGTCTTCGTTCCACAGGGTTCCTTTACGCAGGGAAAAAGCCGTTAGTTTGCTGTTTGTCCTTAATTGTTCGGCAAACCGGTTATCGGCTAATCGCCTGTTTGGATTCAATTCCTCTTCGGTTGCAAGCAGTTTATTTCTATTTAAATCCAATCGCTTTTGTTCGGCATCCGTTAAAAGAACGATGAGCAGTAAAAGATAATGATACAAATCATACGATTTTTCCAGACTGAACAATAATTCATTTTCTGCACTTACCAAATCGCCGGAATTTTTCTGATAGTAAGCATACACTATCTGAAGCACCTTTATGCGAATAATTATACGATTAATCATTTTTACAGAACTCTATTTCTACGCAAAGGTAATTTATTTTAATGAATTTTTAACTATTCTCTGATAAAATTTTATAATTATCCGCTTTTTTAGGGGGTTAGGAAGTAGATTGCTTCTCCGCAAGCGGCTCGCAATGACGTTCCTGCATCGTCATTGCGAGGGCGAAGCCCGAAGCAATCTCAAAATAGTATAGATTGCTTCGCCGCAAGCGGCTCGCAATGACGTCAGTGGTTTTTTTTAAGGGGATGGAGACGTAATAACCAATGTATTGAATGAATTGGGCTTCAATATCGGGGCAAACGAGTATTTATCCAACCGGATAAGCGGTTTGGCTTCTATGCTCGCAGCATTCTGAATGACCAGGACAATTTTCCCATCCGTATTTTGGAATGCCAAAAGATCTGCAAAGGCGCCGGTCGTGTTCAACCGTTTCGCTCCCGGAAGCACAAAATGGCTGAGGTGCTTCATCAAATAATACTCATAGGTATAGTTAAAAGTTCTATCTTCTTTATTAACAACCACCAGCGAGTTTTGGCTCCAGCCCCAACGGCTCATTCCGCCTTTGAGGAGCGAGGTATTCCAATAGGTATAGACGTTAGCGCCGTTACCGAAATAAGTCTTCATTAAGTCCCAAGCATGGCAGGCGTGCGCCCAATCGTTGGCGCCGTCGCCGCATTCCTGTTCGGTTTGGTAAATCTTCAGTTTCGGATAATTTTCATGAATAGCTTTAACAGCGTCTTTTCCCGCCCATTGAAAACCTGCGCCTGTTATATATCGACTGCTGATTGTGTCATTTAATACCGGTTCAATTAAAGAAGCGTTCGGTCGTTCCATCGTACCCAACATGACATCTACGCCCAGTTCCTGCATTTTCGGTCCAAGGAATTTTCCTATAAATTTGTTCAATCCGTCCGGCGTCCACGTACAACTTGGAAATACCTGACAGGAATTAAATTCATTTTGAGGCATGACCATGGATATGGAAATATTTTCATCCCTGTAGGCCTTTATAAATTTGGCAAAGTAAAGCGCATAAGCTGCAAAATAAGCATCGTATTGGATGAACATGTTTGTTCCTTCGGCGCCTCGCTGTTGGGGGAGCAAGTCGTTCCGGTACCGCTCAGCGACTGATGAATCTGAAATGTTGCAGGCATAATGTTTATTGTATTTCATCCACGTAGGAGGACTCCAGGGAGAAGCCCAGATTTGTAAGTGTGGATTATAATTTAATGCTTCTTTTATGAACGGAATAAGGGTTTCCTTGTCGTTGGCTATGCTGAAGCTGTCCATTGCAAAATCGCCTGCCATTTCATTATACGAGTACCAATTCCTTGAAAAATCATTTGCGCCGACCGGCATGCGGCAAATGGTAAAATTCGCTCCGGCATCCGGTGTAAAAAATTCTCTGAAAATTGTGTGCTTATCCACGTCCGACAATATACTTAAAGATGTCCAGCCCAGCTCATTAAAGCATGTCCCGAATCCGTCGATTGTTTGTTGAGGATTTGCTACATCTATCACTATATCAGGTGCATTGGGGACATTGATTCTTGGAAATTCAATGCCGGTTGTTTCCTGTGAAGCCCAACAAACATCAGGCGTTGTCGCCACCCATTGGATATCAGGTTTTTCACTGCAGGAAAAAACTGCAGATAACAAACATAAAAAGGGAAAAAGTTTTTTCATAATTTTATATTTCTATATGATTTCGTAAGTAGAAATTGTACATCCCTCGTCATTGTATAATTTGCTTAATAGCTCCCGTATTGGGATAAAAATAAATTTTCACAGGCGCTTTTTTATCTTCAAATAAAGAAGTAGCCAAAATTTGCCTGTTCCCGAATTGAGCTATTTGCGTTGTGTTCCTGTACATGGAATTGAGTCCGAAGAATATTTCCACCGAGGCTTTTCCCGGCACATTGTAAACAATACTTTCCGGTTCTTTGGCTTTCTTTTTGGGATCCGTTTCGCTGTCATTGTTTCCTTCATCTATTTTTTTGACGTTGATATAGACCGGACTTCCGCTTAAATCATCGGCATCGACAATTCCCAGATATTTTGAAAAGCGAAAAATAACTTCTTTGTTGAGGTCGGATGTTGGTTCTACTTCAAACTCTGATTCTAATTTTTCGGTAGTAACCGTTCCTGTAAATAGTTCTACCAACGCTTTTTCCTGAGCCTCAAGATTTGCAAGAACGACTTTTATTCCTTCTCCGTCGCGAGGAGCATTTTCTGCATCTCCGGTTAATAAATCGTTGCGGCTTTCGCGCAATTTGTAGATTTGTTTGGCGGCTAATTCGGCCATTTTGAGGGTAGAGCCGGCGCGCAGATATTCTTCGGTGAACATGGATTGAACGTTTACTGCCGGTAATTTTGAATCACTTCCTGCCTTGACGTTTTGAGGGGTCGATTTCGGGACTTCATATTCTGCATTGATGGTGCAAATTAAACCGTCTTCGGTCAGATATACAAAAGGAGCGGTTGTTTTCGCCTTAAATGACACTAAATAGGATTCTGTTTTGTCGGGAACGCCTTTATTATCGACATTTATTTTATCAAGGGTATAATATATTGCATCTTCCGAAATAACTGATTTTTCATCCAGACCTAAAAATTTTCCGGCATATTTGGCGTAAGTTCCCGTTTTTTGAGTGGTTTTGCTGTATTCAACACTAATTGTCAAAACGGTTTTGGGCAAAAAATATTCCACACCGTAGTCGGTATTTTTGGTTGCACTCATCTTAACGACTTTGGTTTGGGCTACCAAAGGAGCGAAGACAAATGCCGATAGCAATAATAGAATGTTCAAGCGCTTCATACTATGAAAATAATTCAATAAATAAATAACTGACTGCAAATGTAATGAAAATTTTTCAGAATTAGCTTTTTTAGGCTTTTGCTGTAAAAAAACAAAGGGATTGCTTCGGGCTATTGCCCTCGCAATGACGTGAAAGCATTCCCCAAATGAGCGATGATATCGCCGGCGATCATGCTTTCTTCCGAACTTTTCTCCGCTGCAATATCTCCTGCGAGTCCGTGCAGGAAGACTCCGGCGATTGCCGCATTGAAAGGAGTATAAGATTGGGCCGACAAACCGAGCAGGATTCCGGTCAGTACATCGCCGCTGCCTGCGGTTGCCATGCCGGGGTTGCCAGTGGAGTTGAAAAAGCATTGCTTTTCGGGGGTACAAATCGCAGAGTGCGCACCTTTCAAGACAAGGTAAACTTTTAGTTGTTCAGCCATTCGGATGGCTTTTTGCAAACGTTCGTAAGCGGTTTTGGAATCTCCCGCCAAACGGTCAAATTCCTTGGGATGGGGCGTAAGAATGCTTCCGGCAGGAATTAACCGCAGCAAAGTTTTATTTTCCGAGATCAGATTAAGTGCATCGGCGTCGATAACAAACGGTTTGCCGGAATGTCTAAGTAACTCGAATAGAACTGCAGCTGTTTTTCCCTGTAAACCAATACCCGGGCCGATGGCAATGGCGTCGTATTTAGATAATGATGGGAGTTGAGTGATGAAATCTTTTTCTTGATCGGCTTCCGTCATGGCTTCCGGAAAGGCTATCTGCATAATTGATTCCCCGCATGCAGGCAAGTGAACGGTCAATAATCCGGCGCCGGATCGCAGGCAAGCTTTCGCTCCGAGAACTGCTGCGCCCATTTTTCCACGACTTCCGGCAATGAGTAAAGCGTGACCGAAATTGCCTTTGTGGGCAAAACGATTCCTTACCGGAATTAGCGGAACAATATCTTCCGGTTCAACCGAAAAGTAATTGATGTCCGGGTTCTCGACCGGCATTTCGTTCAAATCCATGTTTAGGATTTGTGCAAGTTTTTCTGTATTTTCAACTTTTTTCAAGGGAAAATATAACCATTTAGAATTGCAAAGTTAGTAAAAAAAGGACAGAGGGCAAGTGCTATAAATTCATTTCGTGTACTGTAGCGCCCATTTTGTGTATCCTGGATACCATTTCGTGGAAAAACCGGTTTTTTCCCGGAACATTTCTATTTATATGTTGTATATTTGCAATTTATATTAATAGATATGGAAAGAGGAATTTTTTTAAGATTACGACAAGGATTTGCAGGCAGGATTGTTTTATGCCTGTTGCTATTCATTTTTTGCGGGAAAGGGGTAATGGCAGAAGAACCGGTGTTAAAATCGGAATATAGTTATCGGAGATATACCGTTCATGATGGACTGCCTGAAATGATTTGTACGAGTTTATTTCAAGATTCCAAAGGATACATCTGGATAGGAACGCTAAGTGGTTTTGCCCGATATGACGGTTATACTTTTAAGTCATTTCATGCCACGTCAGAAGAAGGTATTGCCGGCTTTTATGAAAATAAAAAAGGAGATGTATCTGGAATAGCATTGAGACAATTGCATCAAGCAGACATCGTAACAGGAACCGTACATTCACGAAATACTGTTTCTTCAGTGAAAAATAAATATGAGATGCAGATTTCCAATTCCTTGCCCTGCGGATACAGTATCTTTCAAATAGATGGATCAAGAGCAATATATGCATTTTCAGACAGCGGATTAGTTAAAATTTGGGAACATGAAAAATTAAATGATATTGACGAATCTCATAAGCCTTTTTGGGACAAAACAAATAAACGGTTTTGGGTACCTACACCCGAAGGCACATATATAATAAACGAAAATGGAGTAATAACAGACAGTTTTGCTATTAAGACGATTAAGTGTTTTATCCCTTATAAAAAAGGGTTTCGGGCTGTAGCTGATGACGGACTTTATGAATATGACAACCGAGTATTGAAACAAATACTTAAATATCCTTTCTATTCTAACAACTTATATGGTTTTTCCATATCGGAAGATACACATGGAGATGATATCATAAGGGCTGAAAATTCCATTTTCCGGTATTCCGATGGTAAATTGGAAACTATCGTAAGTGATATGAAGTATATCTGGGATATGATTTTAGATAAAGAAGGTAATCTTTGGGTGGCATCCGCCGGAGGATTATATAATTTTTATGGTTTGAATTTCAAAAAACATACTTTGGCTGAAGAGAAAAACATTCTACGTTCTGTGATGGTTGATAATGATAATAATATCTGGTTAGCATCAATGCAAGGAGATTTATTGCGCTTTAAAAATGAGAAAGCAGAAAAAATAATATATCCGAAGACTAAATATGTTTTTTTTGATGAAAATTCAATTATTCATGGAAATGATATGTATCTAACAGGAGGTGGCGGCATATTGCATTGCGATATTAGTAAAAAATCATTTAACTGGCTTGATTTACCTGAAGATATGTATTTTAATGTTGTCCCATTATCTGCCGATGATTTGGCAATTTCAAATTTTGAAGCTGCATATATTTATCGTAAGGGAAAAGGAATCATCCGTCAATATGACATTTCAGTATTAAAGCAGCAAATACTATCTGCTGTGAAAGATGAACAGGGACGATTGCTGTTGGGAGGTTCAGCCGGTATTGTAATTATTGACGGCGATAGTGTACGGTATATTATGAATACAGATATAAGCATGTGCAGGAATATGATTTATGACCGGTCGGGAACGCTTTGGCTGACGAGCAAGAATAATCTGGTATCAATAAAATCAGACCAACAAACGATTGAACATACTTTTCCTAATTCATTGATACGTAGCTTATATATTACGCGGAATAACGTAATGGTGGTAGCTACTATTGATGCAGTTTACTTGGCTAAAAATGATGGCGGAAAACTTGATTTTGTCCGCTATGACCAATATAACGGATATAACATACTTGGAGCATCTACAACTCCTCTTGCTGAAGATGATGCAGGAAATGTTTGGCTACTCACACTCGAAGGCGCAGTTACATTCAATCCGGAAGAACTATTGCGAAAACAACCTATTCCAAAGATTTACGTACAATCAATGCAATCATCCAATGATAATATTGCTTGGACAGAAGTAAAAGAAGAACATCCTCAATTGAAATATAACGACAACAATACAAAATTCAGTTATGTTGCTTTATGTTATTCCTCTGTTGGCAACGTCCGCTACCACTACCGCCTCCTCGGCTTCCAAAACAACTGGAGCGAACCGACCAAGCAGCGCGAAATCACTTTCAACAACCTTCCGCCCGGCGATTACACCTTTGAAATATATGCCGACGCAGGAACCGACGAGTCGCGTTGCGAAACCCAATCGTTCGCTTTCTCCATCAAACCCGCCTTCTGGCAAACCGCTTGGTTTATCGTCGCCTGTATTGCTTTCCTGATGCTGGCAAGCGCCGGAGTAGCGCTCTACATTCAACGCCGGAAAAACAAAATCCTTTTGGAGAAACTCCGTGCGGAAAAAGAACTCAACGAACTGCGCATCAGCGGAATCCGCCTGAAAGCGATCCCGCATTTCAACGCCAACGTGCTGGCTGCCATCGAATACTACATTGCCAACCGCACAAAAGAAGAAGCCATGCGTATTCTGGGCATTTATTCCGACTTCACGTATAAAACGCTGAGTGAAGTGGATAAGGCAGCCCGTCCATTAGACGAAGAATTGGCCTACGTGAAGATGTATCTCGATTTGGAAAAAATCCGTTTCTTAGACAAGTTCAATTTCCGGATTGACGTGGAAAAAGGAGTGGATAAGAGCGTGCAACTGCCCAACATGATTCTCCACACTTATTGCGAAAACGCCGTAAAACATGGATTGATGCCTTTGAAATCGGGCGGCCTTCTCACGATACATGTTTCACAACACGAGCAAATCGTGTGCGTCAGCGTGGAAGACAATGGCGTAGGCCGTGCTTATGCCGCTCAAAACCCTCATTTGCATAGTTCTAAACAAGGCCTCTCCATTCTTAACCGGCAAATTGAAATCTATAACCGGTTCAACCGGGAGAAAATCAATCAACAAATTGACGACCTTGAGAAAGGTACAAGATTTAGGGTGGAAGTGCCTTTGGATTACACTTATATTAATTAGGAATTAGGAATTAAGAATTAGGAATTAAGAATTAGGAATTAAGAATTAGGAATGGAGAAATAACGTTCAGCGTTAGTCAAATGGCCTGCCCTGGTACTTTCAGACATATTGTATTTATTTGAACATAAATGATATAAATAATTTATTGATAGGTTTTGACAAAAATAATTCAAAAGTTTTTAAATTAATATACTGGTACATGCAGGTACAGTTCAAAAAATAATACTTACCTTTGTTTTTCAAAATGTATATTAATTTCAAAATAATGATGATACTTTTAATAAAAAAAATTATTTTACCCTGCTTATTTATGCAGGTTAGTATTTTTATGGCGACGGCACAAATCCTTATTACCGGTACAGTATCCGACAATTCGGGAGATTTGGTACCTGGGGTGAATGTAACCGTCAAAGGTACTACGACCGGTGTAACCACCGGTTCGAATGGAAAATATTCCATTATAGTACCTTCTGAAGATGCTGTGTTGGTATTTTCGTTTATGGGGTATGTTACCCAAGAACTTAGCGTTGGTAACCAGCAAAGTATTAATGTTAAGCTTGTGGAAGACACTCGTTTAATAGACGAAGTGGTAGTTATCGGTTACGGTACAGTGCAGAAAAGAGATTTGACAACTGCTGTGTCCACTGTATCGACTAAGGACATCAACGAGCGTCCTGTTATTTCGGCTGCCGCTGCTCTTCAGGGTAAGAGTTCCGGAGTGCAGGTTATACAACCGAACGGAACTCCGGGGGCCGGATTCACAGTCAGGATACGTGGAAATAGTTCAATCAATGCAGGTAACGATCCATTATATATTGTGGATGGAATACCTTTGAATGATATAAACCACATTTCGCCCAACGACATCGAGTCGATGCAAATTTTGAAAGATGCATCTTCAGCAGCTATTTATGGTTCGCGGGCGGCAAATGGCGTAGTTCTGATCACTACCAAAAAAGGAAAGGCCGGTGAAGCCAAAATAACGTTTAATTCCTATTTTGGGATATCTAAGGTCGGTCGTCACATGGACGCATTGAACACTGAACAGTACAGGGAATATTTAAAAGAAATAGGAATGGGTAATATTCCCGATAACGTTACCAACTACACCAATTGGTTTAATGAAACTTTCCGGACAGGAATGAACCAGAATTATATGATGTCGTTCTCCAGCGGTACGGATAAAATGCAATACTACCTTTCGGGCGGTTATACCAGCGATAAGGGTATAGTGCCTAACTCGTCTTACAACAGATATTCTTTCCGTTCGAACATTGAGAACCAGATTAGAAAATGGATCAAACTTGGTAGCAACCTTAGTTATTCTTACACACAATCTCGCACGGTACCCAACAATATTGGTTCTAACCGCGCCGGAGTTATACTCGCCGTCATTAATACCGCACCATATCTGCATATATGGAATCCCGAAAACCCCGAACAATATGACAACAACGCTTATGGAACACGTATTGAACCTCCTTTGGCTTTTACTTCCAGATATACCGACATGCTCAATTCGCGCTTACTGGGGGATGTCAACGCCGAAATAACCATATTTCCGACTCTGAAATTCAAGTCTTCGCTATCAATCGACCTCAATACATATAATAGTTACTGGTTCCTTGATCCTGTAAAAACAGAATATGGAAGACAAACCCACGGTCAATCCCAAGATGATAGAACGATAAGCAGGAATATTCAGTTTGAAAACATACTCACTTACGACAGACGTATCGAAAAACACAGCCTAAACGTTATGGGTGGATTTACGACTAATTCTGCCCGTTGGAGCACTTCCTCAATATCCGGTTCAGATTTTATTAGTTCCGCCATTCAGACCCTAAACGCAGCCAACATAATAAGCCAAGGATCCTGGACGGGACGATTCGGATGGAACATACTGTCGTTTCTCGGACGTGTATCGTACAATTACGACAGCCGTTATCTTCTTTCGGCTAATTTTCGCGCCGACGGTTCGTCTAAATTGGCGCCAGACCGTCGTTGGGGGTATTTTCCTTCACTCTCTGCTGCATGGAGAATATCAGGTGAACATTTCATGAAAGATGTTACAGCGATTAACGATCTTAAGATTCGAGTGGGCTGGGGACAGACAGGAAACCAAGGTGGTATTAGCGAATATTCATATCTTCAGCAATATACTATTGGAAAACAGACCCCTACCGCTGATAATCCGTTCCCTGGCATCACGCTGAGCAAGTCAAACATCAAGAATAGCGAACTTACATGGGAAACTACAACCCAGACTAATGCAGGGATCGACTTATCTTTATTCAACAGTAGATTAACTTTCAATGCCGATGTTTATTATAAGCATACTCGGAATTTGCTCCTGAACGTGCCCTTACCGGCAACTGCCACAGCAAGCAGTATATTAAGAAATGAAGGCGAAATGATCAACAAGGGGCTTGAAATTACTGTATCGAGTAAAAACTTTACCAGTAACTTTAAGTGGAATACTGATTTCAATATCTCGTTTAACAGAAATCGTTTGACGAATCTCGAACTTGCCCAAGTTTATTATTTCGGAAATATAGAAACATTACGAGATAATGTGGTAAGACTCGAAAATGGGTATCCCTTAGGTAGTTTCTACGGATTGAAATATAAATATGTCGATCCGGAGACAGGCGACATGATTTACGATGACCTCAATGGAGATGGGAAAATTACCCCTGAAGACAGAACCTATATAGGCAATGCCTATCCTAAATTTATTTTTGGTCTTAACAACGATTTTTCATATAAGAACTTCACATTGAATATTTTTCTGCAAGGTTCTTACGGCAACAATATTTTCAACGCATCTAAAGCCGACACGCAGGGTATGTATGACGATAAAAATCAGTCTGTAGAAGTACTTAAAAGATGGGTACGTCCCGGGCAAATCACTAATATTCCACGCGCTACAGGCGATCAATCTACTCTGAAAGCATCATCATACTATATTGAGGATGGTTCATATATAAGAATAAAGAATGTGACGCTTGGGTACAATTTGGAAAGCAAGAAATTAAAAAGTATAGGCATCTATAAAATACAACCGTATTTTACCGCCCAGAATCTGCTGACATTTACAAAATATTCCGGTTTTGATCCGGAACTTAACTTTGCTGGAAATAGTTCTGTTGTACAAGGAGTTGACTGGGGAACATACCCGAATGTTAAATCATTTGTTTTCGGATTAAACGTCGAATTTTAAAAATATAAGAATAATAAAAACGATTATTATAAAACATTAAAAAATTATGAAGGCATTTATTTCTAAGATATTAATTCTAATAATATTAATTGTAAACATTACATCATGTAAGGATTTCTTGAACGTAGAGCCGGAGTCTGTCTTTACCGATAATATTATCGGTGGTGAAAACAACGGCGATGGGACTAAATATACTACGAAGCAAGAGATGGACCTTCTTCTCGGAGGTCTGTATTCGGGTTTGAAGACAACAATCTCAAACTATTACAATCTCGACTTGCCGATGCTTACGGATGTACGCTCAGATAACGCTTATTCAGGCTCCATTGAGGGATGGGCGCTTGAACTTGATAATTTCAAAGTAACGCCAAGCAATGTAGTAACAAGCCGAAGTTGGAGTGAACATTTAAGTATGGTAAGTATGGCGAATGTTATAATAAATAATGTTGACTCTATCCCGGATCCTGCAATGACTCAAGCGCTGAAAATCCTCTACAAAGCCGAAGCCAAGATATTGAGAGGAATGATGTATTTTGACCTTGTAAGGTTATATGGACCTGTCCCGCTTGTTCTGAAAGAAACTCCGAACATAACTTCGGAAAATATATCGACAATTTATCCATTGTTATATCCCAGCCGCGAGAGTGAGGATAAAATATACGAACAGATAATCGCCGACCTCGAAGAAGGATCCATGAATGGGCCTGAACCTTATGCGTCCGGAGATAAGTTCAAGCTCACCAAAGCATTCGCCAACGGACTGCTCGCAAAGGTGTATGCTACAATAGACAATAAAAACTGGACAAAAGTCAGCACGTATTGCGACAAGGCGATCGCCGTTGGGTACTCTCTTTTACCTGATTATGAATCACTTTGGAATAATGGGAGTAAAAATACAAATGAATCAATATTTGAGATTACTTATTCGTCGGATTCTCCAAACTGGGGATATATGATGTTCTCCGGTACAGATTGGCGAAAGTTCTGCACGCCATCCCATGACCTGGAAGCTGCTTTTATGGCAGAGGGTGAAAAAGGAGACTTAATCCGCAAAAATAGTTCTATTACAATTGATGCATGCAGTTGGTCTGATTTTTGGCCAGCTACATCATACAGGTTTATGAATAAGATGAGGAACAATGTCAGTAGTTGGATTGTAATGAGATTGGCAGATATATTGCTTTTGAAAGCTGAGGCGTTGATTGAACTCAACGACTTGGCGGGAGCTTCTGCAATCATAAACAGTGTCAGAGGGAGAGTCAATCTTCCTGGATTGACTGAAGCGGATAAAGCCTCAAAAGAATCCATGCGCCTCGCCGTTGAACGGGAAAGACGCCTTGAACTGGCATTCGAAGGTCAGAGGTGGTTTGATTTAATCCGTACAGGTAGAGCGATAGCCGTTATGCGTAATTGTCCCAATTCTAAAGGACAACTTACTTATGCCGGTATAAAAGAGTGGATGCTCATTCTGCCGGTTCCACAAGGAGATCGCGATGTCAATCCTAATCTCGACCAAAATCTCGGATATTAAGGTCAATAACAATTAATAAATATAAAGATGAAAAAATATATTGTATTTCTATCTATCGTTATTACAGTACTTACAGCATGTACGAACGACAAAAAAGGGTCGGCTGTTATTCCGCCTCAAATAACGAATGTTGATTTTTCGGCCGAAAGCTATGCTTTTGGTGAAGAAGTTATTATGACTATACACTCCAAAGGTATAGCTTTGCCCCTATCTACAGTATCCATAAAGTCCATATTGGACGAAAAATATTCTGTAGGTGAAGGTCGTGTGAGAGCTTACGGTTACGATGCCACATCTGAGTATCGCGTCAAAGCGCCATTAATTGCTAAAATGAACAATACGAAAATGAAGTTTTTGATGCAACTTGAAGATATAGAAGGAAACAGTTCCACATCTGAAGCTTCGGTTGAAATTGTACGTCCGATACTGCCTTTATTATATATCGTTATGCAAGATGGTAATATTAAGATAATGAACCGTTCTGCTGTGAATCCTGACATTTTTACGATCCGACTTGACTTGCCCAAAGCGGCTCAAGTGAGGTTTATAAGCCGCTTGGACGAGACGGGTTTCAATTGGGGGTGGAGCGCCGGCGATAATATAATAGTAATCGGAGAGTTGAACAATTTTATACCGCTGGGAAACAGCACAGAAGACAACTACCAGATTGAGTTCAATATTTATGATTTTTCTGTGAAGTGTCAATTGTAAATTTTTGATAAATGAATAAGATTCATAAAGAAATAATAGCCGTAATGACGATGTTGTTCTGTGCGAATTGCTCTTCGGAAGATAGCCCTTCAAAACCACCGGATAAACCTCAGGGCAGCGACGTAAGTATATTGATGACCCTATCCAACCAAACCATTCTGGGGCAACAAATGCCTTCCATAGATTTTGACGAATATATGGCTATTGGCAATAAAAACGTTATTCATCTTGATCTGGCAACGGAATATCAGGAAGTGGATGGATTCGGGGCTGCGCTTACCGGATCCTCGTCATACTTACTTAAAGCCATGTCGCCGGAGAAAAGAGCGAAGGTACTTAAGGAACTGTTCGATCCGGAAGAAGGTTTGGGTATTTCAGTGTTACGGTTGGCAATCGGGGCGTGTGACTACTCACTCGGGTTTTACACTTATTGTGATGTTCCGGGTATCGAAAACTTCGCCATATATAATACCGACAAGACCGATTTGTTGCCGGTGTTGAAAGAGATACTTGCCATCAATCCGAATATAAAAATATTTGCTACCACTTGGTCGGCTCCGAAATGGATGAGGACTGCCGATCAGTGGACAGGAAATAATGGCGCAAGCGGAATCAAGGATGAATATCTCAACGATTTTGCCACATATTATCTTAAATACGTTCAGGCAATGGCAGCCGAAGGCATCAAAATATATGCCATAACTCCTCAGAACGAGCCTTTGAGTAATGGAAATGCCATGTCGATGATGATGACAGCAACTCAGCAGATAGCTTTTATTAAGAGTCTTGGGGCAAAGTTTTCTGCTAACGGCATAACTACCAAAATTATCTGTTTTGACCATAATTGGAATCTTAACCAGTTTGTAAAGGATGTATATTCCGACCCACAAGCATTTGCTATTGCCGACGGTGCGGCATTCCATGCATACGGCGGGAGTTTACAGGGGCAAATTGAAATTAAGAATCAATATCCCACAAAGAATATCTATTTCACAGAACAGTCAGGAGGAGGTTGGGCTCCAGACTTTCAAAACAACTTCAAATGGTGGATGAACAATATTTTTATCGGAGGGATGAACAACTGGTCGAAATGTGTGATTTTGTGGAACTTGATACTTGATGATAAGCATGGACCATTCCTGACGCCCGGTGCAGCCACCAACTGCTACGGATTGCTGGAAACAGGTTCTAATGATACGTATAAGAGATATTCGGAATATTACGTAATGAAACAGATGAGGGGAATAAGAACAGGCGCGATTGTGGTGAAAACTTATGGGTATTCACCCAGTGGATTATCTCGTTTTGCAGTCAAAAATACCGATGGTAGCAAGATATTGGTTGTATTTAACGAGACTGGCGCTGATCAAACATTGACTATTTCCGATGGAATTCATTGTTTTACATATATGGTTAAAAACGAAGCGCTTATAAGTTTTAAATGGAAATAAACAATTATAATAAAAAAAATATGACAAACAAGATTCATTTATTATTTCTATTGTTGTTTTGTATGGCTACGTTCAGCACATGCGAAGACAAACAAGAAACACCCGTATCAAATTATGATGCGGAAAAACCGACCATAGAAAACGTTAGTATTAGCCCATCATCGGGTATTACTTTGACTTCAAAAGTCAATATAAAGGGTCGGGTTTTAGATGACAAAGCTCTCAAAAGTCTGACTGTAAGTATAGTGGACATTACTGGCTCTACCGTTGATTCTGAAAATATTGATTTCGATGTTTTAGAATCCACAAAATTGACAAGTTATGATTTCGATACAAACCTATTATTGAATTATACTCCAATTTCTACAGCCGGAGAGTATAAAATTGTTGTTAAGGTTACTGATAAGCAAGGGAATTTGGCTGAATACAAGTCGGCCCTGAATGTATCCAAACCATCCTTTGATAAACTTTATCTTATGATAGAAGGAAATGCACAAGGTCTTGAGATGACTAAGAATGCCATTAATCCATCTATTTATGAAGTAGTAACCCACTTGTTCGCTGGCGCTAAGATTCGAATAGCATCTCAAAGCAATGGCGGCGGAATTATTTGGGGACTCAAAGACGGAAAATTACTTGAAGTGGGTTCTACAACTCCGGTTGACTTACAACTAACTACCGATGCCACAGATTACAAAATCAGCTTTAATATCGACGAGTTTATGATCATTTTACCCAAGATTAAGGTTAGTTCCTATTACATAATTGGACCTGCTAATAATCCAAATTGGACTATTCTTGGGGCAGAAATAGAAGGCTACAGCGAAGGCGGAATAACCGAGTGGAAAGCTACTGGAGTCGCACTCAACAAAGGTGAATTTAAATTTATTAAGGCTCCAGCAGGGGTAATAGATTTGAATTCAGGAGTAGGGTATGATAATGGATCAATTACGGTTTCTTCAACTTCCACTCCATTATATATTAAAGATGCCGGTACATACGATATTTCATTAAAAATGAACGATGCTACCAATACTATAAATTATATATCAATCTCCAACGATATTCATTCAATCATATACTCATCAAATGACGGAATTACAGTTGATGATGTAAAACAAAATCCGATTACTTTAACCGGTACTCTGCTTACGTCATCTGTAAATGTAGATTATCCTTATTGGTTCAAACCGGCCACAATATTCACTTTAAATAAAGGTGCAACACTTATTGTGCCATCTTCTATATCCCTTTCCGGCGCTACTTACGATGACAGATTTTTCAGTATCTCCGGAAATACAATATCGTATGTCGGTCAATCAGGACAAAGGTGGTCTTTGAATTTTAATTTTCCTGAAAAGGTAATACAATTGGGGAATCCTGATATTACAATGGTAGCGCCGGATGTGCTTTGGATGACAGGCGCAAACTTTTGGGAAACAAATGTTTCGGGAGCAAATGTCATTGCTTGGAATAGATGGTTACCTCTCAAGAGAATAAGTGAGACAAAATATGAATGTAGTATAGCCATACAGAACAGTACTCCTGACCCTGCGTTATTTCGTATAATCGGACAATACAATTGGGGCGAAGCGTTTGGTTGGGTTTATAATGATTATCAGCCACACCTTTTCGCCAGTCCTCTTCCGGAGGGATTATCCGAATGTGCAGCCGATAAAGGAAATTTCCAACTTGATGATAACAACGGCAATATATTTACTTTAGTAGTAGATTTGGCAGGAGGCGAGGGAAAATATAGCATTACATTAACCAAAACAGGGACGTTACCATGAAAAGACTATCGAAAATACTTGGATTATTGTTAATACCTTTTTTATTTTCGTTTTGTAAAAGAACACACAACGTTGAGGTGTGGGTTACGAATAGCGACGGCAGCAAACAACTCGAGCAGGTCCAAAGCACCAGAATGCGTACGGCGGAACAAAAAGTAATTGCAGACTCAGCATTTGTAATTGATATCGACATCGACACGAAATATCAGATAATGATTGGTTTTGGAGGCGCTATATGTGATAACTCAGCTTACGTATTCGATAATTATCTTCAAAGAGAGAGTGTTAATTCTCTCTTTGAAGAACTTTTTTCCTCAAAAGGCATACGACTGAATTATCTTAGGATGATAATGGGATCAACTGACAATTCATTCGATTGGTACACTTACGACGACATGCCGGATGGTTATACAGATGAAAACATGGAGCATTTCTCCATGAAAAAGGATGAAGATGTAATACCGTATTTCCAATTAGCCAAGCAAATCAATTCTGAACTAATGATATTGGGTAGTCCTTGTTCGCCCCCTGCGTGGATGAAAACATCGAAAAATCTGTTCTCTGGAAGTGTAAAGCCTCAATATTATCCTGCCTTGACACGCTACTTTGTTAAATATATCGGAACGATGAAAAGGGATTATAATCTTGATGTGGAAGCGATAACCATACAAAATGAACCATTGTATGAGAAGTATGTGCCGGAACCGCGATATCCGAATATGTACATGCCCGCTGAAGAGCAGCGAGATTTCATAAAAGGTTTCTTGGGTCCCGTGTTCAAAGAGAATAATATAGATACTAAAATCGTAATTTTTGACCACAACTGGGATTTGAATGATTATCCTCTCACGGTTTTGGCAGATTCCGTCGCTTTACAATATGTCTCAGCAACAGGATTTCACTGTTATGGAGGAGGACCGGAACTGATGAAGTCAATTCATGAAAAGTACCCTGAAAAGGATATTTATCATACAGAATGTTCTCTCGGAGGATGGGGTTCACAGGATATGTCGGGTATTATGACATGGCTTGTAGGTGAAGTATTTATTGGTAATATTGAAAATTATACAAGTGTTGTATTGTTGTGGTATATGGCCACTGACGAAAAATCAGGACCCGTTACTAATGGATGTCCTTCATGTAGAGGTTTCGTTACTATTAACTCTCAAACCGGAGAAATTACCCGCAATCCTGAATACTATTTGACAGGTCATTTCTCAAAATTCGTGAATAAAGGCGCAGTAAGGGTTAAATCTACAAATTATCGTGAACATTCGTTACGCAATGTGGCATTCGTCAACCCCGACGGGTCGAAAGTGGTTGTAGCGCTCAATTCTTCGGAAAAATGGCGTTTGCTGGCGCTGCGAGACAAAGAGAAAATGTTTACATACCGTATCGAACCACACTCAACTGTAACATTTAAATGGGAATAGAAGGATAATTAATAGAGATTAAAATGTACTAGTATATACTTATTTATTAAGAAAAAATGTACCTTTGTGCAGATTTAGTGTAGAATTATTATGGTAGATATAAATATTGATTTAAGGGTTAATAAACCTGTGTATAAACAAATTGTTCAATCAATTTGCGATCATATTGATAATGGTACTTTAAAACAGGGCGATAGTATTCCCTCCGTAAATCAAGTGGCTTCAATCTTTAGATTAGCAAGAGGCACTGTTTTTACCGCTTATAACGAACTGAAAGCCTCGGGAATCATAACATCCACTCCGGGGAAGGGATATTTTGTATTGAGTACCAGAACCAAACTTCAATACAACGTTTTCTTATTATTCACTACGTTTTCTCCTTATAAAGAAATATTATACAATGCATTAATCAATCCTTTAAAAGGAAAGTGCAATGTTGATATATATTTTCACCACTACAACATAAGAACATTTGAACAATTGGTCACCCAATATGCAGGTCAATATAATACATTCATTATTATGCCTATGGTACACGAACGGGTTCCTGAGATTTTATCAATATTAAATTCTCAATCGGTATATTTATTAGATTTGGGATTTAAGGAATATGGTAGCCGGTTTTCAGGCGTTTATCAAAATTTCGAAAATGATATTTATCAAATATTAAAATCAAATTTGCACCTCGTTCGTAAATATCGTCGTTTATTTTTAGTTTTTCACGATGATTTCAGATCCAAAGAGATTCAAACCGGATTTAATCGCTTTGCCATGGAATCGCCTATCGAAACGGGTGTCGTCACAATCGGACAACATCATGATATTCGGCTAAATGATGCTTATATTACTGTGGAAGACACTGATATGGTGTCTATTATTCAAGATGCCAAGCAAAAGAAATGGGAAATCGGTAAGGATATCGGAATACTTGCTTACAATGAAACAGCATTAAAAAGTGTTATTTCAGACGGAATTTCTACCATTTCCACCGATTTTAACTTAATGGGTAAACAAATGGCAGAAATGATTCTAAATAGGGAACAAAAAACCATTGAGAATATATTTACTATGGTCGATAGAAAATCATTTTAAATTCATGAAAGTGTATGAGAAAAATAGTGACAATCATTTTTTATTTCTGCTCCTTCTTGCTTTTTGCACAACAAGAAGGCAGAACGGTTATTCCCCTGAACGGCGAATGGGAATTTGATCAAACGAAAACCGCATTTCCGCCCGCAAAATATACTCGAAAAATACCTGTTCCGGGGCTAATCCATTTGGCTGTTCCGCCTGTTGCGGATTACGACAAGTTTTTTCAGCGTCCCGTAAAAAATACCGAAACGGTGGAACAACACAACTTTCTGGAAAGTATGGATTACACGCCGATGTATAATTGGTACAGACGGACAATCAAAATAGATAAAAATTTAAGCGACAAACAATTGTTTCTGACCATCAAGAAAAGCCAATACGTAACCGTGGTATATGTGAACGGAATGTTGATGGGACGCTCGATTGAATGTTATACGCCTATAGACCTTAATATTACCAATGCCGTAAAGTTTGGCGAAGAAAATGAAATACTGATTCAGGTGGGCGATCGCGCCTGGCTCCCGAGTGAAGCCGCCGGAAGTACCGACAAAGAAAAGATTCATTATCTGCCGGGTATCTGGGATGATGTTTTTATTTCGGCAACGGGAAAGCTTCGTGCCGACCGAGTGTTGTTCCTGCCTTCGTTGGCACAAAAATCCGTTACTGCGAAAATCCTTGTCCGTAGCGCTTATCCGCCGCAGATGACTTATGGCGCTCCGATGGAAGATTCCTGTCGAATGGAATTTACCATCAAAGAAAAGAAAAGCGGGAAAACGGTTGCAACTCAAACTTTAACGGGACGAGCGAAAAGGGATAACAGAACGTATTTTGAATTGAATATACCCGTCAAAGACCCGGTTGCCTGGTCGCCCGAAAATCCTTTTCTATATGAAGGTGAAGTTAAAATATATGATCATGACCGACTGGCTGACACTTATCCCGTAAGTTTCGGAATGCGGGATTTTTCCGCCGAAGGCAGAGCTTTCATGTTGAACGGCAATCAATATTACTTGAGAGGCACGAACATCACTCTTCAACGATTTTTTGAAGATCCCGATTGCGGAAATTTGGTATGGGATCGGGAGTGGGTGAAAAAGATGCTGATAGACATACCTAAATCCATCGATTGGAATGCCATGCGAATCTGCGTGGGAATTGTTCCCGACTTTTGGTACGACTTGTGCGACGAATACGGCATTGTTTTGCAAAACGAATGGTTTTACTGGCAGAATCACGGTTGGGATGAGCAGGTGCGCCGTGAATATACCGATTGGGTTTGGAGCGACGGAAATCATCCGAGCATCGTTATTTGGGACGCAATCAACGAAAATTGGGATTCGTTTATCGGAAATACATTGATTCCCGAATTAAAAAAATTAGACCCTACCCGCGTGTGGGATGCCGGCTATATGACGGCTGATGAAATGGGCAAGAACGATGAAATGGACGAACCGCATCTCTATCGGGCGCTGACGCTCATGCCCGCCAATGAGGTGAATGAATATTTTGAAAAACATCCTTACAATTTAGGAGATTTGGATTATTGGGGCGATTACTCAAAAGTTTTGGAAGCCAAAGTTCCGCAATTGGTTAATGAATACGGATGGATTTGGCTATGGCGCGACGGTCGCCCTTCTAAATTGACGGTGAATAATTACAATTACTTTCTCGGCGAAAATGCAACTCCCGATCAACGCCGCGAGATGCAAGCCTACTGGCTGCAATTGGAAACGGAATGGATTCGTGCCGAACGGTCGATTGCCGGAGTGTTGGCATTTTGTTATTTAACGAATAACTATGGTTTTACCGGCGATTGGTTTATGAACAACATCAAGGATTTGGAAATATCCCCTACCCTGAAATGGTTTCAACACTGTTTTGCACCGCAAGCGGTATTTATCAACTTGGTCGATCAAAGGTATATGAAGCATATCGCTCCTCACATGCCTGGCAGTAGCCTGCTTTTCAATCTTGTGGGAGTAAATGATTACAATTCTCCGGCAACGGGAAAAGTTGTATTAAAACTCATTAACAGTAAAGGAAAAGTGGTCGTGCAACAGGATATGACCATTCATATTGATCCGTTCGGGAAGAAAACGCTTTCCTGCAAGATAAAGTTGCCCAAAGAAAAAGGCGGCTATCTGTTGGCTGCGGAATATTTTCCGCAAGGAAAAAATCAACCTGTCGTCAGCCGGCGATACCTGAAAATTGGAGACTCTTCGAATGAACAATATGCATTTTACGAACTTAAACCGTAGATTAAATTTTAAAAATGCAAAAATCCAATTACGATAAATTTCCTTCCATAGCGGTAACTCCCCAAGATGATGTTTGCTATCGCGGATGGACAACTATTTGCAAGCAATTGAATCGTTTTCTGTCTGAATTGAATACAAGGCTGAAATACTTGGTGATTGATTGCTACAACGGCGTCATTGATTCCGAAGTGAAAACTTCGTTGATGCAAAGATTACAATACGTTAAATTTGTTGATACTTCGACGGTGATGCTCCCTGCCGGACAAATAAATGCTTTTTTCAAAGATGACATTACGGATGATGAGATTTTTGGATACAAAACCCGTTATAATATAGATGCCTACTTCGATTCAGAAAAAGTAGAGCGTCTTCACGAAGAGTTATCTGCTATTGAGGAAGGCATAGTCGTTGTTTACGGAATAGGCGCTGCTTTTGTTTCTCCTCATATCGATTGCTTGGTATATGCAGATATGGCACGCTGGGAAATCCAGATGCGTTTTCGCCGGAATGAGGCTTGGAACGTTGGGGTGGACAATCGCAACGAGAGAGCATCCCTGAAATATAAACGAGGCTTTTTTGTGGATTGGCGTATCTTGGACCGGCATAAGAAACAGATTATTGATACATGGGATTATGTCTTGGATACCAATAAGCAAAACGACCCCAAAATGACTACCGGAGAAGCAGTGAGAAATACGCTGAAGCAAACAGTTAGCCGACCATTTCGTGTCGTTCCTTTTTTTGATCCGGGTCCATGGGGGGGACAATGGATGAAAGAAGTATGCGACCTTGATCGTGAGATTATCAATTTTGCATGGTGTTTCGATTGCGTTCCGGAAGAAAACAGTTTATTGCTGAAATTCAGTAATGCCTTGTTTGAAATTCCGTCGATAGACTTGGTGTTCTATCAACCGCACCAACTGCTTGGCGAAGCGGTTCACGGACGATTCGGAGATGAATTTCCGATCCGTTTTGATTTTCTCGATACGATGGGCGGCGGAAATCTGAGTTTACAGGTACATCCATTGACGGAATATATACAGGAAAAGTTCGGTATGAATTACACCCAAGATGAAAGTTATTATCTGATGGATGCTGAACCCGACGCTTTTGTTTATCTGGGGTTGAAAGAAAATATTAATCCCAATGCTATGTGTGATGAATTGAGAGAATCTTTAATTAGTGGAAGATTTGATGTCGAACGCCACGTAGGAAAATATCCGGTAAAGAAACACGATCATGTTCTGATTCCTGCCGGGACGGTGCATTGTTCGGGGAAAAACAGTATGGTACTCGAAATCAGCGCTACTCCTTACATTTTCACTTTCAAATTGTGGGATTGGGGACGCCTTGGTTTGGATGGCCTTCCGCGTCCCATCAATATCGAACATGGTTGTCATTCCATTCAATGGGATCGCACAGAAAATTGGGTAAAGAAAAACCTCCTGAATCATACGAAAGAGATCAACAGCGGCGAAGGTTGGCGGGAAGAATCAACCGGATTGCATGAACGTGAATTTATAGAAACCCGCCGTTTTTGGTTTACAAAGAAAACATCCCACCATACCCGCAATGGCGTGAACGTATTAAACTTGATTGAAGGCAGGGAAGCGATTGTGGAAAGTCCGCAAAACGCCTTTGAGCCTTTTGTGGTTCACTACGCCGAAACGTTTATCGTTCCCGCCGGCGTGGATGAATATACGATACGACCCTATGGCGAATCAGAAGGAAAAGAATGTGGAATCATTAAAGCATACATACGATGAATTTTGACCCTGGCTTTAATATTACGCACATCCCACACCCGCAGGGCTTCCTTTACGGCGATGATTGTTTCGGTCCGGAGGTTGAAAACAGACGATTGGACGATATTAGGAGTAGCCTTCGCGATCCCGGATGCGAAGGACCGGCGATTGTTTATTCCATCGCCATGGATGTAGGGAAAAAGATGCACCGCACTTTGCTGGAGAAAAAACATCTGCTCTACGGCGTAGTCATGTATGCGGCAGGCAGACTTGGCGATGAGCCAATTCGCAGTCAGGGACATATACATAAAATATCGCCGCTAAGCCTGCATTCGACGCCCGAAGTCTATGAAATTTGGGAAGGCGAAGGAATCATCTACATGCAAGAATCCGGCGATGATTTCCCCGGAAGATGCTTTGCCGTAAGCGCCAAAGTGGGTGAAGTGGTGATTGTTCCGCCCGGATGGACGCATGCAACGATTAGCGCCGACCCGACTACCCCAGTGGTGTTTGGCGCCTGGTGTGATCGCGAATACGGTTTTGTCTATGATAAAGTAAGAGCACATCATGGGATAGCCTGGTTTCCGTTGTTTGACCGGAACGGCAAACTCCGATGGGAAGCTAATCCCAATTACACGAAATCAGAACTAATCTGTAAATCGCCGGAGCCCCATCCCGAATTGGACATTGTTCCGGGAGAACCCATTTATTCAACTTTTGAACGAAATCCTGATACATTTCTGTATGTTCCTTATCCACAATGCAAGGAAGAGGTATGGCAAAATTTTATTCCATAAATAATATGACTAATAAAAAGTACAACAAGAATTTTGTGATTGTTATTGCAGTCATTGCTGCAACCGGAGGACTTCTTTTCGGATTTGACACGGGAGTTATTTCAGGCGCTATTCCCTTTCTGCAAAAATATTTTTCGATAGGCGATTCGGTTATCGAAACCATCACCACTTCCGCATTGATTGGAGCCATACTCGGAGCTATACTCGGCGGACAGCTTACGGATATGTTGGGGCGAAAAAAAGTGATTTTAGCATCTGCCATCCTTTTTGCCGGCGGGGCTGTTTGGTCGGGGATGGCGGCAACGCCGGGAAATCTTATTACCGCACGGCTTTTGTTGGGTATTGCCATAGGCGTATCCTCTTTTGCCGTTCCGCTTTATATTGCCGAAATAGCTCCTGCAAAAAAACGGGGAGCGCTTGTTTCAACATTTCAATTGCTGATTACGGTTGGAATACTCGCTTCTTATATCAGCGACCTTGCAATCGCTGATGACTCAAATGCCGGATGTTGGCGAATGATGTTTTATGTCGGGGTAATTCCGGCAATTGTATTGCTCGTGGGCATGATTTTCCTTCCGGAAACGCCACGCTGGTTGATGCAAAAAGGACGGGAAACCGAAAGTAAAGCCGTTCTCGAACGGATTGAAGACCCTGAAGCGCTTGATAAGGAATTGAATCAAATAAAAGTTGAGATTGAAAAAAGTAAGAACCAGTCCGGTTGGCGAGAACTGTTACAACCTTGGATGCGGACACCGCTGTTCATTGCCATAGCTATCATGTTTTTTCAACAGGTTGTCGGCATCAATACGGTAATCTATTATAGTCCCAAAATCTTTTTGATGGCAGGATTCGAAGGAAATATCGCCGCTATCGGAGCATCGGTCGGAGTGGGTGTCGTCAATTTACTTGCCACCCTTATTTCCGTTTATTTTGTAGATAGAATCGGCCGGCGAAAGTTATTTTTTATTGGTCTCACAGGGATAACGCTTTCGCTGATGTCGTTGGGATTCTGTTTTCTCTTCCAACAAAATTTAGGCAATGCCGGTAAATGGACGTCTGTCGTGTTGGTATTTCTGTATATAGCCTTTTTTGCCATCAGCATCGGACCACTTGGATGGTTGATTATATCCGAAATCTTTCCTCAAAAAGTGCGCGGTTTGGGTGCGTCAATCGGCTCATTGTCTGTATGGGTTTTCAATGCCATCGTTACATTTACATTCTTCAAAATTGTCAATACGCTAACCGTCAAGGGTACAGAAATCTTTGTCGGAGGAGAAAAGTTGGGAAATCCAGCCGGAGCATTTTTCCTTTATACCATTATCGCCGTTTGTGCGTTGGTCTGGGGATATTATTTCTTACCGGAAACCAAAGGCGTTTCGCTGGAAGCCATCGAAAATTTCTGGCGAAAAGGAGGAAAACCTCGGTTATTAAAACACATAAAACAATAATAATGACAGGTTTATTAATAATAAATAATAATATAATAAAACATGAGTCAGATTAGTATATCTGAAAATATTTTCAGCGGAAAAGATTTGAGCGGCAAGGAAATAGAGCATGCGACCCGAACGTTGGGAGATATTCGGTCTATTTTTGAACAGGGCGATCAAATAACAGAGCAACAAGCCAACGATATTGCTTATACCGTAAGCAGTTACATGCCTGTGAAAGAAGGAACGCCTGGCGGATTGTTTTTCGGGGTCACCAATCTATACCCCGGTCTTGTTGGCGATGAATATTTCATTACCAAGGGACATTTTCATGTCAACCAAGATTCTGCCGAAATTTATTGGGGTATAGAAGGAGAAGGTGTACTTATCCTGATGGATGAACAAGGCGCCATCAAAGGCGAATGGATGTTCCCAGGAAGTTTGCATTATATCTCCGGTCGAATGGCTCACCGCGTCGCCAATGTTTCGGATTCAATACTCAGTTTCGGAGCTTGCTGGCCTGCCGATGCAGGGCACAATTATGAAGCCATTGAACAAAGTGGATTTACAGCTCGGTTAAAAAAAATAAATGGAACGCCTCAATTTGTATGAACAAGTATGCCATAGGAATAGATCTGGGAGGAACTATCATTAAGATGGGAATTGTGTGGGAAGGTAAAGTCATTGTTTCCGGCATCCTGAAATCCGATTCCGGAAATGGACTTGGAAGAAAACTTCCGGAAATCGAAACTGCCTTAAAAGAAATGCTCAGGGAGCGACAAATTCCAAGTTCGAGTATTGCTGGAGTTGGAATCAGTTTTCCCGGATTGGTCGATTCATCCCGTAGCGCTGTCTTGTCAACCAATGCTAAATATGACGATGCTCCCGTATTAGATTTAAAATCATGGGCGCAGAATTGTTTTGGAGGAAAATTCTATTTGGATAACGACGCTCGCATGGCAGCAATAGGCGAATGGCAATACGGAGTAGCCAAAGGTTGCGACAATTTGGTAATGATGACTATTGGTACAGGCATTGGCTGTGGAGTGATCATCGAAGGAAAATTACTTAAAGGCGTACACTTTCAAGCCGGATGTCTGGGCGGACACTTGACAGTCGATTATAAAGGGAGAC
>Ga0209629_10000133_pt1 | contig 34154 bp, 30 predicted proteins | sample TergutCu122P5_FD_187286 | JGI IMG/M metagenome (GOLD analysis project Ga0209629, IMG submission 187286) | Cubitermes ugandensis P5 segment gut microbial communities from Kakamega Forest, Kenya - Cu122 P5 (SPAdes) (version 2) | ecosystem: Host-associated > Arthropoda: Insects > Digestive system...
TGAATGTGGACAAACGCCTGCGGCAGGAAGAAATCGACAAAATCACCTACGAAAGCGCTTCGGAGATGATGCACTCGGCTTCGTTCGGGCAATTGATTATTCTGATTGTTTTTATCCCGATTCTTTCATTGGTCGGCGTGGAAGGGAAAATGTTCCGTCCGATGGCTTTGACTTTCAGTTTTGCCGTAATCGGCGCAATGATTCTCTGTTTTACCTACGTGCCTGTGGTTTCTTCTTTAATTCTGAAACCGCATAAGGAAAATAAAAAATCAATTTCGGCTTGGCTAATTAATCTTTTACATACAACTTATCGTCCTGCAATAACTTGGGCATTGAAAAATGCAAAGCTGATAGTTGTGTTATCGGTTTTGGCAGTGTTAGTCACAGTGTTTGTTTACAACAAAATGGGCGGCGAATTTATTCCTCAGTTAGACGAAGGCGATTTTGTGATTCAACCCGTATTAAAAACGGGAACGACTTTGACGCAAACCATTGCTACAACTACGAAAATCGAACAAATCCTGCTCAAGCAGTTTCCCGAGATTACACAGGTGGTCAGCCGAATTGGAGCGGCGGAAGTTCCCACCGACCCGATGTCGATGGAAGAAACCGATATCATTATTCGCTTGAAACCCAAAAGCGAATGGGTTTCGGCAAAGACCAAAGCAGAGTTGGCTGAAAAAATAAAGACGGCTTTGGAAGTATTTCCCAATATGGATATTGAATTTACCCAACCCATCGAAATGCGTTTCAATGAATTGATTTCCGGCTCGCGCAACAATATTGCCATCAAAATATTCGGTGAAGATTTAACTGTTTTAGCCCGAAAAGCCGAAGAAATAAAAGCGGCAATCACGGATGTTAAGGGCGCGGCGGATATTATTGTTGAAAAAACAGAAGGACTGCCGCAAATGATGGTCAAATACGACCGTGCGAAAATTGCCCGCTACGGCTTGCAAATATCCGAATTGAACGACTTGATTACGCTCGGCTTTGCAGGAAAAGCCACAGGAAATCTTTTTGAAGGGGAAAAACGTTTCGACATTGTTTTGCGTTTCGATTCCGCCAGCCGCAGCGACATTGAACATCTTCGCAATATGTACGTTCCGTTGCCTTCAGGCGGACAAGTCCCTTTGCGCGAAGTCGCCGATATTCAATATACCGAAGGTCCTGCCAAAATTTCACGCGACAATACGCAACGCCGCATCTTCGTTGGCGTGAACGTCCGTGATCGCGATATGCAAAGCGTTGTAGATGATATTGAAAAAGTGATTAATCAAAAAATAACTTTGCCGCCGGGCTATACAATAACTTACGGCGGACAGTTCGAAAATCTGCAAAGCGCAACCAAACGGCTGAAAGTTGCCGTTCCGATTGCTTTAGCTCTGATATTCATATTATTATATTTTGCGTTTACTTCAATGAAAGAAACAATTATGGTTTTTTCCGCCATTCCGCTGGCGGCTGTTGGCGGCGTCTTTTCGCTGCTGATTCGCGGATTGCCGTTTAGTATTTCTGCCGGAGTGGGATTTATCGCCCTGTTTGGTATAGCGGTGTTGAACGGCATTGTTTTAATAGAACATTTCAAAAAGTTGCAAAAAAGCAGCAGGGAAGATTTTGATTCGTTGATAATTCACGGTGCGATTGACCGCCTGCGACCTGTCGCTCTCACGGCAGGCGCCGCCGCTTTGGGTTTTCTTCCGATGGCTGTTTCCACTCACGCAGGCGCAGAAGTACAGCGTCCGCTGGCGACTGTCGTTATCGGCGGCTTGATTACATCCACTTTTTTAACAATGATTGTGTTGCCCGTACTTTTCAAATTGGTGGAAGGGCGGGACTGGAAATTTCCGAGAATCCACAAAAGAATTAAAAAAACTGCCGTATTATTTGGATTGATTTTAGGAGCTTCTACTATTGTTTCGGCTCAAAACCGGGAATTGGACAATCTGATTCAAACGGCTCTCAACAATAACAAAGGGATTCAGTCGATGCAACTGCAAACTGAACAGTATAAAGCCAATATCAATTCGGCATTTTCATTTGATAAAACTTCTGTTTATTACGGCTATGACCAAAACAATATCGCTCCGAACGATTTGCCGCTGAAAGTGATAGGAGCAAGTCAAAGTTTTCTGTTCCCGACCGTATATTCATCTCAATATAAAATTAATAAATCCGAATGGAAAATTGCCCGGAACAATTACGAAATTGCCCGCAATAAATTGGCGCTTAACGTTTCTTTGGTCTATGAACAAATTGTGTGGATTCAGCACAGGGAGAAACTTCATCAATATTTAGACAGTTTGTATGGTAATTTTGCGCGAGCGGGTGCAAGGAAATTTGAACTGGGCGAATCGAACTATTTGGAAAAGATTACCGCAGAGGCAAAATCGAAAATGATACATACTTCGCTGATGAAAATTGCGCAGGAGAAAAAAGCGGCTTACGAACAACTGATGGCTTTGTTGCAGACGCAAGACAACGTGACGATTGCGAATAATCAAATGGAAATAGTAAATATTCCGTCGGATAATGTCGTCCGAAATTTGTATCAAAACAAACTCGAAAATACGACATCGCTCTATCAATCCCAACTCAATCTGGAACGAAACCATTGGTTGCCGGACATCAATCTGGAATATTTTCGAGGAACCAATGCTCTGATGCGAGGTTCAATGTATGGTTTTCAAGTTGGGCTGTCATTCCCTATCTTTTTCAGCGGAAATGCAGCGAAAAACAAAGCCGCCAAATTCGGAGTGATGCAATGGGAACAGCAACGGCAAAATCAGGAAACGCTGATGAACAGTTTTATTGCTCAAAAGAAATCCGAACTTGGACAAAAGCAGGAAGCCATCCATTACTACAATGAATCGGGCAAAGCGCTTTCGGACGAAATAATCAAAACTGCTGAAAAAAGCTATCGCAACGGTGAAATCGACTTTTTCCAATACATCCAAAGTTTGGAAAACGCAACCTCCATTCAATTGGATTATTTGGATAACTTGCTGCAATACAACCAATCGTATTTGCAGTTGCATTATTTTGATTATAATGAATAAATAACTGAAACTATGACAAAAGGTACGAGTATTAAATTATTTGAAGAAAAGAAAGTTCGTTCCGTTTGGGACAGCGAACAAGAGAAGTGGTACATTTCCATCGTGGATGTAATTGAAGTGTTGACCGAAAGTCCTAATCCTCGCAAGTATTGGAGCGTTTTGAAAACCCGTCTGAAACAAGAGGGAAGTGAGTTGACTACAAATTGTAGTCAACTGAAAATGCAATCTTCCGACGGTAAATATTATAAAACAGATGTCGCTGATGTAGAGCAGCTTTTCCGATTGATACAATCGATTCCGTCGCCGAAGGCAGAGCCATTTAAGTTATGGCTTTCGCAACTTGCCCGCGAACGGCTGGAAGAAATTGACGACCCCGAACAGGGTATTGAACGGCTTATGGAATATTATCATCGGAAAGGTTATTCCGACAACTGGATAAATCAGCGACTTAAAAGTATTGAAGTGCGTAAGGAACTCACAGATGAATGGGAACGGCGAGGGGTGAAAAAAGGTCAGGAATATGCTGTACTGACGGATATTATTACACAAGCGTGGTCGGGATTTACAACTAAACAGTATAAACAACACAAAGGATTGAAGACAGAAAGTTTACGCGATAATATGACTAATTTGGAACTCGTTCTCAATATGCTTGCCGAAGCATCAACCACCGAAATATCAAAAGAAAAAAATCCGGTTACGTTCACAGAAAATGCGAAAGTAGCAAAACAGGGAGGTTCTGTTGCTGAGGCAGCACGACAAAAACTCGAATTGGAATCAGGGAAAAAGGTAGTTTCAAAACTCAACGCAAAAAACTTGAGGTCAATTAAATAAAAAAATAATTAACTATGACAAAAGAAACGAGTATTAAATTATTTGAAGAAAAGAAAGTTCGCTCTGTTTGGGACGAGGAAAAGAATGAATGGTATTTTTCGGTAGTGGATGTTGTCGGTATTTTATCTGACCAACTCACACAAGATGGTGCACGAAATTATTGGAAGGTGCTGAAAAAAAGACTAATAGAAGAAGGGAATAAACCGGTTACAAATTGTAACCGGTTGAAATTACTTGCGCAAGATGGTAAAATGCGTCTTACTGATGTTGCTAACACAGAGCAACTTTTCCGTCTTATTCAATCCATCCCTTCCCCAAAGGCTGAACCGTTTAAAATATGGATGGCTCAAGTTGCCAAAGAACGTATAGACCAACTGCAAGACCCTGAATTATCTATCGAACAGGCAATGACGGATTACAAACGGCTCGGTTATTCGGATAATTGGATTAATCAACGCCTGAAAAGCATTGAAATTCGCAAGGATTTGACAGACGAATGGAAAAAACGAGGCTTGCAGGAAGGACAGCAGTTTGCCACGCTCACAGATATTATAACCAAAACTTGGTCTGACAAAACTACCAAAGAATACAAACGCTATAAAGGATTGAAAAAAGAAAATCTGAGAGATAACATGACCAACACCGAATTAGTACTTAATATGCTTGCTGAACTTTCTACTAAAAATATTTCTGAAGCCTCCAATCCGGAAACTTTTGGCGAACATGCACAAGTCGCAGTACAAGGCAGTGAAATTGCACGAAATGCGCGCCGTGAATTGGAACTAAAAACAGGTAAATCGGCAATTTCATCATTGAACGCAAAATCACTTAAAAATAGTAACATTAACGAAATAGAAAATAATTAACTCCAAACTCAATATCCTATTTATGAAACATCATCTTACGACATCAATTTTTGCTTTCTGCTTAATCGTTTCCCTGTTTTCTTGCAAAAAAGGGAAACCGGCAGAAGAAAGCGCAGACGCATCGCTCATTCATATTACCAAAGCGCAGTTCGACCATGTAAATATGCAAACGGGCGCTTTGTATAAAGTCAATTTTACCGAAGAAATCAAAGAACGTGGAATGGCCGATGTTCCTCCGCAAAGTAAAGCAACAATCTGTCCATTGGTAAGCGGCTCTGTCAAAAGTATTTTTGTCCACATGGGCGACCGAGTGAATAAAGGACAAGCCTTATTAAGTTTTGAGGGGTCTGAAATTATCGACTTGCAACAGTCGTATTTGGAAATTTCCGAACAATTAAAATCGTTGGAAGCAGAATACAAACGACAAAAAGACCTTTTCGCGGAGAAAATTTCTTCCGAAAAACTTTTTCTTGAATCGGAAAGTAATTACAAAAAAACCGTAGCTGTATGCGAGGGATTGAAACAGCAACTTTTGTTGTTGAACTTAGATATCGGAAACATTATGCAAGGAAAAATTTCCTCTTCCGCCGTCATTTATGCACCGATTGCCGGAGATGTTATTCGAGTCAATGCCGATATCAGCAAATTCATTCAACCATCTGATGTTGTTGCTGAAATTGTCGATACCAAGCAACTCCAATTATATTTATCTGTTTTCGAAAAAGATATTGTATCAATCCATCCGGGACAAAAAGTAATTTTTTCCCTGCCTAATTTGCCTGATCAACGGTTTACCGCAACGGTAAGTATAGTGGGGAAAGCCATTGACCAAAAAGATCGCACTGCTATTGTGCAAGCGCAACCGACCGACGATGCAAAAGCTGCATTGCTTACAGGAATGTATATAGATGCAGGAATTGTTACCGGCTCAAAGACTGTATGGGCAGTTCCGATGGATGCACTGATAATAGAAGATGACAGCAATTTCTTGCTTCTGTTGCAGTCCGCCGATAATAATGAATATGTTTTCCGTAAAGTGAAAGTTCAAACAGGCATACGAAACGGAGATGAAATGGAAATTATACCGAATGAGTCTGTTACGCCTTCTTCGGTCATCTTGCTGAAAGGAGTGTATAATGCGGTATAATCCGGTTAATACTTCCGTTTCACATACGAAATAGTTACTTCGTAATCATCTAAAAGAAAATCGATTATTCCGAAAACAGCTATTTCGGTGTCAGTAGTATCGAAGAGCAATTGAAGATAGGTTATTATTCGGTTCATATCGGGGTTTTCATTGACAAAGCAAAGGGTTTCTCCTTGAATCTTGTTTTTTATTGCTATCTCACCTAACAGAATATTCGGTAAAGTATAAACAAAAACAGCGGGAGCCGGAAAATACCGTTTAGGGTCGGCAATAGATTGCCGGTGTTTCAAATCGGTGTCTAATGAAGAAGTGGAAGTGCAAAAGACTAAAGCTATTTTACTTTTATCGCAAATTTCACAATCCGGAATCTCTTTTCGTAAATATTCAAAAGCGACAAATCCCAATTTACAGAAATCATCCATTTTGTAAAACTTCGGATAATCGATTGGCAAGTTTTTAAATGCCGATCGGATAAAATCGTGGAAAGACAAATCCCGATCTGTTTCAAACAAAATAGTTTCGTTACGTTTAATTTGATTGTTTCGGATGGTGTAGGTGTTTTTGGAGAAGAGGCAGAAATGAGGCCCGGATTGCTTTGAACTTCGTTTTCGCAATGATGCGGTGCGACAATTTGAAACATCCTCTTTTGATTTATCGGTCAAAATAATAGCGCTGTTGAATCCTCCGAATCCCGATGCTGTTTTCATCACTGTATGCAATTCTGCTTTCCGGTGTTCTTTGACAACATTTAAAGGTTCTGATGTTCCGAGTGTTTCAAAACCCTTTGTACCATACAGAATTTGATTTCGAAGCGATTCGATGCAAACAATGGTTTCAATCACTCCGGAGGCTCCCAAAGTATGACCGAAATAACCTTTCAAACCATTAACCGGCACATCGGATAATTGAGATAATCGTAAAGCTTTCGATTCCATATCGTCGTTGAAAACCGTGGCTGTGCCATGTAAATTGATAAAATCAATTTCCGAACGGTCAACACCCGTATATTTCAACGCATTTTCGATCGCCAAACTCAAGCCGTCGCCTGTTCGTGACGGCCCGGAAATATGGTTGGCATCGTTGGTGGTTGCTCCGCCGAGTATGCGTATTTCTTTTGTTCCCGTAAGGTTTTTTTGGTTATTTGTCAACACGATGGTTCCCACTCCTCCGCCGATTGAAAGGCCGTTTCGTCGAGCGTCAAAAGGCCTGCATGGCTCCGGGCTGATGGATTGAAACGATTCAAATCCGGAAACAACAAATGGTGTAGCAAAATCAATCCCCGTAACTACGATGTTTTCAATAATACCGGCTTCCAGCAACCGACTTGCCGTATGTAAAGCGGTAACTCCGGAAACGCAGGCATTTGAAACAACCACCGGTTTGTTTTTCATCATGAAATAATCGGCAATTCGTTGAGCGGTATAGCCTAAATACACTTCTTTTTCCGGAGGAATCTTTCCACTTAAACCTGCAATATTTCCTTTTGTCGTAGATAATATCAAAAGATTCTCTTTTTTAGACAAATCGAGGGAGGTAGTTTGCAGTGCGGAAAGGATGGATTGGATGGCGGTGGATTCGGTGAGGTTGTACTGTGTCATTGCGGGCATAGCGTAGCGATGACCCGCAATCCCCTGATAAATACACTCGATATTCTCCGCCGTAGTAGCTCCCAACGGACTGATAATATTATCACAAACAATATAAACCGGTTTTCGTTCGGTCATTCTATTTTCCACTTCTTTTTCCATTCCGTATAAAAATCGGGATTTTGCAAAACCAATCGATTCTTTTCATCCAAGAAAACCTGCAAGGTATAAGCTGTGACTACAATGTCGCCTTGTTCATTATAAATCGTATAATCGAAATGAATTTTTGCAGCTTCGGTGGGAATATAGCGAGTTTCTACAAGAATCGTTTCACCCATGGTAACCGGCTTCTTGTATTCGATCCGTAAATCAACGATAGGTGCTTTATAGCCGGCTTTATATATTTCCCGGTAGCTGATTCCGGCGTAACGGGCGCCAAAATCTTCCCGTCCGTCCTCCATGTATTTAACGTAATTCCCGTGCCAGGCAATATTCATTGCATCCACTTCGCTGAATCGGATTTTACATCGGGTAGTATGAACCAAAGGCGATGCCGTTGTTTTTTTCTTCATGACTGTTTGTCTAAAAATATTTTCATCTCTCCTTTCGTAACAAGATTCCGGTTAGCTTCTACTTCAACCGAAACCAAAGTAATATCAAATACTTCCTGAAGAACGGTTATTGTGGTAAACAGTCGTTGTCCTGCATGCGGGAGATGCAAAATTTTCATATTTTTTATTGCTCCGATATATCCTATCGGAACGGGAAGTTGATGCCGACGGAAATAGTATCCGACGCGAAGTGCGCAAGATTGGGCAATGTGTTCGACAATTCCTGCTTCGCTCAACAAACCGTTTTCGACTAAGATGTTGTCTTCTTTTATCGTAAGTCCTGAAAAAGACTTTTTATCCTCGATTCCATAGAAAGCGTCAACCATTATTATCGGTTCTCGTTGAGGGATGTATTCTTTAATTTCTTCTCCTGCTATCAAGGCTTCCGTAAATATTCCCATAATAATCCTTTCTTTTTTCTTTTCAGTTTGAACGCTTGCAGTTCTTGCTCCGAAACGTCGCCCGGAAAGATCCAGGCTTTTCCTGTTTGTTGTGCCCGCGTTCGTAAAGTTGTCGAGTCGAAATCCGGTGAAATGTAAAAACGCGGTTCCAATAAAGAATCATCTGCCGATATGATTCCATCGCGGATAGCGTATTGCTGTAAAATCGTACCCGGATAGATTCGCATTCCGACGAAAGGGAACAATACTGTGTATCTCAAGCGTTTTGAATTTTCAAACGTTTCGTCTAAAGTTCGATCGGTTTCGCCGTAACCACCTAATATCAAAAAATGAGCATAAAATACATTGTGTTTCAGCGCTAATTCCGATGTTTTCAAAACAGTGTCAAATGTAAAACTTTTTCCGTAATTTTTCAATTGGCTATCGGAAAAAGATTCGCTTCCGAATTCAATATGCGTTAAGCCCGATTGTTTGTACAAGTCCATTTCTTCATCAGTCAGATTAGACGGAGAGAAATATGCTGCCCAACGAATGTTCAGATTTCTTCGAATCATTGTTTCCGCCAGTTGCATTGTTTTTTTTCGGTCGAGATTAAACAGTGAATCGGTGAAGAAAATGTAATCGGCGTTTTTCTCCTTTTTCAAGCGTTCGATGTTATTAACAATTTCGTCAATATCCAATGTACGGACACGCGGGCCTTCAATCAGCGGATAGGAACAGTAAATACATTGGTGGTAACAACCTCTTTTCGTCTGAATATTCAACATTCCGCTATGTTTCCAATAATAGTCAATCCAATCGTTGTCGTAGCAGACCGTCAGCTTGGATGCAAATGTTCGACGGGGATTCAGGATTATTTTTCCCTGTTCCCTAAAGAGCAAGCCTTCAATATGTCGGTAATCCCTGTTATTTTCCAAACAAGCGATTAATTCGGTCAAAGCGATTTCGCCTTCTCCTTTGATTGCATAATCGGCGTGCAAGCGTTGGAATAAAATTTCGGCATACAGCGAAAAACCGGCGCCTCCCAAGATAAGTGGCGCTTGGGAGTGCTTTTTTATCAAGGAAATGATTTGCTCATACTCCGCTATAAAACCGGTAGGATCAAAAGAATTGGCTCCGTCGATATTACGGATAGATACGCCGATATAGTCCGGCCGCTTTTCAACCAACAGCGTTTCAAGAATTTCCGTAGATTGCAAATTGATATCCCAGGTGAGAGCTTCCAACGAAGGCAAATGCTTTTGCAAATAAGTTGCTAAATAAGAGATACCTATCGGATAAATCGGATACGGATCTCGAAGTTGATTTGGCGATATGAGCAGTATCTTTTTATACATCCCAGAAATTGTAGTAGTTAAACCATTGTTCGGGATATTCTTTCAGGACATTTTCAAGCGATCGGATATAAGCTCCCATCAATTCGTCAGCGTTTAATTTTTTCTCAATGATGAATTTGAATTTATATCTCATTCCTTTCTCCCGCAAGGAAAAATAAAAAACGACCGGGACACCCATTCGATCAGCTAAATAAAACAAGTCATATGAAAATTTAGCGGGTTTTCCCATGAATGCTACTGTCTTAGTCGATTGGTCTTTGATGAAACGATCTCCCTGAAAACAAACATATTCTCCTTTATCTAATGCTTCTTTTATCCGATAGATATGCGAAAAATCATTCCCCTTGACAGGAATTATTTTGTGAGTAATCGGATTCAGATTTTTCTCCAGCAACTCTTTTATTTTTTGGTATTCGGCATCCAACATAACAATATTTATCTTTTCTGCATATTCTCCGAAGAAACCGCTCCCGATTTCCCAATTGCCAACATGCGCTCCTATAAGAATCACTCCTTTAGGATTATTTAATATTTCGAGAAAAGCCGAATAATTTTCAAATTCATAGCTGTATTTCCGAGCTTGCCCCGACCGGACGGCAATCTTGTCGATCAAGACTTGGCCAAAACGATAATAATTCAGATACAACATTCGGACAGATTGGAAGAATCCGAAACCTTGTATCTTCCGTAAATATTTCCAATTGGATTTTGTAGCTGAAGGAGCAAATAGAATAAAATAAGGTACGACAAACGACAGAAAAAAATAGGCAAACCGAACGCTTAATCGATTGATGAGAAAAATAAAGAATCGATGCCCCCAAGCTCCGCCTCGCGATTTTCCTTCCCAAGAAATCGGTTCACGATTTTTTTTCTTGTATTTTTTGAAAAATGAAGTCATAGAAATTTCGGAAAGTAATCAAACCCGCAAAATCTTCCGCTGTCATTTTATATCCGAAATTGTTTTCGATTAAGACCACCATATCCACCAAGTCCAAGCTATCTAATTCCAAGGTTTGCATCAAAGGCTTGTCCGGTTCGATACTGCTTTTATCAACTTCAAATTCGTCGGCTAAGACCTCATTAATTTTTTCAATTATCTCTTCTTTTGTCATATTTTTATTTTATCTGATTATATAATTATTTCAGAATTAAAATACGCTTTTCTTGAATAGTCGTATTCTTGTGGTGTTTTAAGTAAAATATCCATAGGAGCGATATATCGACTTCTTACATCCGATTCGGCTTTTAAAGTCATATTTATACGTTCAAAAAGATTTTTGCCCTCAAACGAATCAGATATTATAATCATATCTATATCACTGTTTTCATGAGAATTATCTCTATGAAACGAACCAAACAATGCTATATGATTATCTTTTATGCCGTACTTCCTCAATGATTCGTGCATATATTTAATTATCTCATACACAGTTTTTTTATCTAATTTTACTGCTGCTTTATCCATTGCTGTATTATTTTTGTTTGCTCGTAAGCATTGCTTGTTTGTTCTTGAGTAAAAAGTGTTATCATATTTCGCAAATCTTCGGGATAACGAGTGATAATACCCATTCTGTTTAACCACATTAAAAAGTTCAAATTCGTATCTTCAAGTGAAAGAGATATTCTGTTTACAAAATATATCAAATCATGCAGTTTTGGAGGAAATTCATTTATTCGTTTAATAAACAGTCCTTTCAGTGCTTTTTCCAAACTCAAATGGCACATAAAAATACAATAAATATTGCGTCCCGATAACAACATTTGATATGCTGTTTCCAAATCGTAATCCGATTGAAAAAACCATTCTTCATATTTTAATTGTTGTTCCACAGCATTTTTGAGGGTTTGGATTTATTTTATACTTTTTACTATTAAACTTGAATTGGTTCCTCCAAAACCGAAAGAGTTCGACAAGAAAACATCGAAGGTTACATCGACTCTTTTTGCCGGAATATTCAAAAGCGCCGAATCTTCATCCGGTACTTCAAAATTAATATTGGGAGCTATAAAATCATTTTGCATCATCAGGACGGAGTAAACGATTTCGCTTGCGCCCGCCATCCACATCTCATGTCCTGTCATCGCTTTAGTTGAAGCGACGTAGGGTTTGGCATCTCCAAAAACCCGGGAAATCGCTTTCGCTTCCATGCTGTCTCCTATCCAAGTGGACGTAGCATGTGCATTGATGTAGGGTATATCGTTCCGCGACATTCCGGCTTGTTTCATAGCCATTTCTAAAGAACGTCGCAACCCTTCGCTATTCGGATTAGACATGTGCTCGCCATTGGATGAGAAACCATAGCCGACTATTTCACCTAAAATAGGCGCATTTCTTTTAAGGGCGCTTTCGTAGCTTTCCAAAATAACCGTAGCAGCGCCTCCGCTTGGCACTAATCCGTCCCGATCTTTATCGAAAGGACGGGATGCTTTTTGAGGTTCGTCTTCTCTTGTTGAAAAAGCGCTTATTCCGTCAAAACTTCCAACGGCATACGGATTAACTTCTTGCGCTCCTCCGCAAATAATCAGGTCTTGAAAACCTTGTTGAATCATCATCGCGCCTAATCCGATTGCATGAGAACCACTGGCGCAGGCTGCCGATAGGGTCATATTGATCCCTTTCAACTTAAATATGACGGAAAGATTCATGCTCACTGTCGAATTCATGGATTTGAATACAGAGCCGGATCCGACAAGAACTGTATCTTTTTTGGCACGAATGATATCGACGCCTTGAATCACCGATTCAGCCGTGCTGTCGTTTCCATACAATATTCCTGCAATATGTTTCTCTAAATAATCCAAATCCAATCGCGCTTGTCCAAGAGCTTCATGTGTAGCAACATAAGCAAAAGCCCCTACATCGGGAAGAGTTACCCTGTGTTTCCGGTCGAGTTGTGATTTTAAATCGGGCGTTTCGATCAATCCTGTCAATGAAGAACGAAATCCCATTTCTTTTCTTCGCGGGTCTGTTCCGATTCCGGATTTTCCTATGTACAAAGAATTTAAAACTTCTTTTTGATTCTTCCCTATGCAGGAATAAATGCCTATTCCTGTAATAACTACTCTGTTCATGCTTGCATTAAACCGGTTTGAAAGTGCAAAGATATAAAATTTTTACATATTTTATGATTTTGGCCGGCAAGCCAAATATAATCTGAATCAACAGCGCTCATAAAATCACCTGCATCTCGCAATTAAGACAATCGAATTGTAATTGCATCCGGTTATTCCCGGAAACCAAAAATAAAGGTTCTTTGAATTCGGGAGAAGTATTTTTCTCTTTTTTGCAAAATCCTGATTGATAAAGAATACAGTGTTTGGTGAACATCATCGGAACGTTTTCCTGTATTTGAATCTCGAATGCCGGGTCAATTTTTTTTACACCACGTTGGAAATAAAATGCTTCCGCATTCATGTTGGCGACATTGTCTAAATAAGTTAAAGCTGATTGAGGATATACCGGCAAAACTGTTGGCGTTTTCCTTCGTGGTTGCAGATAATTAATTTTTCGCGCCGACAATAAACGATCAACCGCCAGCCGCTTTAATTCGCTTAAAACAGAGGATGGAATAAAATAGTTTTGAGAAAAGGAAACGGTAATTTTCTTTAATTCAAAAGGAGTATTGCCTAATTTGGATAACTGTTCGCGGATATTGACTTGTTGATCTTTCCGAGCCGATTCTTTGGCAAACGGAAAGGCGACCGTAGCGCGGCAAAAATCTTCGTCGATCGCTGTCAAGCTGAAACCAAAAGCGTTTTCCACTAATTCAAATTCAATTTCGATTTTTCTTTCCGCCGATTTTTTAGAAAGCTTTTTCTCAAATTCGTGGTCATAATTCCGGTAAAGCGTTGTGCCGAAAAAAAGCGCCGGCATTTCGGCAGGAAAAATTTTCCCATCCTCTACCCGGTTGACTCGAAATCCCTGTAACTCTTTTTTCCCGTCAATAAAACAAAGTCCATCGCCGTTGTGAATGACCTTTTGTCCGGAAACGGTAAAATAATTTCCGAACAAATCTTTCACATTTCCAATGGGTTCCCCTATTGATTTTGGGGTTTCGGGCGAAGCTATTGTTGAATTTCTTCCATTCAAAAAATAGGTCGTAAATCCACGATTAAAACTTTTCGCCGGTTCGGGGACAAAAAAAGGAATCGAGTGACCGGAAGAAGCCCGGATATATTCCGGACGTTTTACAAAAATGTCATCCAAGCGTTTACGGTAATACGCCGTGATATTTTTCACATAACTTACCTCTTTCATTCTTCCTTCGATTTTCAGCGAACGAACGCCTGCATCGAGCAAATCTTCCAACTGCTCCGAAAGATTCAAATCTTTTAAAGATAACAGATGCCTGTTTTGAGCAAGAATTTTCCCTTCGGCATTCTGCAAAGTATAAGGTAAACGGCAGAATTGCGCACATTCGCCACGGTTGGCGCTTCTTCCTGCGATCGCTTGACTGATATAGCATTGTCCGCTGTATGAAACACATAAGGCGCCATGAACAAATACTTCAAGCAGGAGAGATGTCTGCCCGGCAATCACTTGAATTTCGGATAATGAAAGTTCGCGAGCCAAAACAGCGCGTGAAAATCCGGAGGCTTCAAAAAACCGGATTTTTTCGATGCTCCGGTTGTCGCATTGCGTACTCGCATGCAAGGGAATGGGGGGAATCGAAAGATTCAAAATTCCCATATCCTGAATAATCAGCGCATCAACTCCCATTGCATATAATTCATGAATAAATTTTTCTACAAGTGGAAATTCGGAATCATAAATAATTGTATTTAACGCTACATAAACTTTTGCCCAATACGCATGGGCATATTCGGTTAACTGCCTGATATCTTCCAATGAATTTCCCGCGCTTGCACGGGCGCTGAATTGTGGAGCGCCGATATAAACCGCATCAGCGCCATGATTGATGGCTTCTATTCCGATGTCTAAATTTTTAGCGGGAGCTAACAACTCGATTTTTCTCGCTGTTTTCATAAATCAGACATGAATGTCTCCCAGCAATTCAATTTCTTCAAGGTTATAAGGAGTTGATTGATAGACATAATAATTCAACCAGTTCTTGAACATCAAATGGGCATGAGCGCGCCATCGCACTTTGATTTCTCTTTGAGGATTATTGTCTGTATAATAATTAACAGGAATGTCGATAGGCAATTTTTTTTCTAAATCACGAAGATATTCCGTATGCAGCGTTTCGGGAGCATATTCAGAATGACCGGTGATAAAAATCTCTCTCCCGCCGCGCGACATAACGATATATACGCCGGCATCGACGGATTCGGAAAGGATATTTAAAGCCGGCGCTTTCAAAATATCTTCCCGCCTAATTTCGGTATGCCGACTATGCGGAGCATAAAACTCATTGTCGAATCCACGGAAAAGCGGAACATTTGGATTGTTAAGCGTATGATTAAAAACGCCGAATTTTTTCTTATCCAAAGAATATTTTGGAATACCATGAAAATGATGCAGTCCGGCTTGCGCCGCCCAACAAATATACAGCGTAGAAGTAACGTGGCGAGCTGCCCAATCCATTATTTCAATCATTTCGTCCCAATAATTGACGTCTTCAAAATCAAGCAATTCCACAGGAGCGCCGGTTATAATCATTCCATCGTAATTCGATTTACGAATCTCTTTGAAATTTTTATAAAAAGCGGCCAAATGTTCCTGAGAGGTATTTTTACTGTCATGCGTTTGCATTTTCAACAAATCCACTTCAACTTGGAGCGGGCTGTTGGAAAGCAGACGGACAAAATCCGTTTCGGTAGGGATTTTCAGAGGCATGAGGTTTAAAAGCGCTATTCTCAACGGACGAATATCCTGCGTTGAAGCGCGCAAATCGTCCATCACAAAGATATTTTCCTTTTTTAACGCTTCAACAGCCGGTAAGTTACGAGGGATATTTAATGGCATAATTTATGGAAACAAATTTGATTGCAAAAATACGTTTTTTTATTAGAGTTTCAAAATGCATCTCTCCCTTTCAAAAAAAAATGAAATCCGGTTTTTAACCGTTTTTTCGGCGATTTTGATTTGAACTCGCATAAAATGAATATCTTTGTACTTTTATTTACCAAATAATTATTTTCTGCACATGAAACGAAGAGATTTTTTACGTGCATCGGGTTTAGCTTTTGCCGGCGCTGTATTGCTCCCGGAAGTAATGCACGCCCAAATACGCTCTCAAAAACAAGATTTACCGATGATGTTAGCACATTTTAACGTTAGTGAAAATGATTTACGGAAAGTGATGACGGTTGCTTTGGAAAAAGGCGGCGATTATGCCGATTTGTATTTCCAACACACGTTTTATAATTCGTTGTCATTACAAGATGGCGCAGTCAACAGCGCTTATTCCAATATCGATTACGGCGTTGGCATTCGTGTCGTGTCCGGCGATCAGCAAGGTTACGCTTTTGTTGAAAACACCACTTTGGATGAAATGACGAGAGCGGCTCGTGTTGCCTCCCTCATTGCCACCGGTTCAGCGAAAGTTCCACCTGTGAAAATCGGTGAAGGAACATTTAAAAACTACTATCCCATCCTTAAATCATGGGAAGATCAATCCATTCAAGGAAAAATCCCTTATCTTCAAAAACTGAACGAAAAGCTATTTGCTTTGGATTCAAGAGTGGTCAAAGTAAATGCGGCAATTAATGATGAAACCTCATACCTTCTTTATTACAACTCGAATGGGGAGCTTAGTCACGATGTTCGGCCGATGGTGATTATGTACGGTTCTTGCGTCATGCAACAAGGCGATCGGATAGAAAACGGTTTCTCATCTCGGGCTGCACGAAAAGACGCCTCCTTCCTGACAGACAATTTGGTGGAAGAAATCGCCCGGGAAGCATTTAATAAAACGGCGATTATGTTCGATTCCGTTAAACCCAAAGGAGGAGAAATGCCGGTGGTTATGAGCGCCGGAAGTTCGGGTATTCTGCTCCATGAAGCAATCGGACATGCTTTTGAAGCTGATTTTAACCGAAAAAAAACATCTATTTTTTCCGATAAATTAGGAAAACCGGTTTGCGATAAAAACATTAGTATCGTTGACGATGGAACCATAGAACACGATCGGGGCTCTATAAATTTCGATGACGAAGGGGTAGGTGTTCAAAGGACCTATATAGTAAAAGCCGGCGAATTGACGTCCTATCTTCATGACCGCATCAGCGCCAAATATTATGGCGTCAATCCTACCGGCAACGGACGCCGTGAAACGTTTCGCAATATTCCGATTCCCCGAATGCGTTCGACGTATATGGAAAATGGCAATTGCACGGAAGAAGATATTATTGCAAGCGTGAAAAAAGGTATTTTTGTCGATAATTTCACTAATGGACAAGTTCAAATCGGCGCCGGGGATTTCACTTTCTACGTGAAAAACGGTTATCTGATTGAAAACGGTAAACTTACTCAACCAATTAAGGATATCAACATTATCGGTAACGGCCCCAAAGCTTTAGCCAACATTACGATGGTGGCAAACAATTTGAAAATCGACCAAGGCGCTTGGACATGCGGTAAAGATGGGCAGGGATGCCCGGTTTCGCAAGGACTCCCATCGGTATTAGTAAAACAATTAACAGTAGGAGGTTTATAATTATGATAACGCAAGATTATAAAAATTTAGCCCAATGGGCATTAAAATATGCATTGGATAAAGGATGTTCCGATGCGCGCATTTCTGTTTACAACGGTACCGATAATTCATTTGAATATCGCGATACCCGGTTAGACAAATTACAACAATCTTCTCAAAACGGGATGAATATTCGATTCTATGTCGCCGGAAGATATGCTTCTTTCTCAACTAACCGGTTAGAAAAAAATAGATTGGAAAAATTTATTTCCAACGGTATTGAAACTACCCGCTATTTAGCCAAAGACGAATTTCGTAAACTGCCCGATCCTTCCCGCTTTTACAAAGGCGATGGAAAAGGATTGAATATTTTCGACGGATCCGTTGAAAAAATATCGGCAGAAGATAAATTAGCTTTGCTTAAAAATAATGTCAATGAGGTTTATAAGACGGATGAGCGAGTGATTTCGGTTACATCCAATTATTCCGACGGTACAAACAGTTCGTATGCAGTTACCAGCAACGGTTTTGAAGGAGAGAGCGAAACTACTTATTTTGAACTTGGCGCAGAAGTTTCGATGAAAGGACCGGGTGACGCCCGACCTTCGGATGGATGGTACGATTCGGCGGTTTTTTGGGAAAATCTGCAAAAGAAAAATTTAGGAAAAACAGCATTCGACAGAACTGTACGAAAATTACATCAGGAAAAAATCGAGAGCGGAACATTTCCGATGCTGTTAGACAATTTGTCTTCCTCTCGTCTGTTTTATCCTTTGATCTCAGCATTAACGGGCGGCGCTATACAGCAAAAATCTTCCTTTTTAGTCAATAAATTAGGAGAAAAGATCGCTTCCGAAAAATTAACGTTAATCGATGATCCGCATATCAGAAATGCACGAGGCGCCCGGTGGTTCGATGGCGAAGGAGTAGCTACAAAAAAATACAACATCATTGAAAAAGGCGTTCTTAATATGTATTACATTGATACGTATTATGGCGGAAAGTTGAAAATGGAACCGACCATTCAGTCGCCTTCTGTCCTCACTTTACCAACCTCAAGCAATAATAATTTCGACCAAATCTTGGCTAAGCTTGATAAAGGGATCTGGGTAACCGGTTTCAACGGCGGAAACAGCAATGAAACTACCGGCGATTTCTCATTCGGTATCGAAGGCTTTTTGGTTGAAAAAGGAATAGCCGTAAAACCGATAAACGAAATGAATATCACCGGTAATATACTTACGCTTTTGAACAATATTTTGGAAATAGGAAATGATCCGCGAACAGTTTCATCGTATCGGATTCCGTCGCTTCTGTTTGATGCTGTAAGTTTTAGCGGAAAATAATTTATAATTATATGGAAATCAACATTGAAAACTTTTTAGTCAAAGAAGGCAAAAAAGTCAATCTGAAAGATTGCGAGACTGAAGCCCCCAAAGAGTTCAAAGACAAACAGGAAAACAAGAAAGCTCTAAAAAAAATCGTCGAGGATATTGAAGCGCTTCAAAATGTGTTGTACGCAGAAAATCGCCAATCCTTATTGGTTATCTTTCAAGGAATTGACGCAGCAGGAAAGGACAGTTCCATCCGTGCAATCCTGACGGGCGTCAATCCGCAAGGCGTGGAAGTTACGGCTTTTAAAACGCCATCGGCAGCCGAATACGAACATGATTACCTGTGGCGGCATGTACAGAATCTTCCCGAAAGAGGCAGAATTGGAATCTTTAATCGTTCGCATTACGAAAATGTGCTGATTTGCAAGGTTCATCCCGAATTTATCCTGTCGGAAAATCTTCCCGACATAAAAGAAGTTAAAGACATCGACGATAAATTTTTTGAGCGCCGTTACCGTGAAATCAGAAATTTTGAAGAATACTTACATGATAACGGTACGCAGGTTATCAAATTTTTTCTCAATGTAAGCAAGGATGAACAAAAAAAACGCTTTATTGAAAGAATCAAAAACAGAGAAAAAAACTGGAAATTTTCCGCAGCCGATTTGAAAGAACGATCTTTTTGGGACAACTATCAAAAGGCATTCTCTTTAGCTTTGGAGAACACCTCAACAAACCACTCGCCTTGGTTTATAATCCCCTGCGACACAAAATCGTACGCGCATCTGATTATGGCGACTATTATTAAGCGGACTTTGAAGAATATGAACCCTAAATTCCCAAAAACTCCTAAGGAAGAAGAAGATGAACTGCAAACAGCTTATCAAGATTTACTGAATGAAGGGAAAGAGAAAAAATAACAGGTTAATGTTTTTTGAGTATATTTCTCTGCTACTAAGGTTGTTTTGTTTCCCATCCATTTATAAAAAAATACCTTTTGTTCGCATATCCATTATTCTATTTATTGTTTATATCCCGAGCATAAACAGCCGACAGGAACGAACCCACATAACTGCTGTCGGCTGTTAAACACCCATATATTCGGTGAAAACTATATCTTTCACCCGGATAAGATTATTCAACACGAATTTTAAACTTATCCTTTCCGGAGAAGTCTAAAAAGCTAAGGCAGTGAAAATCTGTCATTTTTTTTAATTCTTTTACTCGTTTTGCAAATTATTTATAATACTAAATATCAATGAATAAAAGCACAAAGATCGCCTTGCTTTCTATTATCGCATTATTTATTGCCGGTATGGCTCTATATCCTTCAATTAAAAAACACTTTAAAAAAGAAAAGCCACCTCTTGAAGCGGCAGGGCCGAGAGGCCAAGCAGGCAGAGGACCGGGAGGAGGCAGAGGGTTGCCACTCAACGTCAATGCTAAAATCCTGAAACCGGAAACGCTGGAGAATTTCTTTCGCTTTACGGCAATGACCATGCCCGACGAAGAAGTGGATTTGACTTTTGAAAGCCCGGGTAAAATCACGGGGATTTATTTTCAAGAAGGTTCGTCCGTAAAAAAAGGACAATTGCTGGCAAAAGTAAACGATAAGCCGCTTCAAGCCGAGCTTTTGAAATTACAGGCTCAAATCCCGTTAGCGGAAGACCGCGTTTTTCGTCAAAAATCACTATTAGATAAAGACGCCGTCAGTAAAGAAGCATACGAACAGGTTACAACTGAATTAGATAAATTAAAAGCAGATATTGAATTGACAAAATCGCGGATTGCCCAAACGGAGTTGCTTGCGCCGTTTGACGGAATCATCGGACTGCGGAATGTCAGCGAAGGCGCTTTTGCTTCTCCGACCACCATCATCACAAGCCTGACTAAAATTATTCCCTTGAAAATTGAATTTTCAGTCAATGAAAAGCAGGCAGACTTTGTCTCTTCGGGAATGGAAATTACTTTCCGGCCGGATGCCGACCTTAACGTTTATAAAGCCACTGTTTATGCTAAAGAAACACGGGTAGATCCGAAATTATATTCATTAAAAGTTCGGGCTATCTTTCCGAATGCAAACGGTCGTTTACGTCCCGGTCGCTCGGCAAGTGTTGAAGTCCGATCTAATCCTATAAAAAATGCTTTAACCGCTCCCGGAGAATCGGTTATCAAAGAGATGGGAAGGGATATTGCCTATATCTATTCCGGAGGTCGGGCCAAACAGGTTTCCTTAGATATTGGTATGAGAACGGAATCCAACGTTCAGATTTTAACGGGATTAAATGTTGGCGACACTTTGATTGTCAGCGGCGTGATGCAATTGAGAGACGGTTTGCCCGTAGTAATTGATAATTTCAACTGATTGTGGGATGAACATTTCGGAATTAAGCATCAAGCGTCCGGTTCTCTCGACCGTATTTGTATTGATAATCCTCATTTTCGGAATTATCGGCTTTACGTATTTGGGCGTTCGGGAATTTCCGAGCGTGGACAATCCGATTATTACCGTTAACGTGTCGTATCCGGGCGCCAACGCCGACATTATTGATAATCAAATAACAGAACCTTTGGAACAGAATATCAACGGAATACCGGGTATCCGTTCGTTATCCAGCGTCAGCAGTCAGGGTTCTTCACGCATTACAGTCGAATTTGAATTGAGCGTCGATTTGGAAACGGCTGCCAACGATGTGAGGGATAAAGTGTCGCGAGCGCAACGCTATCTCCCGCGCGACTGCGACCCTCCGACTGTTTCCAAAGCAGATGCTGACGATCAGCCCATTCTTCAAATATCTGTTCAGAGCAATAAACGAAATTTGCTCGCTTTGAGCGAAATTGCCGATTTAACGGTGAAGGAGCGCTTGCAAACCATTCAGAATGTCAGTTCGGTAAGTATTTGGGGTGAAAAGCGTTATTCCATGCGCTTGTGGTTAGACCCGGCAAAAATGGCTGCCTACGGCGTTACACCGGTGGATATTCGTAACGCGCTCGACCGGGAAAACGTGGAACTTCCTTCCGGCAGTATTGAAGGCGATAAAATGGAATTAACCATCCGTACATTAGGTCTGATGAAAACGCCTGAAGAATTTAACAATCTGATTCTCCGTCAAAGCGATATTGATGTCGTGCGCTTTCGCGATGTTGGTTATGCCGAGTTGGGACCGGAAGATATCCGTAGCATTATGCGTATCAATAAAGTTCCGATGGTCAGCGTAGTGGTTATTCCTCAACCCGGCGCCAATCACATAAATATTTCGAATGAAGTGCAACTTCGGGTTAAACAAATGGAAAAAGACCTTCCGGAAGATGTGAAATTAAACATTGTTTTTGATAATACTCGATTTATCCGCGCTTCTATTCGAGAAGTGGAAGATACGATTTATATTGCCTTTGCTCTTGTGATTATCATCATCTTTCTTTTCCTGCGCGATTGGCGGGCAACCTTAGTGCCGGTCATCGTCATTCCCGTTTCCTTGGTCGGAGCGTTCTTCATTATGTATCTTGCAGGATTTACCATCAATGTATTATCCATGCTGGCCGTCGTGTTGGCGGTTGGTTTGGTGGTTGACGACGCTATTGTTATGGCTGAAAATATTTATGTGCGAATCGAGCATGGAATCAGTCCCAAAGAAGCAGGCATCGAGGGATCGAAAGAAATCTTTTTTGCCATCGTTTCAACAACCATTACCTTGATTGCCGTCTTTTTTCCCATTGTTTTCATGCAGGGAATGACCGGGCGCTTATTTAAAGAATTCAGTATTGTCGTATCGGGAGCGGTAGCCATCTCCGCTTTTGTGGCTTTGACTTTTACGCCAATGCTTTCGACCAAGATATTAAGGAAAAGAGAAGATAAAGGTTGGTTTTACCGAAAAACAGAGCCGTTTTTTGACGGAATGAATCATTACTATGAAAGGGGGCTGCACTATTTTCTTACACATCGTTGGATGACATGGCCCATCGTCGGCATTACATTGATAATCATTGGTATACTTTGGAATTCCATTCCTGCTGAAATGGCGCCTTTAGAAGACCGTTCGCAAGTCACAGTCAGTTTGCGAGCGCCTGAAGGTGCAACCTACGAATTTATTCGGGATTACGGCGAAAAGATTTCTGCGATAGCCGATTCGGTTGCTCCCGAACGAGTGTCGAACGTAACCTTGTTGCGACAGGGATTTGCATTCGTACAGTTGATGTTGCCTAACCTCAGAGAACGAACCCGAAGCCAGATGGAAATTGCCGATGCGCTGTCGTCAGCGGTAAGAACAGAAACCGAAGCACGCTCGTTTGTGCAGCAACAATCCACATTCGGCGGCAGGCGTGGAGGGATGCCGATTCAATATGTACTGCAAGCTCCAAGTATAGAAAAACTGCAAGAATATATTCCTAAATTCATGAATAAAGTTTCGGAAAACCCCAAATTCCAAATGGCAGATGTCAATCTGAAATTCACGAAACCCGAAACCCGGATACAAATCAATCGCGACAAAGCCGCCCTGCTCGGCGTCAGCACCCGCGACATCGGACAGACTCTGCAATATGCGCTGAGCGGTCAGCGCATGGGCTATTTTTACATGAATGGAAAACAATACCAGATATTAGCCGAAATCAACCGCCAACAACGCAACAAACCCTTGGATTTGAAATCCATCTATATCAAAAACAACCAATCGCAAATGGTTCAGTTAGATAACTTAGTCGATTTACAGGAAAGCGTGTCGCCTCCGCAATTATATCGCTACAATCGTTTCAAATCGGCTACCATCAGTTCGGGATTGGCAAAAGGCGTAACCATCGGCGAAGGTTTGAATGAAATGGATAAAATTGCGAAAGAGGTATTAGATGAGAGCTTTCGGACTGCATTATCCGGAGAATCGAAAGACTTCCGCGAAAGCGCTTCCAGCCTGATGTTCGCTTTCGGATTGGCTTTGGTATTGATATTTTTGATTCTTGCCGCCCAGTTCGAAAGTTTCAAAGACCCTTTCATTGTGATGCTGACCGTACCGCTTGCCATTGCGGGAGCTTTGATTTTCATGGCGGTAAAAGGCATTAGTATGAATATTTTCAGTCAGATAGGGATTATTATGCTGATTGGGTTGGTGGCAAAAAACGGCATCCTCATTGTCGAATTTGCCAATCAACGACAAGAAGCGGGTATGGAAAAATTGGAAGCCATTCAAGGCGCTTCGTTGCAACGCTTGCGCCCGATCCTGATGACAAGTTTCTGTACGGTGCTCGGAACATTGCCTTTGGTTTTCGCAAATGCGGAAGGGGCAAACAGCCGGGTCGCAATGGGTATTGCAGTAGTTGGAGGAATGATTATTTCCACTTTCCTCACTCTGTTTATCGTTCCCGCTGTTTATACCTATTTTTCAACCACCCGAAAAACAGAAAAATAATATGAGAAATTTGACACTATCTTTTATCCTCCTTTGCTTTTTTTCTTCAACCATTCATGCGCAGGAAGTCTATAACCTGAAGCGATGTTTGGAAATCGCATTGGAGAAAAATTACGATATCCGCATGGTTCGCAATGAACAGCAAATAACCGCAAACAATGTCACCGCCGGAAATGCCGGTTTTTTACCTTCGCTGGATTTGAATGCAGGGTATTCGGGAACCGTAAACAATACAAGTCAGAATAATACGGATGGGACAATTTCAAAAAGCGCCAATATCATAAATCAAGGGGCTAATTTAGGCTTGAATCTTCAATGGACTATCTTCGACGGCTTTTCTATGCAAACCAATTACAAGCGTTTGAAAGAATTTGAATCAATGGGAGAACTCAATACCCGATTGGCTATCGAAAACCTGATTGCCAACCTGACGGCTGAATACTACAATTATGTACGTCAGAATCTTCGTCTGTCTAATTTAAAATCGGCGGTTGTTCTATCTAAAGAACGTCTGCGGATTGTCGAAGCTCGTTACGCGATCGGTTCCATGTCCCGCTTGGATTTGCAGCAGGCTCGGGTCGATTTTAATGCCGACAGTTCCAATTTGATCAAGCAATACGAAACGCTATACACTTCGGGGGTTACTCTGAATCGCCTGATGGCGGTTGACGATGTCTCGCAAAAAATAGAACTTATGGATTCGCTTATAAATCCTAATCCCGATTTACAGGGAGATATGCTATGGGCATCCGTTTTGAAATCCAACTCCCATTTGCTGTTAGCCGTAAAAAATCAAACCATTAGCGAACTGGATTATAAAAACCTGAAAAGTCGCAATTATCCCTACCTTCGATTGAACGGCGGTTATGGCTATACCCTTAATACTTATGGTTCGGGATCACCGAATCGCCGGGATAATCTGGGATTCAATTACGGGTTTACTTTAGGTTTTTCCATCTTTGACGGATTCAATCGGCAACGCGAACAGCGCAATGCCCGAATTACAATTCAAAATCGAAAATTGCAATCGGAACAGTTGGAACAATCGTTAAGAGCCGATTGGGCAAACATGTGGATGGCATATCGAAACAATTTAAATTTGATCGCTTTGGAAGAAGAAAATCTCAGTACGGCAAAAGAAAATTACGAAATCGCCATCGAGCGATACAAATTAGGCGACCTTGCGGGAATAGAACTCCGCGAAGCGCAAAACAGCTTGCTGGGAGCAGAAGAACGGCTGCTTCAGGCACAATTCGATACCAAATTATGTGAGATTTCTTTATTACAGATTAGTGGGCAAATTGGGGGGTATTTGGAATAATTAAAGTAATTATATACCTTTGCATTTTGTTTTTAAACTACAATTTTGGATTATATATTATTGAAAAGACAAGAATCAACTGTTTCAAGCAGTTTTATGTAAAGAAAGAAATGGCAAAAGAATTGGATTTAATTACAGCAATAGATATAATCGAAGCTGTTGAAAAATCTCCATACTATGGCGATTATGTTTTTTTGAAAAAAGCATTGGGATGTGAAACCTTCAAAAAAATGCTTAAACTTGGTTATATACACGGCGGTTTGTATCTTTCCGAGAAAAGTATTAACCGTACATACGGTGTATCTCAGCGATATGCCGATACTCGGGATAGCATAAAGCGAGAAAGAAGGTGGTATAACACAGGCATCAAAGCGATAATAAGGAAAATATTTTCATAATTATCGTTTTTTTAGCTAATGAAATGGAAGACAATAAAGAAAAAGACTATTGGATTATATGGTATCCGTCTTATACACATAAAGATTTTGAACTGAAAGACAAGGATAATAGTCAGCCAATAATAGAAGACCTTACAGACAATTATTTTTCAAACATACATACCTACCTAAAAATTGAAACCTCTCCTTCAAGAGTGAAAGAAGATATTCGATTGTCTTTCTACAAAATAGAACGTATAAAGACTTTCTTTTATTCTATAAAACAACTATATCATAATCATTTGTTTCATAAAAAATCATTGCATAATAAACAATATAAAGAAGATATAAAATATATTAATATTCCTCAAAACACACAAAAGGCCAATACTCCATCCCCATGAATTATACTATACAACCTCCGGCATTGCTTCATGCAAAGATCCGTTTGCCGGCATCCAAAAGCATCAGTAACCGGATATTGTTTTTAAATGCTTTAAGTAAACAAACCAATGGAAAATCTAAAAAATAGCCCTCTATTTTCGGGCTTAACGGAACACGAAGTAAAATCACGAATTGCACGTGACGGATATAATGAATTGCAAGGCAGCAAGTCCAAAAGTTTTTGGGCAATTATGTTTGGAGTAGTAAAAGAACCCATGTTCCTGCTGCTTGTAGCTTGCGGAACAATTTACATGATTCTCGGCGATATTACGGAAGGCTTTATGTTACTGGGTTTTGTTTTCGTGGTAATGGGCATCGAGTTTTATCAAGAAAGAAAAAGCGAAAAAGCTTTAGATGCCCTAAAAGACTTAGCCAGCCCGCGAGCATTGGTAATCCGTAATAACGCAGAAATCCGCATCGCAGGGAGAGAAGTCGTATGCGACGACATTATCGTGCTTCAGGAAGGTGACCGTATACCTGCCGACGCCACCGTCCTTTCAAGCGTAAACCTGCTGGTTGATGAATCGTTGCTTACCGGCGAATCCGTTCCCGTACGCAAACACGATTGGGCCGGCGAATCCGATGTTATTCAACCCGGAGGCGACGACCAACCTTTTGTCTATTCCGGTTCAATGGTGGTGCAAGGCAATGGTCTGGCTAAAGTTACACACATCGGAATAAATACCCAAATCGGTAAAATCGGAAAATCAATCAGCGAGGTAGAAGAATCGCCAAGCCGGTTAAAAAAAGAAATAGGTTCATTGGTAAAGAACCTAACCCTGGCGGGTGGAATACTGTTTATATTAGTAATCGTCTTATACTACCTTACACGAGGTAATTTACTGCAAGGCTTTTTGGCAGGTATTACTTTGGCAATGGCAATGCTGCCCGAAGAATTTCCGGTGGTGCTGACTATCTTCATGGCTGTAGGCGCCTGGCGTATTTCCAAAAAACGGGTATTGACGAGGCAACCCAATGCTATTGAAACGCTGGGTTCAGCAACCGTATTATGTACAGACAAAACCGGTACGTTGACCGAAAATAAAATGAAAGTAACCAAACTATACAATAAGGATGATTTTTGGATAACTAAAAACGCCGACGATTTCCCCGAAGAATACCACAATATTATCGAATACGGCATATTATCGAGCCAAATAAATCCTTTCGACCCTATGGAAAAAGCGATTAACAACATCGGCGAATCATTCCTGAAAGGTACGGAGCATTTACACGCCGATTGGGAAATGCTGAAAGAATACTCGTTGTCGAAAGAATTGTTGGCTATGTCAAGAGTCTTTCGCAGCAAGTCTTCCAATCAATTGGTTATTGCGGCAAAAGGAGCGCCGGAGGCTATTTTTGAACTTTGCCATTTGCCTGCCAATACGCAGGTAAAATATGCCGAAGCGGTACAAACCATGGCTATGGAAGGATTGCGCGTATTGGGTGTTGCCAAATCGGGCTTGTCTGAAAGTCAATTACCTGAAATACAACACGATTTTGATTTTGAATTTATCGGCTTGATTGGCTTGTCCGACCCTATCCGACCACAAGTTCCGCATGCTGTGAAAGAATGTCGTAAAGCCGGAATCCGGGTAATAATGATTACCGGCGATTATCCGGTTACGGCCCGAAACATTGCCAAAGAAATCGGATTGCAGAATCACTCAGAGAGCATTACCGGCGCTGAGCTTGCAGAAATGAATGAAACTGAACTTAGCGAGAGAATCAAAACGGTTGATGTGTTCGCAAGAGTGGTTCCGGAGCAAAAGCTCAAGATTGTCAATGCTTTAAAGCGAAACAATGAAATTGTAGCTATGACGGGCGACGGAGTAAATGATGCGCCTGCATTAAAAACCGCCAATATTGGCATTGCGATGGGCGAAAAAGGCACAGATGTAGCGCGTGAAGCCTCCGCATTGGTTTTATTGGACGACAATTTCGGTTCTATTGTAGAAGCTGTGAAAATGGGACGCCGCATCTTCGACAACCTGCAAAAATCGCTGGGATATATTTTTGCCATACACGTACCCATAGCGGGTTTAGCGCTTATTCCCGTACTCTTTGCCGGTTTTCCGCTCGTGCTGTTTCCCGTGCACGTGGTATTACTCGAATTGATTATCGACCCTGCCTGCTCGGTAATATTCGAAGCAGAACAAGCCGAAAAGAATGTGATGTCGCGTCCGCCTCGAAAAATCAATGAAGCATTTTTTGGCAGTAAAAAAATACTCATCAGTTGCTTTCAAGGGATTTGCGTACTAATAGCTACTTTGGGAGTCTATTTTGCAACCCTCAAAATGGGTTATGAAATTGGCGAAGTAAAAGCAATGACCTTTTCCACGTTGATTTTTGCCAATATTGCAACCATCCTCACCAACCGCTCATGGACATCTTCTATTTTTACAATTCTTCGTACTCCTAATAAAACCGTAAAATGGGTCGTGGGTGGAGCTGCCTTATTTATCCTCTTGGTTTTAACTGTTCCGTTTTTGCAAAATCTTTTTCAGTTCTCGCCTGTCAACGTTTGGGAAATCGCCGGTACATTCGTTATCGGGATGAGTACAATGTTTTGGTTTGAAATATATAAATACGCCAAATCATGATTTATACCATTCAACCCCCCGCATCCATTCATGCAAAAATCCGTTTGCCGGCATCCAAAAGCATCAGTAACCGGATATTGATTATGAATGCTTTAAGCAGAAACAAATACCCGATTGAGAATTTGTCGGATAGCGACGATACGCAAGTCCTGATGAAATCCCTCTTTTCACGTCAAACCGGAAATACAGTTTTTGATATAGGCGCCGCCGGCACTTCCATGCGTTTTCTAACCGCTTATCTTGCTCAAAGCGACGGCGTTTGGAGAATCTCCGGAAGCGAAAGGATGAAAAATCGCCCGATAAGAATCTTGGTGGATTCCCTGTGTGAAATCGGAGGAAAAATCGAGTATTTGGAAAAGGAAGGGTTTCCGCCGCTTCAAATTTACGGAAGAAAATTAACCGGCGGAGCGATCCGATTGGATGGAAGCGTAAGTTCGCAATATCTTTCCGCCTTAATGATGATTGCACCTCTCACATACCGGGGTTTGGATATACAGTTGGAAGGAACAATCGTTTCCCGTCCGTATATTGAGATGACCGGTCGTTTGATGGAAAAGTTCGGCATTCAAACCGTTTGGGACGGACAACGAATCCGGATTGAACCGCAAACCTATCAACCGGTTCTTTTCACGGTAGAAAACGACTGGTCGGCAGCATCCTACTGGTACGAAATAGTGGCGTTGGCGGAAAAACCCGCAGAAGTGGAGTTAGTCGGATTAGAACAAAACAGCATACAAGGCGATGCAAATGTGGCTGAGCTATTCGAAGCAATGGTTTCGACCGATTGGGAAATCCATGAGGGCAACAAAGTATTTATTCGGAAAGTATCCACAAAATCCCTTCTTCCTTTAAGCCCTTTAAAACCCTTAAATTACGATTTTACTAACGAACCCGACCTCGCACAAACCCTCGTCGTCGCCTGCTGCCTGCTTGAAATTCCATTTCATTTCACCGGCTTGCAAAGCCTGCGAATCAAAGAGACCGATCGTATTTCGGCATTGCAAACCGAATTAAAAAAAATAGGCTATGCAGTGAAAACGGAGGATGCCGGAATGGAATGGATAGGCGAACGTTGTCAACCGAATCCCGATCCGGTCATTTCCACTTACGACGATCATCGGATGGCGATGGCTTTTGCTCCCGTGTGTCTGAAAACAGGAAAAATCAAAATAAGCAAACCCGAAGTCGTTTCTAAATCCTATCCGGGGTTTTGGGAGGATTTGAAAAAAGCGGGATTTAAAGTGGACTGAGGTAAAAGGGTAACTTCCGGTGGTAAGAAATAATCCGCATAATGAACACACAGAAATCGCCTTTTTCTGAACTTTAAACATCATTTTTTACTGCTCTTTGGTAATCATCCGTATAACCCCAATGTCCTGTAAAAATGTATTCGGCAGTAGGAATACGGCGAATTACTTCGTGCGATTTCACTGCCATTTCTGTGTCCATATCGAAGAATGCAGGAATTGGTGCAATTTTCCCGTTTTTCAGACTTGCTATGTCGCCTGTGAACAAATATTTGTTATTCACGAGGTAAGCAGTCATTCCACTCGTATGTCCGGGAGCGAGAAACGTCTCAAACTTCAAATTACCAATCTTAACTATTTCACGGTCATTCAACAAAATGTAGTCGGTGCGCGATAGTGAATTTCCGAACCATAAAAATTTAGCTCTTTTGCCGTTTATCATTTGCTCTTCCTCACTTGACATATAGAGTTTTGCTTTGTCAAACAAATTCAATGCACCGACGTGATCGTCATCAGTGTGAGTTAAAAAAACTGCCGTAACCTTGTCGGGACTTATTCCCAATTTTTCCATTTGCGCAGAAACAGTTGCAGAATTGTTAGCACAGTCAATAACAACATATTGCGCACTGTCTTGTAGAATGAAAACATTGGCGAAATCGTCTTTTACAACGAAAATATTATCAACAACCCGGCCTGTTTCTATAGGGGTAAATGCTTTCAATTCGAAACTCATTTTTAGAAACATTCCACCCCATGCTAATGCTAATATAGCTATGACAACACTTAATGATATCAGAATAATTTTCAGAAATTTCTTCATTACATTTTATTTTTTTATGTCCTGCTCGGATGTTTTATATTCAATTCTCTAATTCGTTATCCCGTTGCACTGCACCTCTGCTTGCGTGAAACCTCGTTGGGTGCAGGCATTTTTTATTTACTCTTTTCTGTTTCTTCAGAATTAGTCAGGTTTGAGCTTGCCAATACAACCGATGTTTCGATTTGACGAAGAGGAATTCTCCAATACTTCCTCAAAAGCCGTTCCTTGTCTTCATAAGACACTACATTAAAGCCATGTTTTTTATAGAAGTTAATTGCCCATGTTGCATCAGCCCACGTACCAATTAAAATTGGCTTCGTAGTGAGTTTGGATAGATGATTTAATAATTGTCCACCGATACCTTTATTTCTCTCAATCGTCCTAACATACGCATGTCTGATTAATGTAACATCCGTCTTGTCTTGGATACCCATAACTCCAATAATCTTATCTCTGTCATGGTAGCACCAAAACTGTACGCCTTCGTCAATTTGATTTTGCAATTCCTGTTCCGACATATATGGTTCATGCCACCTGTCTTCAGGGATAATACCTTTATAAGCTATTGCTGCATCGTTAATTACAGTAGCTATTTCTTTAAAATCCGTTTTTTTACTTAATGTAATCATATTATAAATTTAAATATTTAAATGTTGTACTTTATTTCTTCCAATGTCCATAAATCACGTCAATAATATTCATATTTCGTTACATAACTCATTGTTGAACTGCACATTGAAAGTTCTTCGGATTCGAGATAAATCAAATTGTCATTCTTATCCTAATAACGTCTGATTTCTCTTATTTTTTGGTCATTAGCAATAATGAAAATTTCGGTTTTATATTTAATCCATTTTGATAACTATGCACACTATACTGAATAGGCGTGTTATCCGTATTTTACTTGTTTTCAAAATATTTGCATTTTAAAATATTTTACAAAATAATAAGTTTCTTAATTTTTCCTCATTTTTTAAGTCATATTTTTTGCTGCTCTGTCGCGACCATTGAAAATAAGTATATTGCCAAATAGAATTATTGCCTTTCGTATAACCTCATCTTTGGATTCGTACCTACCGGAAACAACTGCCTCGTTTATGAAATTGTCGTAATATGTACCTAATCTTGTATCCATAATAATGACTCACATTTTACGCAAAAATACAACTTTTTATTGATACGACAAATTTTTTAATGAATTTGTTACCAAATTGTCAAAGTGAACCGAGTCAAAATTCGCTGTTGATGACTAAGCTGTCTTGTCCCCCCTGCTGTCGCCTAATCGGGTCACGCAGGGGAATGTCACGGGTCAGCGGGAAAAACCTGTGTTTTCCCTATAAATTTTTCGAAATATTACTATTTCAGGTAGGGTTTTGTTATCGAGTTGCAATTGGCGAACTTAATTATTTATTTCACACCTCACCCTCATTGTATCGTCTTCAAATTTTGCTGCGAAAAGAAATTTTCCTGCATCGGAATATTATATTGCGCTTTCGAAATAGTGATCACCGTTTTTTGCCCTTTGCCTGATGCGGGCGTCATCTCCATGCGCGATGGCAACAACCGATCGCCAAATTGCTTGAAATCGTAGTTTTCCATTGTCTGCACCAACTCGAAATTCTCGTCCAAGTTTTGCGTTCGGATAATACTAAAGGTTCCCTTTTCAATCCATGTGATCACTTTTCCCCAGACCACCGCAGCATCGGGAAGTGGCGTCAGCTCTATTTTGTAACAGTCAAATTCACGAACAATCTCTTCGTTTACAATTTTTTGCGTATAATCCTTCACCATAGAACTTTCGCGTACCATGTCATCATTCGTGAAATCGGAACCCATCCATGATTGCCCCATCACCGAGGAACTCATTTTAATCAAACGGTCGATGGAAGGAATCCAATTCCACAACTCTTTGTAGCGTTTCACAAATCCCGTTCCTTTGTCTTTGGCGGGAGCTGTAATCTTTATCAACGCAAAATTGGTTCCTTTTGTCCATGCCTTCATAGAAATGGAACGCTGCCAGGCGGGACGAACAATGGTCATCGTCATTTCGGAATAGGAACTCTCGCCGCGCATTTTGCTATCGGCTTTTTTCACAATATCAAGCGCCGACAGGGTTTGCGCCTGCATCGCTACTGAAATTACAATACCTGATAAACCAAGAATTAACTTTTTCATACGTACATAATTTGTTTTTAAAAGATCATATAGAACTCGCATGTTCATTTTCTTGGATGTATATGTTACATGCTCGTTTCATATTTTTTTTAGTATATCAATAATTTTTATAAAATCATCTATGATGTAATTTGCTTTTTGCGCTTTCAATTGGTTTTCGGAATGATTTCCATAAGTCACGCCGCAGGTAACGCAGTTTGCCTGTTGCCCCATTTCAATATCGTAAATGGTATCTCCAACAACCAAAGTTTCTTTCGGTAGTGACTTAGTTTCATCGAGGATACGTAAAATCATATCGGGAGCGGGCTTTTTATTTTGAACATCCTGCACTCCCAATATCAAAGAGAAATATTGAATAATGCCTAATTTATTTAACAACAGCATTAAACCGTTTTTACCCTTATTTGAAGCTATCGTAATATTTACTTCTTGTTTATAAATAAATTCAAGTGTTTTTGCGACATTTGGGAATAATTGAACCGTATCAATATTATCATTGTATTTATCTCGATAAAAAGCAATTGCTTGATCTAATATTTTATCATCCGATAGATGCAGGGCTTGGATAAATGTATCTTTCAGTGGTAAACCAATTAATTTTATAATTTCCTGTTCTTCCGGCTCAGGCATTTTCAACGCTTTAGCAGTCATTTGAACGGTTTGAACAATTCCGGTTCGTGTATCAGCTATCGTTCCATCGAAATCTAATATTAATGTTTTCATTTTTCCATCCGGTTATTTCTTACAGCTCTATAATTATTGGATGATTGTCCGACTTTTTGTTTAAACCGGCAGGTAAAAATAATTTCAAATCTTCTCCTATTTTTATCATTGCTATTATTTATGACGCCAAAATTACGCATTTATTTTTTTTTTTACGGATTAGTATTCTTTAATCATGAAAATCGGTAGAAAAATCGAAATATATATGCAATAAAAATAAAAAAATGTTAATACCTTTGCCATTTATAAAATATATCATAGTTAGAGAT